>Ga0079224_100003538_pt1 | contig 19807 bp, 30 predicted proteins | sample Stecom2015_FD_80414 | JGI IMG/M metagenome (GOLD analysis project Ga0079224, IMG submission 80414) | Agricultural soil microbial communities from Utah to study Nitrogen management - Steer compost 2015 | ecosystem: Environmental > Terrestrial > Soil > Agricultural land | place: USA: Utah...
ACCAGCTCGGGGAAGTCCCAGCTCGTGAAGTCGTGCGTCCGGTTGTCCGCGATGCGGAAGGCGTCGATCTCATCCGGGGTCAGATCGCGGGCCACGATCACCGGGACCTTGGTCAGGCCGAGGCTCTGTGCGGCCTTGACCCGCGTGTGACCGGCAACCAGCACCATGTCGCCGTCCACGACCAGCGGCTGCTGCCATCCGAATCGCTGCAACGACAGCGCGACGGCCTCCACCGCGCGCTCGGGGATGCGCCGTGGGTTGCGCGGATGGGGCTTGATGCTCGACAGGGGCACGACCACGACCTCGCCCAGGTCGCGTACGTCTCGTGGTGTATCGCTCATACCCGCAGGATAACGGGGAAATCGCGAAACGCACGGCTTGCTTGGGATGTTGGGCACGACCGCGCCACGACCGCGCCACGAGAGGAATGCTCGACGCCGCGGTCTCTCCCACGGTCGCACGGGTCGCGGGTATTCTGCGCACATGACGCCGAAGACCGACCAGGCCCTGCGCTCGTTCGCCCCGAGCGAACTCAATCTGTACCACCGGAACCCCCGCATCGGCTCCGTCTCCGACATCGAAGACAGCCTCCGCGCGCACGGACAGTACAAGCCCATCGTGGTCAACGTCGGCACGCACACCGGCAGGCCCTACGAAGTCCTGGCGGGCAACCACATGGTCAAGGCTTTCCGCAACCTCCAGGAGCGCGAGCCGGGCGACCCGCGCTGGCGCTCGGTGACGGCGTACCTGATCGACGTGGACGACGACCGCGCCGCGCGCATCGTCCTCGTCGACAACAAGACGTCATCGCTCGGCGGCTTCGATGACGTCGCGCTCGCCGACGTCCTGCGCTCGCTGCCGGACCTCGCGGGCACTGCCTACACCGAAGACGACTTGGGAGACCTGCTCGCCAAGCTGGAGGAAGACCTGCCGCCGACGGTCGACCCGGCCGACCCGGCCGACCACAGCTCCGTCGCCCCGGCCCCGGACGGCCGAAGGGTCCAGCCGGACGGCCTGATCATCTCGAACGATCTCCAGACCGACAAGGAACGGTACGCCGACAAGGCCACGCGCCTGGTCGTGCTCGCGATGGAGATTCCGGTGTTCATCTGGGCACAGGACCACCTCAACGCCCTGCGGGCGGAGTATGGGGTGGAGACGAACACGGAAGCCGTCGTGCGGCTGCTGGAAGAGAGGACCGGTACGGCGGCCCCGGCCGTCGCCGCCGAGTCGGAGGACGACGAGGGGAACCCTGCCGAATGACCGCGATCGCCGACCCCGTGCGGACCGCGTACCCGCGCATCATGACCCCCGACGACGCCACCAAGTTGGTCGGGCAGCGCGCGGCAGCGCTGGAGCCCAACGTCCCGCTCGGCACCATCGTCACCGACTCGGAGACCGGCGAGCCGGTGCTGGCGTACCTGCCGCTGGCGGACCCGGCTCCGCTGCGGCGCGCCCTCCGGGGAATCACGCACTGGAACGGTGTCCAGCGGCAGTCGGTCTACCGCTCCAAGTCGCAGACGTTCGGCTACGCGCCGCCCCGCGTCGCCGTCCTCCGGGAAAGCTGCTCCCTGACCCAGCTCGGCCGGGACTTCCCCGACGTCGAGCGCCTGCTGGAGTCGTACGCCGACCAGTTCGGCGACATGCTCGACATGATCGACCCGGCGATCCCCGAGCGGGACGCCGCCGCGATCGCGGAGGTCAAGACCGACTGGCGAATTGGTCGGCGGGGCCTCTGGACGTCCGGCGTCATCAACGACACCGCCGCGCTGCCCTACCACCGGGACGGCTTCAACTTCCCCACGTGGAGCGCGATGCCTGTCCTCCGCCGGGGTGTCCGAGGCGGCGCGCTCCACGTGCCCGAGTACGGGGTGACGGTCGGCTGCGCCGACGCGACGGTGACGCTGTTCCCCGGCCGTCTCCTGGTGCACGGCGTGACACCTCTCCGCCGCGCCGTCCCGGACGGGTACCGTTTCTCGGTGGTGTATTACGCGCTGCGCGGGATGCGGACGTGCCGCGAGGCAGCCGAAGAGGCGCGCCAGGGCCGGATCAACCGCACCCAGCGCGAAGCGGCGATGGCTGCCCGGCTCGCGGTCGGTGACCGATCCATCCCGTCCGGCGGGCGGAAGGGCCGCACCACCGACGAGGCGGGGCGGCGGATGTACGGAGACGGGCGCGGTATGGGGAAGAACCCCGATAAGGCGGAAGGACCGCGACAGTGACCTACCGGGTGGCCGTTCCGAGCTACCACCGCCACGACCGTATCGGCACGCTCACGCTCGCCGTCCTCGCGCGCGGAGGGGTCGACATGCGCCGGGTGGACGTCTGGGTGGCGAGCGAGGAAGAGCGGGTTCTCTACGAGCCCATTGTCGCCGCCGCCGGGGCGAACCTCCGCGTCCACGGACTCGGCCCCGGTCTCGGCCGGACCCGGAACGCGATCGCGGACGCCTACCCGGCGGGCACCCGCCTGCTCCAGGTGGACGACGACGTGCGCACCATCGTCCAGGCCATCGACAAGAAGCACCTGGTGGAGCTGCCCGACGGCGCACTGCACGGCTGGATCGAGAAGGGATTCGAGGCGGCGGACGGCCTGCTGTGGTGCATCTACCCGGCGGCGAACGCCTTCTACATGGACCCCCGCAAGGTCCGGCGCGGAGGGCTCTGGTACGCGGAGGGCGCGTGGTTCGGGTACACCGTGGCCCCGGAGGGACAGCGCGAGCACCAGTACGTCCGGACCGACCACGCGGAGGACTTCGAGCGGTCCATCCGCTTCTTCCAGCATGACGGCGGCGTGTGCCGCCTGGACATGCTCGCCGCGAAGACGGCCTTCTGGACGGAGCCCGGCGGAATGCAGGACACCCGGACCGACGCCAACATCGAATCGGGCATCCAGCACGTGCTCCGCACCTACCCGGGATTCGCTCGGCGTACGACGACCGCCGCCGGTCGGCCCAATCTCCGACTCGTCCAGCCGAGGCCCCTGTGATCACCGTCATCGCCCCGCACCCGGACGACGCGGAGCTGGGCGCGTCCGTTTTCCTGGGTCCCGGGGCGCGCATCCTCACCGTCACCGGGACCGGCGCGCGCATGGTCGAACAGGTCGCCGCCGCCGTCTTCGCCGGGCTCCACGTCGAAGGGCTGCACTGGCCCGAAGGCGACGTCACCGCCGATTCGCGGCTGGTCTCCGCGATCGAGCCGTGGGCACGGGAAAGCCACGCCGTCCTCTCGCCGCCGACGGCCGACACCCATCAGGATCACCGCGCCGTCGCCGACGCTGTCCGCTCGGCCCTTCGCCGCTCGCCGACGGCGCTGCTGGAGTACGAGACCCCCAGCGCGACACCAAGTTGGGAGCCGAACGTGTTCGTTCCCATGACGGAGAGCGACTTGGCGCGCCAGCAGGACATGCTCGCGCGCTACACCAGCCAGCGCGAGCGCGCCTACTTCCGGCCCAGTTGGCTGCGCGCCCGCGCCGAGCAGCACGGCTTCCGCATCGGAACCGACTATGCTCAGGCGTTCCGGCTCGTGACGACCGGGGCGGTCTCGACGGTTCTCAACTCGGAGGCGTGAGATGACGGCGGCAATCCCTCCGGTCTACGAATCGTGGTCACCGATGCGCCGACAGCGCGCCGCCGACCGCATCGCCCAGCTCGCCCGCCGACAGCGCATCATCGACGCGGTCGGTCACCCGGCGGCGCTCGCGGCGAGCTGTGACCCGGACTATGTGATCACGCCCGCCATCGAGCTGGTCTCCAAGAACATCGAACGGGTTCTCCGCTCGCGACGGCGGCGGCTCATGATCACCGCGCCGCCGCAGGAGTTCAAGTCGAGACTGTGCGCGGTGTGGACGCCGCTCCGCGCCCTCCAGCTCCACCCCGACTGGCGCGTCATGCTGCTCACGTACGCCGACGGCCTGGCAGAGGAACACAGCACCGCCGCTCGCGGCCTGATCCAGGAGTTCGGGTCGGGCGTGGTCGATACGCTGACCGGCGCGGCGCTGCCCGACAAATTGGGTCTGTCGCTGTCGCCCGACAAGGCCACGGCAGGCAACTGGCGGATCAACGAAGGCGACGGAGGTCTGGTCGCCGCCGGTCGCGACGCGACGATCACCGGCCGTCGCGCTGACCTGCTCATTGTCGATGACCCGTTCAAGAACATGCAGGAGGCCGACTCGGCAGCGATCCGGGCGAAGGTGCTCGACTGGTACCGCTCGGTTGCCACGACTCGACTCGCGCCCGGCGCGAGCGTGATTCTGATCCAGACCCGGTGGCACCCCGAAGACCTCGCCGGTGACCTGCTCAAGGCGGACCGCGAGCTGGACCCGGCCCTGCGCGAGTGGCGGTATATCAACATTCCCGCGATCGCGCATCCCGCCATCCCGGACGCGCTCGACCGCGCCCCCGGCGAGCCGCTGATCAGCGCGCGCGGCCGGACCCTGGAGGACTGGCGCGCGACCGAGCGCAACGTGGGCAAGCGCATCTGGAACGCGCTGTACCAGGGGATGCCGGTCCCGCCGGAAGGCGGTCTCTTCTCGCAGTCCTGGTTCGATGAGCACCGGGTCCCGGAGCTGCCCTCTCGGACGCTCGCGCGCATCGTCGCCATCGACCCCTCCGAATCCGGCGAAGGCGACGAGGCGGGCATCGTAGCGGCGGCGTTGCTGCCTCCGCGTCCCGATTGGGACGTCGCCGAGCGCGGCCCGTACCCGGAGGTGGCGTTGTTCGCCGATCGGTCCGCGCCGATGACGTCCGCCCAGTGGGCGCGGACCGGCGTCGACCTCGCGGTGGAGGTCGACGCCTCCGACATCTTCGTGGAGACGTACACCGCCGGGCTGACGTACCTCAACGTGGTGCGCTCGCATATCCGCGCGCGCATCGAGGCCGAGCGGAAGAAGGGCGCGAAGGCCGACCGGGCGCTGATCCGCAAGCTGACGCTGCTCCACAACCGGGTCCGCCCCTGGCGCGGCAGCGGCGACGCCGTCGCGAGGTCCGGTCTCCTGCGGCAGGCCGTCGAAGTCGGCACCTGCGTCGTGATCGGGCAGACGATGGCGGAGATGGAGGCGCAGGCGAAGCTCTGGCAGGCCGGACAGCACCAGCCGGACCGGGTCGCCGCCTCCGTCATCGCACACGATCGGCTCATCGCCATGAAGGGCCAGGTGGCGCAAGTGGCGAAGCCAGGCTCCGCGCCGGGGGCGAGCCCCAACGCTGCCTGGCTGTCGCGCAAGGTGGGCTAGGCGGGCGGCAGGATGCCCTCGCGGAAGTAGTGGACGCCGTCTGCGCCTATGCGAAGGACGTCCTTCGAGACCAGGTTCGCCAGAGTGTCCTTCCGCACGCCGCGCGGCGCGGGCTGCGGTCCGGTCCGCCCGTTGGCCTTGACCAGCTTCTTGATGGCGTTCAGCTCGCCGGTCGTGAGCTTGATGACCGTCTCGTCATGCATGACGATCGTCCACATCAGGTACTGCATCTGCTTGGGGCTCATCGGCGGTGTCCTCTCGGTTGGTGGTACCGATAGCTTAGCACGGGTTCCGTGCGTTGTGTAACCCCGTTGCATGAAAGAACCCCCGGCCCAGGTAGGGCCGGGGGTCCGAGAGAGGTCACCGCGAGGTCGACCCCGTTCCGTCACGTGACGCTAGGGCGTGCCCCAGGGGATGCGAGCGAGGACGGGCGGGTCTTCGCGCAGCAGCATGTCGGCGGTGCCGGGGGCGACCCGGTACGGGCGTTCCTCGAGCACGAGCGGCAGCGGCTTGAGGTACGGCTGTACCGCGTCCCGGGGCGGGAGCAGCAGGGCGAGAAGGGTCATGATGTCCATTGGGTCAGCCTTCCAGGGTTTCGTAGGGGATGACGGACGGGTCGAGTTCGTCGCTGTCGTCATCGTCGTCGTAATAGTCGGGGGACCCCGACTGGGTCGGGTGGGCGTCGAGTGCGTCTTCCAGCCAGTCCGGGGTCTCGACGCCGTCGGCTTCGGCCAGTTCCTCCGCCCGGCGGAGGATGGAGCCGAAGGACATGTAGCTGGCGAACATCTCCACCACGTCGTCGCAGTTGACGGCGTCGAGCGCCCACAGCGCTGCTACGTCCGCGTTGACGACGGCGCCGGTCGGGCTGATCATCACGTGGTCGTACTGGTGGGTGGATTCCGGCTGGAAGCCGAAGTATTCGGTGAGCAACCCAGCGTCGGTCGCGTTCGCCATGTTCGGCTCGTGGTACCCGCCGAAGTACGCCGCCCAGCCCGCGATGCACCGCGTCGTGCCGCAGGACGACGCTTCCTTGGTGTGCCACCACCAGCTCTGGTCGTAGGTGTCCGGGTGTTCGTATGCCTGGCGGAGGGTCTTCCACATCAGGTCCCAGTTACCGACGTACGGCCGGTGACCGGCCGTGTGAGCGCGGAGCATTACTGCCTCCAGGGGTGGTCGGAGGGCAGCACGCCCTCATCGGTCAGGATGTCGAGCACGCGCAGCGGCGGGGTGACGCCGTCGGCCTCCGCGAACGCTACGACGTTCTGGAGCACGTCGTTCCACGACAACGTGCCGCTGAACAGAGAAATGTCCACCAGATTGCGGCGGGACCAGTCCTCGACGCCGAGCGCGTCGAGCGCCGCCTCATCGACGGAGACCGCGCCGTCGTCGTACAGCGCATCCAGGGCTTCGTCGTCGCCGACCGGGACGACGAGACCGGGGCGGACGACATGCCACGAATCACCGGGGAAGTCGCTGTACTTCGCGAGATGGGCGAGCCATCCGGCGACGCACCGAGTCGTACCGCACGGAGTGTGGGACCACCACCGGGTCTGGTCGTACTCGTCCGGGTGATCGACCACGTGACGCAGGACGCGCCACATGAGCGGCCAGTTCTGGATGTAGGTCATCGTTGCACCCAATCGTCGTGCTCATCGATGACACCCTCGCGCCGCATCGCGGCGAGGAGAACAGGCGTCGGGGTAACGCCATCGGCGCGCGCCAGGTCGGCCACGGTGGTCAGCACGTCGGACCAGCTCAGGCTGCCGTCGAACAGGTTGTCCTCGAGTTCTTCGCGGAGCGTCCTGCCGTTACGGGGCTCGTCCTCGTCTACGAGGTCGATTTCCAGCGCGGTCAGGGCCGCTGCATCGACGTAGCGCCAGTCGCTGTAGTTGCTCTCGTCCCCGCCCGGCACGCACACCTGCACGGTGTCGTGTGAGATGTCCGTGTAGCCCGCGAACTTCGCGATCCACCCCGCCACGCAGCGCGTGGTACCGCAGCCTTCGTAGCTCCCGCGCCAGCTGGACTGGTTGTACTCGTCGGGGTGCTTCTCCGCGTGCTCCAGCGCGAGCAGGAGCAGCGGCCAGTTGCCGATCTTCATCAGCCCGCCACCTCCTCAGTGTCGTCGTCGGTCGAGACGTCGGGGTCCGGCGTGCTGTCGAACCGGCTGACCTGAGCGGTCTCGCGCATACGCGCCTCACGGGCCAGGATGGCGGTCTCGCGCATCACGGCCAGGTCGACATCGACCTCGGCCTGACGACGGCGGCTGACCGTCAACGCGTTCTCCGCGACCACCCAGAGCCGCATCGCGATGTTGTTCAGTTCGGTGAGCGAGGGGAGTACGCCCACGTGACCGACGACTTCGGGGTCGAGCGAGTACACGCTGTCCCAGCACATCCCGTCCGGGTTGAACGCCGAGGCCGTGAAGGTGGAGTACCGACGCTGGTCGGTGTTCACGGACATCTCGATCCGGCCCGGGTAGCCGTCGAGCAGACAGAAGACTTCTACGACGTACCCGTCACGGGTGCTGTGCACGTGCCGATCGGTGATCGTCGGGGTAGGGGTGCTCGGGTTGAACACTGCGTGTCCTCTCGGTGGTGGTGTGCGGGCCGGAGGCGGAGCCCCCGGCCCGGTCGTGACTGTGTCAGTCTAGCACGGATTGCGTGCGTTGTGCAACTCTGTCGCGGAGGCTACGCCTCCAGGGCGCGCTGGTCTTCGGCGATCACTTCCGCGTCGATGACCAGCGGGATCACCTCGATGTCGAACCCGTAGCCGTAATAGAACGGGTTGCCGCAGCTCCAGCCGACGGTCAGGCGCATGATGTCGCCCATGTCCGCGTAGATGTGCCACGTGGTGTAGCCCTCGGTCGTCCCGACCCCGGTGATGACGTGTTCGACGCTCGCCGGGTCGATCCAGAAGCCCTTCAGCGAGGTGTACGCGCAGCAGTCGGAGGTGTCGCGGAGCAGGACCTGCGTGCCGTTGTCGAGCGTCAGCACGAGCCCTTCGTCGCTGCCCCAGTACCCGGTCGGGCGACCGAGCGCCTTCATCAGGGCGTGGACGTCGCGCTTCTCGGCGCTGACGATCTTGCGGCCGACGACAGTGGACCGCAGGGTGTTGACGTTGTGCACGATCGTGCCGTCGTCGTCGCTCTCATCCAGGGTTTCGGCCGGGTAGCGCTCGGTCATGAAGGGGTGTCCTTTCTTGGTGGTTCCGTCCGTGTGGACGGGGAACGCGCCGGACCGGAGCCCGGCGCGCAGCCCGACGACGCGGTCAGGGGTGGGTCGGCCAGACGGCTTCGGCCTGGTCGCAGTACTCGGCGAAGGTGAGGGCGTCGTGCCACCTCGCCGGGAACTGGACGTCGTTCTCCGACGCGAAGGCGACGACGCCGTTGAGGGCGTCGACCACGATGGCCTCGTACTCGCCGTGGCACAGCGTGGTCGAGACACCGGAGCCGGTGTCGCCGCCCCGGTCGTTCTCGAACAGGTCGTGGATCAGGATGCGGGTCAGGTAGGCCGAGTCCCCCCAGCGGGCGCGGGCGGTGCCGCTGTCGAGCGCCCGACGCAGGTGCTCCGGCAGCTCGTATCCGCGCCAGTGGGTGTAGAGGAAGATGCCGCGGACTTCGGTGCCCGAGATCGTCTGGTCCACGACGTAGACGTTTGCGCGATCACCCATGCGGGTGCCTCCTTGGTGGTGTGGGAGTTGGATCGGAGGGACCTGCCCGGCGGTCCCTCCGCCGCGCCGCCACCTCGGTGTCTCCGGGCCGATCGGGGCGGTACGGGGTCCCCCAAGTATTGCACGTAACACGTGCCATTGCAACCCTGTTAACCGAACCGGGCGGTCTCGTACAACGGGGTTGCAATGGCACGTGTTACGTGTTACAGTCCGAGCTGACACCACCCCCAATCCGAGACTCGGAGGATTCCGATGACCGCCCCTGCCACCCCGGCTCCGACCAGCTTCATCTTCGACCCCAACCGGGTCGTGGACCCCTACTCCGTCGGCATTCCGATCATCCGCGATCGGGTCAGCTACACCGACAAGCACGGCACCCACGCCGTCCTGACCCGGATGGTCAACGTCAAGTCGGGTCTCCCGTGGTATGTGATCTCCTACCACCCGGACCGGGCGGAGGCCGACCGCGAGCTGCTGGCCAAGCAGGACGATATCGAGTGGTACATCACCCACGAATACGACCGCGAAGAGCAGGTCGACTTGCCCGAAGGCGCATGGCTGGTGGTCCTGTAAGTCGCCTCCGCAGCGCCCCCGCCCTCCGTCCCTGGGCGGGGGCGCTGTCGTCCTATCACCCCCCGCAAACCGAGAGGACCCCGTCATGAACAAGCGCCGCCGCCGCGCGCTCAACAACCTCGCTCGCGCCCAGCGCGCCTTCGCCGACACCTTCGACCGTGACGACGGTCGCCGAACCGACGCCGTGTGGGAGGCGATGGGCGACCTCCAGCACGCCTCCGCTGTCCTGCTCGACGTCTTCGAGGTGCCCGACCCGCGCTGATCCGCCCAGGTAGGAACGTACTTTCGCAACGGGGTTGCACAACGCACGGGACCCGTGCTAAGCTATCGCTACCACCTACAGAGAGGCAGTCAAATGTTCGAGATCCACAGCTTCGCCGCCGCCCTCCGGATGCCCGGTTCCGAGAACATCCTGGAGCTGACCCTGATCGCCGACACGGAGGCGGAGGCGCGAGAGATGATCGCCGACCAGATGCCCGACGAGGTGATCATCGTCGGCCTCTACCCGATCGCCTCCAACCTGGTGATCGACATCGAGTGAGACCGCGACAGCGGAGGACCCCCGGACCCGAAAGGGCCGGGGGTTCTGTCGTTTCCGGGGGTCAGCCGCCGCTCAGGCGCCGCTCAGGCGCCGCTCAGGCGGACGCCCTCGAATCCGCCTGTCACGTAGGGACGGAGGGCGCGCCAGTCGTCGGGCGTCGCCCAGAGGCACAGCGCGTGTGCCTGCTCGCCCTCCGCCAGGGCTCCGAGTAGCCCGGCGCACACCGGGCAGCCCTCGGCACTGCTAGGTGGGTCTACGGTCTCACGCCGTCGGCGCGCCACGGCTCACCTCGCGCTGTCGGCGGGCCATCTGACCGATCAGTCGGTCGCGCTGCTCGGTCAGCGCGGTGACGCGGTCCTGGAGGGCGGCGGTCTCGTGAGCGGCGAGCCGCCCTTCGAGCCGTCGGAGGTTGCGTTCCTCCAGCAGGGCGCGCTCGGTTGACATGGCGAACACCGCCATGTGGGTCATCGGCTCCGCCTTGATCTGCTGGATCAGGCGGAGGCTGCACTTGAGCCGGTCCGCGATCGCTCGGACGGTCCAGCCGTCCAGCGTGAGGGCCGCTACTACCCAGGCACGGTCCGGGGCCGCGAGACGGGCAATCGGAACGGTGCGCGAACGAACGCTCAGCACCAGCGCCGGGTCGGGTGTCCAGGTGTCGCTGTCGTCGGGACCGGCCAAAGTGTTCTCCTACGTGAAGATGGTGCGGTCAGGCGCGAAGTGATTGACCAGGTGCGCCTCCGCCTCCATCCGAAGGAAGGCGTCGGAGGGGCGCTCGGTCACGTCGGGTCCGCCGACGAACCAGGAGATCACCTGAACCCAGTCGCAGCCGGGCACCGGGCAGCGACGGGTCAGGTGCGGGCGGCGTTCGGTCACAGGTGCCCCTCGAACTTGTCCAGCCCGAGCGCAGCGGCGTCGTCCGCCGACGGGTGGGTATGGAAGCCCGCGACGCCGAGCGCCCGCACGGCATCCGCGATCGCGTCGGCCCGCTGTCCGAACCGCTCGGACAGAATCTCCGTCATGACGCGCTGGTCGCGCTCGCGCCAGGCCCGGTAGGCGAGCCCGTATTCCAGCGCGACGAGGAACCCTTCGTGCTGCATCATCTCGGCGTGTTCCTCGGAGGTCAGTGAGCGCCACGCGGCGCGGTCGGCGTCCCAGATGCCGATGAACCCACAGTGAGCACAGGTGAGCAGGGACTGCTCATCCTCGCTCGCGGAGAGATCGTCGGCATCGGGTCCGGGTGCCTTGCAGAGGGGGCAGGCGGTCGTGGTCACAGGGGGTCCTTTCGTGCTGTGGAACAGGATACGTGCCACAGGGCCGCGACCTCGGCAGATCACGGCCCTGTGGCTGTCGGGGGCGGGTCAGCGCGCCTTGACCTCTTCGAGCTGGTCGTGGGCGAAGCGGCCCGGGATGATTTCGGCGATGACGGACAGCAGTTCCTCCGTCCGCCCGCGCACGTCGAGCGCGAGTGCCTGGCGGTGATCGGCGTTGTCCACGAACCGACTGCGGGCTTCCGCGTTGTCCAGCTCCAACATCACCTCCATCAGGCGGCGGGCGGTGTCGTTGAGGTAGTCCAGCTGGACCTTGCTCGCCGCCATCAGATGTGGCAATCCACCGAGACGAACCAGGCGTTGTCGGCCTCCGCGTCGCGCAGGCGGGCGTACTCCGCCGCCCAGACGTCCGCTTCCTTCTCGTCGGAGACGATGGCCCACCAGCCCATGCGGCCGGTCTCGTGCCACTCGCCGTCGGAGGTGAGGAACGCGAACGTCGGCGTCGCCTTCTCCCAGTTGATGTCGCACTTGCGCGCGACGTCGGCGTGGGTCGCTGCCCGCGCCTCCATCTCGGCGATGCGGGCGCGGTCGCCGTCCCCCAGGAATTCGCGAATCGGACCGGTCCCGGCGATGTGCGTCAGCGCCTTGACCTCATCCTCCATCCCGGAGGGATGGACCTCCCAGGCGTTCGCCCAGCGCCCGCCGATCACGTACCAGTCCCACTTCGACTGCGGGTTGTACGTCGACCAGACGTTCCCCTCCGCGTCCACGTCGCTGTACGACGCCACGAAGTCGGCGTGGACCTGCTCGTCGGTCCACTCCAGCTTGGGCGGGAACGAGTCATCGGCGGACAGCGGTTCGTAGCCCCTGGCGAGGATGGAGGTGTCGGCCTTTTCCTCCGCGATCAGCTCGCGGACCCTGTCCGCGATCGCGGGGTTCGCCAGTGCCGCCTCCGCCCCGCCCGCGAGGTATTCGAGGTGGCCGACGGTGCGGCAGCGGGCGGCGTACGCCGCCGGGTCGGCCAGGAACTCCGCGTACATTTCGGTGCGGACGTGGTCGATGGACGCGCGACCCTCTTCGATGGCCTGGGCGCGCGTGTACTGGATGTAAGGAGACACGTCGGCGTCCTCATCGAACGGGGCGAGCGCCGCGCGGAGGGCGTCTTCGATCTGGTCGGGGCGCAGGGTCCCGTCGAGGGCGACGGTGACGAGGAAGTGGGACATGGGGGTGCCTTTCGGAGGGTGGGACGGAGGGGCGAGCCGGTCGGCTCGCCCCGGGGGGTCGGTCAGTAGGCGGAGCCGGTGCGGAGGCCGATTTCGTGGGCGACCGCGTTGGCGGTCCCGGCGACGTTGTCCGGGTCCTGGGCGCGCTCGGTGGCGAAGAAGCCGAGCAGCTGGTGGAGGTCCCCGTCGGCGTACGGCCCGGAGGTCTTGATGGTCGGGTCGATCATCGCTTCGATCTGCCGGACAGCGGCGCGAGCGTTGTCGGACTCGAAGCCCGCCAGCTCCACCGACTTCGCGTAGAAGCCCAGGACGCGGTAGATGTTCCAGGTGGGCAGCTCCGCCAGGATGCCGGCGGTGGCGTTGCGGAGGGCGTCGGAGGTCATCGGGGTGCTCATATCGGGGGTCCTATCTCTCGGTGGTGTCCTGAGTATAGCACGGGTCCCGTGCGTTGTGCAACCCCGTTACAAGCGAAAACCCCGGCTCGCTCGGAGCCGGGGTCGCTCGCGGGCTACGCGCTGATCAGCTCGAAGGCGCGCAGCTTGACGTCGGCGTAGGTGCCTTCGATGGCCGAGTAGGCGGGCGCGCCGAACCCGCCCCGGACTTCGATCCGGTGGTCGATGTACTCGGTCACGGCGTTGTACAGCCCATAGGCCGTGTCCTCGAAGCCCCGGACAGTCGGCAGGCTCAGCCCCTCCATCACCTTGGAGACGTGGGCCTTGCGCACCGCCTCCTGGCGCTCGGTCTCCGCGTCGCCGACGTTGAACACGCCGCGCAGGATGTGCTCGGCGCGATCGCGGTCCATCTCGCGGTCGATCAGCGCCTGCATCTCCTGGGCGAAGGCGTCGGCGTACGCGAAGGTGATTTCGAGCGACTGGCGCGCCTCTTCGATCGCAGCCAGGGCGTTGAGGGTGTGCCGGGTCGACCACGACGACCGAGCGCCCCGGATGGCGGCGGATTCGGTGTTCGCGCAGACGATACGGACCGGGGTGGTCAGGACCCGGAACGCGCCGCCGCCGTCGTGGGCGTTGAGAGCTGCGATGTACAGGTCCACGCTGTCCCGGACACCGCCCTTCCCCTCGAACACCATGTACTCGGGCAGGCGGAGGGTGACGAAGGTGTTGCGCCCGCCCCGGAGAGCACCGGCCGTCTCGAAGTGCGCGCCCGACTCATCGACCAGCGCGTTCAGGAACGCGGCGGATTCCTCGTTCTGGATGGGCCGGTAGTTCGGGCCGACGATGCCGAGATAGTCCGTGTTGCCAGTGACGGGGTTGGTGCGGACGGTCGCGACCCGGTCCGTGATCTGGAGCGGGAAGCCGTCGTCGCCCTCCGTCCACAGGCGGTGCTTGCGGACGTTCCAGCCGCCCAGCATGGCCTCTTCCATGACCTCTTCGGCGGTCATGCACCGGCTGACCTTCTGCCCCAGCTGATGCCAGGCGTCGTCCCGCGAGTCCGCGAAGGAGACGACGTCGTTGGTGATGTCCAGCTCATGAGCCATCGGTGGCCCCTTTCTCTCGGTGGTGTCCCAACCATAATACACGCGACACGTGCGTAGCAACCCGTTGCAAATACACTGCATCCGTGCGAGTCTCGAAGTCCTGATAAGGGCAACAATCCCAACCCGGAGGTCGAAAAGTGCTCACGAGGCGTTCTCTCTACCGTCGCTGGCGGCGGTTCCAGGTCACCAGCGTCACCTACCCGGCTCTGATGTGTCTCGGGTGTCTCGCCGCGATGGCGGTGATCGGCTGGGTCTCGCTCGGATAGCTGCAACACGGTTACACAACGCACGGGACACGTGCTATACTGAGGACACCACCGAGAGATAGGAACACGCCGATGACCGAGACCGCCCACCCCGCCGACACCCCCGAACTCCGTCGGGAGTTCGTGGAGCGCTTCGCCCCGTACGCCACCTCCGCGGAGGTCCACCCGCACATGGGCAGCCTGGAGGCGCTGGTGGAACTGGCGTCGCGCTACGTCGACCAGTTCGCCGACGTGTTCGGTACCCGCTTCGACGCCGACGGGGCGCAGGCCGACATGCACCGCTGGCTGGTGGTCCGGGGCTTCGTCGTCCCGGACCACCGCTAGTACCGACTTAGAGGGGCGGGACCATCCCGCCCCTCTTCCCGTATCGAGAGAGGACACCGACATGGGCCGCCTACCGTACGACCGTAAGCGCAAAGACATAGCCTTCGCTCTGGAGCAGGGCTGGGTTTTCGACCGGGTGACCGGAGGTGGGCACCTCCGGTTCACGCACCCCAAGACGACGATCCACATGATCATGGCGAACAGCGCGAGCGACCACCGCTCGATCAGGAACGCGATCAGCTGGACTCGGCGCCTCACCCCGCGCGATGATGAGTAAGTGCTTTATGACTTCGCTGTCGACGCTGTAGTGGCAGGGCTGTGGTTACTCGCCGCCGCGCGAGTAACCCGCCTGCTCACCAAGGACGCCATCACGGACTTCGTCCGCGAGTGGGCGTACCGCCGCAGCCGGGGCGGAGACACCCTGCTCACCTACTTCGTCCAGTGCCCCTGGTGCATCGGCATGTGGGTCGCGCTGGTGACCGGCTGGCTGCCGCTCTGGCTGACCGATCGGCATATCGCGCTGTGGCCTCTCGTCGCGCTCGCCGCGAGCTACCTGATCGGCGTGTCGGCGGAGAATCTGGAATCCGCCGACGACTTCGACGTGGAGATCACCGACGCGGAGTAGCGCGGCGCTTTCACGCCGCGTGGCTACTCTGACCGCGTGACCCGAGTCCGCATTCGCCGCCGCAGCGCCCGCCCGCGCCACTCGCTCACCGCTGCTGCCCAACGGGTTGAGGTCCAGAACGGCTCCAGTTTCCGGCAGTCGACGCTCGGCGCGAACGGCTGGCAGGAGCAGGCGTGGTACTACGTCGAGAAGGTGGCGGAACTCCAGTACTGGGTTTCTTGGCGCGCCTGGTCGGCGTCGCGCTGTCGCTTCGTCGCGAGCGCTCTGGACGCCCACGGCGCGCCGACGGGTTCGCTCGCCGACGATGACCCGAACGCGACCCGCGTCCGCGAGATCGTCAACGACATCGCGGGCGGCGTCGTCGGTCAGGCACGCCTCATTCACCGCGCCGCCTACCTGACGTCGGTCGTCGGCGAGTACTGGGTGGCCATGATCGTGCGCGACGCCGCGCGCGAGACGGCCGTGGACGGCACGATGATCCCTGTCGACATCAGCCGGCCCGGCTACGACCGCGAACAGTGGTACGTGTTCGGCCGAGAGCAGCTCAGCCAGGCGTCCAACAGCATCGCACTCAAGCTGCCCGACGGAACGAAGCACGAATTCCTGCCCGGCGTCGACCTTCTCTTCCGGGTGTGGCAGGAGCACCCCCAGGACCCGACGAAGCCGGTCTCGCCCATCTGGTCGTGCCGCGAGGTCCTGGAGGGCATCGTCCAGGCCGATGCCACGATCAAGGCGTCGAACAATTCTCGCCTCAACGGCAACGGCATCCTGTTCGTCCCGCAGGAGATGAGCCTGCCGTCGCAGGTAGCTCCGACCGCGCTGCCGGTCGGCGCGCCGGACACGGCGGACCCGCCTCCGCTCTTCGAGCCGCATGCCGCTCAGGCGCTCCAGGACCTTCTCTTCGAGGTCGCCGCCACCGCGAAGAAGGACCCCAATTCGGCGGCTGCCCAGAACCCGATCATCGCCGCCGTCCCGGGCGACCTGATCAAGCTGGTCACCTGGATTCGGCCCGGCAACGACGTCCCGGAGACCACCCTCAAAATCCAGGAAGCCGACATTCGTCGCCTGGCGATGGGTCTCGACACCGCGCCCGAACGGCTGCTCGGCATGTCGGAGGGCAACCACTGGAGCGCATGGGCCATTGACGAGAACGACATCAAGGTCCACGTCGCCCCTGTCGTGGAGCTGCTGGCGCAGGGGCTGACCCAGGAGGCACTCCGGCCGAAGCTGGCCGAAGAGGGTATCGACCCCGACGCCTATGTCATCTGGTACGACACCACCGCGTTGACCCAGGACCCGGATAAGGGCGACGAAGCGATGGAGGGCTTCGACCGGGGCGCGGTCTCCGCTCGCGCCCTCCGCGAGCACCTGGGCTTCGATGACGAAGACGGGTACGACCTGACGACCGCCGACGGCTGGGTCCAGCTCGCGCTCGACAAGATTGCGCTGGACCCCGCCAACGCGGGAATCTTCATGCCGATCATCGAGGCAGCGGCGGCGAAGGTAGGCCTGGAGGTGGCCCCGCCGCCCGCCGCCCTTCCGCCGTCTCCGCCGGGCGAGGACGACGAATCGCCCGCCGACAGCGAGCCGGACGAACCGGATGAGCCGCCGAACCCCGCCGACGACGCCTCCGTCACGGCGGCGCTCAGCATCACCCGCCTGTGTGTTACCCGCGCGCTGGAGCTGGCGAACAAGCGGCGGCGCACCCGCGCGCTGTCGGAGCTGTACCGAGACGTGCCGATCGAAATGGCGCACACCCGACTGGAGCCGCTGTCGCTCGCCGACGCGAACGCGAGCATCAAGGGCTGGGCGACGGGGCTGGTGGACGACGACATTCGCCGTCTCGGCCTGGACCCGGCACAGCTTCGAGCGCTCGTGGAGGGCGTGGCCTGCCTCGCCCTGATCACCGCGAGCGAGCCGGTGATCACGCGCTCCATGCTCCGATCGGCGGCACTCTGATGTACCCGGCGAGCCGACCGGCGGCGCTGCTCGAACAGCTGGAAACCGAACGCGCGATCGCGGAGCTAACGAAGCTGGCGCTGGACGAATGGCTTCCGATCGCGCGGCGCGCCGTTCTGTCGTCGCCGGCGCCGGACCCGACCGCCGTCGCCGAGCGCGACGGCGAATGGGCGTTCCTGGTGGATGAGGTGATCCTGTACGGCATCGGCATCATCGCCGCCGCCGCCTATGACCGGGCGTACCTCGCGCTGCACGGGGAAAAGCTCAGCCCCGGCGGCGTGTTCGCCCTCCGGTTCCCCTCTCTCCCGTCACGTGACAGCCTCCAGCGCAAGGTGGCGGGCGTGCTCAAGCGCCGTCTCGGCATCAACGCGGAGGCCGTGCTCAATCGGACGTCGACCGTGCCCGCGCTCGCGGAGTTCGCCGCAGCTCATGTATCCGCCGCCCGTTCACGCATCGTGGACGCGGTCGGCCGGGCGTTCCGCCGCGCTGTCGCGACCGAGCGCGAGTCCGCCGCCGACGAGGCAGGCGAAGCCCTCCGTGAGGTGTTCGACCCGCTCGACGCCGAATGGCAGGCGGCGGCGGACGAAGTCGGACAGACCCAGGCCACCGCCGCCCTCAATGCGGGCACAGCGGCGGCGGTCGTCGCCTCCGAGCGCGCGATGGCTATGGAGTGGGTCGCCATCCTCGATGCCCGGACCCGCGCCGCGCACTCGGAGGCCGACGGCCAGCGCCAGCCTTTCGGAGCCCTGTTCGACGTCGGCGGCGAAAAGCTCCGCTTCCCCGGCGACCCGCTGGGGTCCATCGACAACACCATCAACTGCCGGTGCAGGGTGTTCGCCTTCTTCACCGACGAACCCACGTGGAATGACCCCGCGCGCGGGCTGACCGCTGCACACGTGCCTGCCACGATGGCCGACGAGACCGAGGAGAAGGACAGGATGGGCGACTACCGGAGCTTCGAGAGTGTGCTGGCGGTGATCGGTACCGAGACCGACGACGGCCGCATGTTCGCCAGCGACATCGACCTGACGTTCCGCGACTTCCCGCTGCCTCTTCTGTGGCAGAAGCAGTCGGCCGGGGGTCACTACAATTCGTTCACCGTCGGCGTCATCGAGTCGGCGGGCGTCGTCGGTACGGAGGTGATCGGCAAGGGCTACCTGCTGAACACGCCGGAGGCCGACGAAGCCGCCGTCGAGATCGAACACGGCGTCACCGGTCCGTCGGTCGACCTGGGCAGCGTGGAGTGGGAACTTCGCGACAAGAACGGTCACAAGATCAGCGAGGACGACTGGTGGGACAACCCTGACCTGGTCGTGGTCGAAACCGTCCTCGCGGCAAAGGTGCTCGCGGCGACCCTGGTGGCGACCCCGGCGTTCGGCCAGACGTCGATCAAGCTGGGCGAGTACGTCGACCGGGGCGAAGAGGCGCTGGTGGCGGCGGGCGCGATGAGCGCGCCGGTCGTGGAGCCTCCGGTCTACTCGGTGGCGGCATTCCAGAATCCGGGGTTCACCGCGCCGACTCTGCCGCATATCACGGAGGACGGCGTCATTCGCGGTCACCTCGCGGCGTGGAATGTCTGCCATACCGGCATCCAGGACCGCTGTGTTCTCGCGCCCCACAGCCAGACCGACTACGCCTGGTTCCACACGTCGCCGCCGGTCCGGACGGCGGAGGGTCCGGTCAAGGTGGGTCGGCTGACGGTCGGCGGCGGACACGCCGGACCGCAGCTCGGCGCGGGACCCGCCATCGCGCACTACGACGATGCGGGTACCTGCTTCGCCCTCGTGCACGTCGGCGAGGACGAGCACGGCATCTGGTTCTCCGGTGTGCCCGCGCCGGGCGCGACCCCGGAGCAGATTCAGCAGGGTCTCGCTGCGCCGCTGTCGGGCGACTGGCGCAACGTCGGCGGCAACCTGGAGCTGGTGGCGGCGCTCGCCGTCAACACCCCTGGTTTCCCGCTGGTGGCGTCCGGCGCGACCGACGACATGGACCGCCCGCTGTCACTGCTGGCCTCGCTCGGCCCGTGCGCGGAGGACCCGAAGGTGGACGGTCCGCGACTCGACGCGGATGCCGCCGCCGCCGCGATCGCTGTGGCGGCGGTGGAGGCGTACCGCGCCGCCGAGCGCCGGGACCGTGAGGCAGCGGCGCTGGTCGCCGCCGAGTCCCGGCGTCAGGCGCTGGCAATCATCGAAGGAGTGAAGTGATGGCGTGCGCGTGCGGGAAGGGCCGGACATCGAGCGCGGCGCTGCCGAAGGGCGCGTCATTCGTCTACGACGTGACGCTGCCCGGCGAGACGACCGTGACGACGTACGGCACGCCGCTGGAGGCGAAGCGCGAGGTCAGGCGTCACGGAGGCGGCACCATCAAACGCCGCTCGGTCAGTACGGGCTCCGCTGCATAGGTCTGTTCTACTGTGCGTCACGTGACTAGTCCTGCCTGGCTTTGGGCCGGGGGCGAGTCCTCCTAGCAACGAACCTATGAAAGGGAAGGAATCCATGATGGACCCCTTCGAGCTGCCGGAGGAACTGCCCACCGGTACCGCCGAACTGAGCGAACTCCGCGCGGAGGCGCAGCGAGCGTTCACTGAGCTGCGTGGTCTGGTCGACGCGGGCGAGTCGCTGTCCGACGACCAGCTGG
>Ga0079224_100003539_pt1 | contig 19803 bp, 18 predicted proteins | sample Stecom2015_FD_80414 | JGI IMG/M metagenome (GOLD analysis project Ga0079224, IMG submission 80414) | Agricultural soil microbial communities from Utah to study Nitrogen management - Steer compost 2015 | ecosystem: Environmental > Terrestrial > Soil > Agricultural land | place: USA: Utah...
CCGAACAAGTTTGCCGCACTTGGTGGCCATGAGCCGCTGGTGCAGCTGCATGGAGCCTGCCGGATGCTCGCTGCCACGCTGATGAAGCTGGCTAACGACCTGCGCCTGCTCGGCAGTGGCCCCAGGGCCGGCCTGGCCGAGGTCCGCCTGCCCGCCAACGAGCCGGGCAGTTCGATCATGCCGGGCAAGGTCAACCCGACCCAGTGCGAGGCGCTGTCGATGATCGCCTGCCAGGTGATGGGCAATGATGTAACACTCAGCATGGCAGCCAGCCAGGGTCAGCTGCAGCTCAACGTGTACAAGCCGGTGATCATTCACGCACTGCTGCAGTCCATACAGCTGCTGACCGATGGGTGCGACAGCTTCCGCCGACATTGCGTGGAAGGAATGGAGCCGGACACCGGGCGCATGCAGGAACACCTCGACAACAGTCTGATGCTGGTCACCGCGCTGAACCCGGTGGTCGGTTATGACAAGGCAGCCGATATTGCCAAGAAAGCCTATGCCGAGCGCACCTCGCTGCGCCAGGCTGCACTGGCGCTGGGCTATCTGGACGAGCAGGCATTCGATCGGGCAGTACAACCGCGGAAGATGTTGGGTGAGCACGCGCCGCGCGGCGCTCAGCGCTGAGCTCGGCGCAGGCGCCGGGTCTTCCATTGGTGTAGCAGCGTCGGCGCCAAGGCAATCAGCGCCGAGCCTGAGACTACCAGCAGCGCGCCGAGGTAGGCGAGGCTGTTGAGCAGTTCCGGCTGGATCATTGCCGGCCACAGGGTCGAGCCCAGCGCCACCAGCGCGAAGGTGAACAGCGGCGTGGTCGCCACCGTCGCGCCGACCCGGGATGCTTCCCAGTGCACCAGCGCCTCGGCAAAGGCACCGTAGGCGACCAGCGTATTCAGGCAACAGCCCAGCAGCATCCACAGCTGCAGGGCGTCGAGCCGGAAAACCTGCTCCGGACTCGCCAGCGGCAGCATCAGCACCGCGCAGGCCAGGTAGATCACCAGCATGATGCTGACCGAAGACCACACCGACAGCAGCTGTTTCTGCGCCAGACCGTACAGCGCCCAGGCAAAGGCAGCCGCCAGGGTGATCAGGATGCCGAGGGTGTAATCGGTGAGCTGGGTGAACAGTTCCTCCAGGCGCTGGTTGAAGAACAGGCCGAACCCCGCCACCAGCACCCCCAGGCCCAGCAGTTGCCCGAGGGCGAAGCGCTCCTTGAACACCAGCATGCTGCCAATCATCAGCATGATCGGAGCCACCTGGATCATCAGCTGCATGGTGCCCGGTGTCAGCCGGTCCAGCCCCTGCACATAGAGCACGTAGTTGCAGCCCAGCCCCAGCACCGCCACCAGCAAGAGAAGCCGATTGCCACCGGACAGCGCCCGCAGCGAGGGCAGCCTGCCCCTGGCTGCCAGCCATACAAACAGCACGACCCCGGAGGACAGCATGCGGTACCAGGACACGGTGACCGCATCCATGCCCTCAAGCACCTGCTTGAGCATGATGGGCAATACGCCCCATAACAGGGTAGTGGTCAGCGCCAACAGAAAACCGTACAGCCAGCGGCCGCTCGCGACATGCATGATCGTGTTTCTCGGTAAGGGGAGGGAAAACGCCTATTGTAGGCCTGTTCAGCGCTGAGCAATATCAGACATGTAGCCAATTGGTCTAACAGTGCCGCCCCTCTTTACTACCCTAGAATAGGAGGCGAGTAGCGCCACACCTGCGCGTTACGTGACTACCGCCTGCGGATTCTGTCCGAGCCGTCTACCCGGCACCAGCGGGTCGGGCCTCTTACAAAGGGGCTCGCATAACAATAAAAGGTATTGCCATGAAACTCCTGTCCCGGGGCAGATTGACCAGTGTTGCCCTCATCCTGCTCGCCACCTGGCTGCTGCTCATCCTGCCCAACATGAGCTGAAGCGCCCCGCGCGAAGGCTGCCGCTCACAACCGCAGGAACCCCTCATTCACCCGCTTCACAGGTACAATGATGCGCTTTCTGCACCTGTGCCGGAGATACCGTGAGCACCTCATCACCCCAGGACACTTCCGCCTTCGCCGAGCTGAGCTGGTCAGAGGATGGCCAACCCTTCTCTACCCGCTTCGATGACGTCTATTTTTCCCGCGAATCCGGCCTGGCTGAGACGCGCCACGTCTTCCTCCAGCACAACCAGCTGGATTCGCGGTGGGCTGCACTGCCCCCCGGCGGCAGTTTCTGCATAGGAGAGACCGGGTTCGGTACGGGATTGAATTTTCTCTGCGCCTGGCAGTGGTGGGATCGGCTGGCGCCGGCGGACGCCCGGCTGAGCTATGTCAGCTGTGAAAAATATCCGCTGAGTCGCGAGGACCTGCAGCGCGCCCTCGCCCTGTGGCCGGAACTCGCGCCCTGGGCCGACCAGTTGCTGGCCCAGTACACCGACCTGACTCCCGGCTGGCAGCACTTCAGCCTGGGAGAGGGGCGGGTCACATTGACCCTGCTGATCGGGGATGTGCTCGACACCCTGCCCCAGCTGGATGCTCGTGTAGATGCCTGGTTTCTCGACGGGTTCGCACCGGCACGGAACCCGGACATGTGGCAGCCGGCCCTGTATGACCAGCTTGCCCGACTCTGCGCGCCAGACGCCACGCTGGCCACCTTCACCAGCGTGGGTGCGGTACGCCGCGGCCTGCAGGAGGCAGGCTTTGCCATGCACAAGGTCAAGGGATTCGGCCGCAAGCGGGAGATGTTGCGCGGGGAATTTCAGGGCACCCGGCCTGGCGGCTGGGAAGCCCCCTGGTACCAGCGCCCCGCTTCCCCCGGTGGGGAACGCAGCGCACTGGTCATCGGTGCCGGGCTGGCCGGTTGCGCCACTGCCCGCTCGCTGGCCAACCGGGGATGGCAGGTGACCGTACTGGAGCGCCATGGCCACGCCGCTGCGGAGGCGTCAGGCAACGCCCAGGGCATTCTCTACTGCAAGCTGTCGCCGCATCAGACCCTGCTTTCACGCTACGTGCAGGCCAGCTATTGCTACGCCCTGCGAGCACTCCACCAGCTGCTGCCCCAGGGGGACAGCACCTGGCGGGCGTGTGGCGTGCTGCAGTTGAGTACCGATGAGAAGGAACGCGGACGTCAGCTTGCCTTCGCCGGCCAGGGCTATCCTGCCACCTTCCTGCAGGCGGTGGACAGCGATCAGGCCAGCCGCATCGCCGGCGTTCAGGTCGACCGACCCGGCCTGTTCTTTCCGACCGCCGGCTGGGTCAACCCGCCCAGTCTGTGCCACGCCTTGCTGCAACATCCGAACATAACCCTGCTGACCCACAGCGAAGCCCTGACGCTGGAACGACGCGGCGAACGCTGGCATGCCCTGGCTGACGATCAGCAAAGCCTGGCAAGCGCTGCGGTGGCGGTGATCTGCAGCGCCAATGACAGTCGCCGCTTCGCGCAGACCGCCGGCATGCCGCTCAAGCCCATCCGCGGGCAGGTCAGCCAGCTGGCGGCCACTGCTGCCAGCAGCGCCCTGCGCACCGTGCTGTGCGCCGAGGGTTACATCTCCCCTGCCCGGGGCGGCGAGCACCATGTCGGCGCCAGTTTCCGCTTCGACCGTCTGGACAGCGAGCCCAGCGTCGAAGAGAACCGGAGCAATCTCGAGTTGCTGGACAAGCTGTCGGCCCAGCTGGCCGCAGCACTGCATTCCGGGCAGCAGGACCTGGCAGAACTGCCCGCTCGCGCGGCGCTGCGCTGCACCACCCCCGACTACCTGCCGTTGATAGGCCCGGTCGCCGATGCACAGGCCTTCGAGCAGGACTACGCAGTGCTGGGCAAGGACGCATCGAAGCAGCCGGACGCTCCTACCCGCTGGTATCCGGGGCTCTACATGAATGCCGGGCACGGGTCCCGTGGCATGGTCAGCTGTCCGCTGAGCGGGGAACTCATTGCGGCCTGGCTGGACAACGAGCCGCTGCCCCTGCCGCGGGATGTCGCCGAAGCGGTGCATCCGGTCCGCTTCATGCTGCGCCGACTGATCCGCGGCCGCTGATCACCAGCCCATCAGGGTCCTGCCACCGTCATACAGCAGCTTGCAGCCGGTGAGAAACAGGAACACATAGCACAGCTGGTAGATCAGTTCCTGGTTGGTCTTCTGCAGCATCCAGAACCCAAGGCGAATGCCGATCGGCGCCAGCGGCAGCAGCACCGGCGCAGTAAGCAGGTTGCTGGTATCGAACTGCCCCAGCTGGATGTAGAACGGAATCTTGGAGAAATTCACCACTGCGAAGAACACCGCGATGGTACCCATCAGCAGCGTCTTGTCCATTTTCTGCGGCAACAGGTAGACGTTGATCGGCGGTCCGCCGGCGTGGATGCCGAAACTGGTGAACCCGGCGATCGTGCCCCAGATCCCCCCGCGCCAGCGACTCACACCCCGTGCCGGCGGCTCGCCCCGGCGCAGCCAGATGTTCAGGGTGAAGCTCAGCGCGATGAGGCCGATCATCACCTGGATGTGCGCATCACTCATCCAGTGGAAGCTGAGCCACGCCAGCACGGTGCCGACCAGCGCCGCCGGGATGATGATGCGCAGGTTCGGCTTGCTCCAGCGCCCTCGAAAGGTCCGCAGAGCGACCAGATCCATGGTGCAGAGTATCGGCAGCAGAATGGTCGCCGCCTGCTGGGGCGGCATGACCAGCGACATCAGCGGCACCGAGAGAATCGCGATATTGCCGCCGAAGCCACCCTTGGCGATGCCATACAGCAGCACCGCGGGAATGGCGCAGAGGTAGAAGAACGGATCAGTGATCATGGACACCGCAACAGCCGGAACAGGGACGAAAGTGTATCATTGACCCCGCCGGCGCTGCCTTTGTTCAGCGCCGGTACCCGTCAGGCTGTCATCCGGAAGTGAGAAGATGCTGATACCCCACACCCTGCTCGAACCCGAAACATTCCAGCGTCTGCTGGAGGACTTCGTCACCCGTGATGGCACCGATAACGGTTACGAGGCCAGCCTGATACAGCGGGTCGAGCGCCTGCGCCGACAGATCGAACGGGGCGAGGTGCTCATCGTGTTTCACCCCGAAACCGGGGATGCAAGCCTGGCTCACCGCCGGGACGTACCCGCCGACATGCTGCGCGAACTGGAGCAGCGGGATTGACCTGACCTGCTACCAGGTGCCGCAGCCCGCTCTGCGTGCTTGGATGATGCCGGGCAAAGGACTAATATAGATCTCCTGATACCCAAGCGGGTCCTGTGAGGTTACTGATGAAATTGCGCTCCCCCCTGTTGCTGGCTGCCCTGCTGGGCTGCACATCCTCCGTATTCGCGGCCACCGAGACCACCGTGATATGCACACCGGAAGAAGCCCTGAAGAAGGCCGAGGAAACGGCCATCACCATCAACCGCATTGCCGGCGGTGATGCGCAGAAGGCCGCCCGCCTGCACGAGCAACTGGTGGAGTTGCAGCAACGCGACCCGACCCGCAGCGACCATGGCGCCTGTGAGGCCTACGACCGGGTCATCAAGGAACTGGAAAACCGGAACGCCGGGGCTCAGTGAGTCCCGGTTTTTCTTCCATCAGCTGATCAGGGTACGACCGGCCAGGGCGTGTGCCAGGGTACCTCCATCGATGAACTCCAGCTCACCGCCCAGCGGCACGCCGTGAGCGATGCGCGAAACACGGATGCCCAGCGGCCGAAGCAGGCCGGCGATGTAATGGGCCGTAGCCTCCCCCTCCACCGTGGGATTGGTCGCCAGAATCACCTCTGTTACCGCACTGCCCTCCAGTCGCTCGATCAGCGCGGGGACGCCGATCTCGTCCGGTCCCAGCCCGTCGATCGGCGAAAGGTGCCCCTTGAGCACGAAATAGCGACCGCGGAAGCTGCCGGCCATTTCAACCGCCCAGACATCTGCCGGGCTCTGCAGAACGCACAGCAGGCTGTCGTCCCGCCGAGGATCACTGCACAGCTCGCAGATCTCCGCCTCGCTCAGGGTGCGACAGCGGCTGCAATAACCCACCCCTTCCATGGCCTGCTGCAGCGCCTCGGCCAGCCGCAGACCACCCTGACGGTCCCGCTCAAGCAGACTCAGGGCCATGCGCTGCGCGGTCTTCGGTCCCACGCCGGGCAGACCGCGCAGCGCATCTATCAGTTGCCGTATCAGCGGACTGAAACTCATGGAATCAGGTTGCTCCTCAGAACGGCATCTTGAAGCCGTCAGGCAGATTCAGCCCGGCTGTCATGCCGGCCATCTTTTCCTTGCTGTTCTGCTCGATCCGCCGCACTGCATCGTTCACTGCCGCGGCGATCAGGTCCTCGAGCACTTCCTTGTCTTCGCTCAGCAGGCTGTCATCGATATTCACCCGGCGCACGTCGTGGCGACCGGTCATGACCACCGATACCAGGCCGGCGCCGGACTGGCCGGTGACCTCGGCATTGGCCAGCTCTTCCTGCATCTTCTGCATCTTTTCCTGCATCTGCTGGGCCTGTTTCATCAGGCCTGCCATGCCACCTTTCATCATGTCGTCATCCTCACTGGCTGTAGTTCATGCATCTATCGGGCGGATGCTGTCGGCGCAGATCTGCGCCGCAAAGTCGTTGATCAGCGCCTGCACCAGCGGATCTGCCTGGATGCTGGCTTCGGCCTGCTGCTGCCGGGCAATGCGCTGGCGCGCAGCGGCGATAGCCGGGGTTTCCTGGTCCGGTGCCTGAACCTGCACCTCCAGTGTTACCGGAGTTCCTTCCAGTTCGGCAATGGCCTTCTGCAGACGCTGCCGATGATTGTCGTTGTACAGGGCGCTGTGGCCGGGATCCAGATGCAGCCGCCAGACGGCACCGTCGATGGCCACCAGCTGGCAATGGGCGGCAATGCTCGCGGTCAGCCCGGCCACACCGAGTCGGGGGCATATATCCAGCCAGCGCGCGGCCAGCCCGGTAGCCGGAGGCAGGTCGCTCACCTCATCCTCGAGGGTGGTCGCAGCGGCGGGCTCCTCGGCGGGCTGCCAGTCGTCAAGATAGACCGCGGCATCGATATCCTGATCACCGATGTCGTCGTCATCCTGCTCAGAGAATGCGGAGTCAGAGGTCATCGCGTAGCTGTCCCCCGGCGGCGCGTCCTGCAGCCAGGCCGGCGGTTCCTCGTCGGACGCAGGGGCCGGCTCGGTATGTCCGGTGGCCCCGGCGGCTGGTGCCGGCGGGGTCACCTCGGCGGCGCTGGGGGGCGCTTTCGGAGTGGGCTCGACAACCTGTTCGCTGCGGGGTTGCGGCTGCGGTGCAGGCGCAGGCTCAACGGTCCGGGGCGGCGCGGCAACGGGGGCGACCGGCGCTGGTTGCACTGTCGGCCCCGGTGCGCCGGAATCAGCTCTGGGCTGGCTGATCCCCGGTGACTTTCCCGGCCCGGGATCGGCCTTCGGGGCAACAGCCGCCTGCGCGCCCCCGGGTGCAGCCGGACCAGTATGCTCCAGCGTGCCCGGGCGGAACGCCAGCATGCGCAGCAGCGCCATCTCGAAGCCGCCTCGCGGGTCCGGTGCCAGCGGCAGGTCCCGCCTGCCGTGCAGGGCCAGCTGATAGAACAGCTGTACGTCCTCGGCGCTGATGCGCCCCGCCAGGTCCAGTACCCGCTGCTGGTCGCCCAGACTGTTGTCCGCTGCCTCGGGCAGCACCTGGGCAATCGCCACACGCTGCAGGGTGGAGATCAGCTCGGCCAGCACCCCGGCGAAGTCGGCCCCCTGCTCGGCCAGCTCCGCGACGGCGGCCAGCAGCCCGCGGGCATCACCGCTTGCCAACCCTTCCAGCAAGCCGAAGACCTGGCCGTGGTCAATGGTGCCGAGCATGCTGCGGACCTCTGCGGCACGCAGCTGGCCGTTGCCGAAGGCGATCGCCTGATCGGTGAGACTGAGCCCGTCACGCATCGAGCCGTCCGCGGCCCGCCCCAGCAGCCAGAGAGACTCCTCATCGAAAGGTACCTGCTCCTCCCCCAGCACATGCCGCAGATGCTCTACCACCTTCTCCGGCAACATGTTCTTCAGCGAGAACTGCAGGCAACGGGAAAGAATGGTCACCGGCAGTTTCTGCGGATCGGTGGTGGCAAGCAGGAACTTGACGTGGGCAGGCGGCTCTTCCAGGGTCTTGAGCAGGGCATTGAAACTGTGGCTGGAGAGCATGTGCACTTCGTCGATCAGGTAGACCTTGAAGCGTCCACGGGTCGGCGAATACTGCACGTTGTCGAGCAGCTCGCGGGTGTCCTCGACCTTGGTGCGGCTGGCGGCGTCGACCTCGATCAGGTCGACGAAACGGCCTTCGTCGATCTCCCGACAGGCCGAGCAGCTGCCGCAGGGCTCGGAGCTGACTCCCACTTCGCAGTTCAGGCACTTGGCCAGAATGCGGGCGATGGTGGTCTTGCCGACCCCCCGGGTGCCGGTGAACAGATAGGCATGATGCAGCCGATTGTGGTCCAGGGCATTGATCAGCGCCTGCAGCACGTGGGTCTGGCCGACCATTTCACGAAACAGGCGCGGACGCCATTTGCGGGCTAATACCTGGTAACTCATCGAGGGCTGCTATCCGGTGTCATTGACTGGCAGCTACTGTACCTTAAAGGGCCCGGTGAATGCGAGATGCAGACCCGGGCCCGCTCCTTCAGTCCTGCTGATAATCGTTGAATATCAGCGATATGCGATGGCCTGACGACGCCCAGTTCGGCACATTGAGTACCTGCTGCAGGGCGCTGTCGCCCCGGGGCGTGCTGACCACAGAAATCACGCCGTTGGGCGGCGTTGCCGCCGGCATGTAGACATCCACCCCCTCCTGGAACGGCTGGTCGGAGAAATAGGGAAGCGGCAGCCCTGTGGTCAGCAGTGGCGAGGCGCTGTCGTCATGCACGTGGATACCGATGCTGCCGTTGCCCATGGCGGGGCTGATGATATCCACCGCCGCCTGATCGCCCGACCCGCTGTCGGTGGAAATCTCCAGAATGTCGGTATCCGCACCCCGATCACCCCACCATTCCATATCCCGGGTAATCACCAGAGCCGCATGATCATCGCTCACATTGGTATTGAGCTCGATCTCCGAGCCTGCCGGCGAGGTGTTCAGGCGCACGAGATGGCTGTCCCTGATCAGCGGCTGACGGTAGAAATGATGGTCTGCGCGACCGGGACGCAACAGCAGGAACTCGTAGTGGGCGTCGGGATCCAGCCTCGCCGGTCCCCATCGACCGTCACTGCCGATATCGAAAGCGGCAATTGGGGCGCTGTCGAGCCGCGCCCCGGAATCGGCATCCACTTCCCATATCTGCAGCCGGGCACCTGCAGCGCCGGCGTTGGCCGGGAAGTAGACTGCCCGCCCGGAAATGTCCACTTCACCGCGCTGGGCCAGGATCCTGACCCGCTCGGGCTCGGTGCCGGTAAGGAACTCGAACTGGGCCGCGAAGGATGCCTCTGAGGTCGCCACCTGCACGTGGGTCTCGTCAGGCAGATGGGTGTTGACCGTGCCCATCCTGCTCGCCTCATTGACGAAGATGCCCATGCAGTTGGAATCGCCGGGGCAGCTCTCCGCCGTCAGCCCATCAATGGCGATATAGCCCGCGACCTTGGCCGCCCGCTCCGGGGCGGAGAGGTAGTGGCCGCACACCCTGGTGCCCAGGGAATGACAGGCGAGATAGACCTGTTCGGCGTCCAGTTCTTCCATCGCATCGTCGATGAAGGCGTCCAGCTCGGGGCTGAGTTCGCCATTGGCGGCTTGCCCTATTGCAGGCAGCCCCGCTGTGCTGTACTCGAAGGCCAGGATGTGGTCATCAGGGTAACCGTTGCTGGCAAAGCGCATGGCCTGGGTCTGGTACTGGGAAGCCGAGCCGGCGAGGCCATGGACGAATATCAGCGGGCGGATGCGCTCCTCGGGAATGTCGGGCATATCAGGCCCGGGCAGCAGTCCCCTGCCGGAGCTGGACCCCGATCCATCGAAACAGCCACTCAGCAGAACGGCTGCGCCCAGAATGGCAACCACGGCGCCGCGCCTGCACAGCCGGCGCATGATGTCGGTGCGTTTCATCGAATTTGTCCTTTGTTGTTGTTATTCACGGGCTGGCTCATCCAGCCATCCAAGTCTGGATCAGGTATCAGCATTGATCAATTGACCCATCCGTGTCATGACGGACAGAAGCGGGGGGCCGTATCAGCGGACCGAGCAGGGGCGGCCAGGCGAACAGCAGCCGATACATCCGGCCCGATTCGGGCAGGGGCAATGCAGCGTGGTATGAAAAGGGGGAAGTTGCGAAGAGGTCATGGGTGGCAACCCTGCCAGCCACACCCCGGCACACGATGTCACCGCTGCGGCTGCTCCCTTCCGGGCCTGACCGGGTTCACGGCTGATCGTTGCGAGGGGACCGACAGGGTCACCATGACAAACCCTGCATGACAGGGCCGCGCTATTGTAACGGCTTGCGCACAAGTTACAAGCCATTCATTCCGCAGAACGTTCATCTGACCGCTCTGGCACGCCGGTAAAGGCTATAATACGTCCCAGTCCATTGCCGGAGCCCTCCCCATGAAACCTGAAGACCTGCAGCTGCTGGTCACCCGCGAAATGCCCTTCGGCAAGTACAAGGGCCGGCTGATTGCCGATCTGCCTGGTCATTACCTCAACTGGTTCGCACGGGAGGGCTTCCCGAAGGGAGAAATCGGCCGCTTGCTTCAGCTGATGCAGGAAATCGACCATAACGGCCTCTCCCCCCTGCTTGCTCCATTGCGGGTCCGCATGCCCTCACAGCCACGCTGAACCGTCCCGCATCCAGCTGGAGGTGGTAGGATTCGGCTTCCTTGAAAACGCTGCGGGCCCCTGACTGATGGAAGTAATGAATACCCTGTTTGTGATATGCGCTGGATTGCTGGCTGTCAGCATTCTGGCGAGCTCCATGTCATCACGACTGGGTATTCCGCTGCTGCTGATGTTTCTCGTGATCGGTATGCTCGCGGGGGAAGAAGGCCCCGGCGGCATTGCTTTCGACAGCGTGGATACAGTTTACGTCATCGGCAGCCTGGCCCTGGCTATCATCCTGCTGGACGGCGGCATGCGGACCCGCGCAGAGAATTTCAAGGTGGCGTTATGGCCGTCACTGTCGCTGGCCAGCTTCGGTGTCCTGTTCAGCGCCCTGCTCACCGGTCTAGCCGCCGCCTGGCTGCTGGATCTGCACTGGTTACAGGGTTTGCTGCTCGGGTCGATTGTCGGCTCCACCGATGCTGCAGCCGTCTTTTCACTGTTGCAGGGCAAGGGGCTCAACCTGAAGCGCCGGGTCAGCGCCACCCTGGAAATCGAGTCAGCTTCGAACGACCCCATGGCGATCTTCCTGACCATCACTCTGGTGGAGATGCTGGTCAGCGGCCAGACCTCCTTCACCTGGTCGTTCCTGACCATGCTGCTCCAGCAGTTCGGTATTGGTGCCGTCTGTGGGGTGGCGGGCGGGTTTTTCCTGACCTGGCTGGTCAACCGGGTGAGTCTCGACACAGGGCTCTATCCTCTGCTCATTACCAGCGGCGCCATTCTGGTTTTTGCGGTCGCCAACATCGTCGGCGGCAGTGGCTTCCTGGCGATTTTCATCACCGGGCTGGTACTCGGCAACATGCGTCTGCGCAGTCTGCAGAATATTCTGCACATGCAGGATGGCATGGCCTGGCTCAGTCAGATCGGTCTGTTCCTCATGCTCGGTCTGCTGGTCACCCCATCGCAAATGCTCGAGCTGGCGTTACCCGCGCTGGCTATCGCCTTCTTCCTGATTCTTGTAGCGCGGCCCGTCGCAGTTCTCCTCTGTCTGGCTCCCTTCACCTTCTCCTGGCGGGAGCGGGTGTTCATCAGCTGGGTGGGGTTGCGCGGGGCGGTGCCGGTCATGCTGGCGATATTCCCTCTGGTGGCCGGACTGGACCAGGCACAACTGCTGTTCAACGTGGCCTTCGTCGTGGTGCTGGTTTCACTGTTGCTGCAGGGCGCCAGCCTGCCCATGGCCGCAAGGCTGTGTCGGGTGGAAATTCCGCCAATCCCCGAACCGCTGCACCGCACCAGTCTGGACGTGGTGGTGGAAAGCGATTACGAGCTGATGGTGTACCAGCTCAGCGACACCAACTGGTGTGTGGGCGTGCAGTTGCGTGATCTGCAGATGCCCAGGGATACCCGCATCGCCGCCGTGTTTCGCGGCCGCAAGCTGCTGCACCCTTCGGGCAGCACACGACTGGAGCTGAACGACGTACTGTGCGTCATCGGCCATGCCAGGGATCTGCCGGCATTGTCCAGGCTGTTCAGCATCTCCACGACGCAACGACACCTTAACAACCGCCAGTTCTTCGGGGACTTCATTCTGGAGGGCTCCGCCCAGCTGGGCGAGGTCGCCCGCTTCTATGGTTTTGATACGCCCGATGACATGGCAGGCATGACCCTGGCGGAATTTTTCATCAAGCAGTTTGGCGGCTACCCTGATATAGGTGATCAGACCGAATGGCAAGGCCTGACCTGGGTGGTCGCCGACATCGAGGATGGTTGGATTCAGAAGATCGGTCTGAGGCTGAACCGGCAGACCGATGGCTCGGCAACGCGCAGATGAGGTGGGAGCGTTCAGCTGCGTCAGACGGTCAGGCCAATCGTGATAACGGAGTGCAGGCATGAATATCAGCCAGGCCGCCAGGGCCAGCGGCCTCACGCCGCGCATGATCAGACATTACGAGAAGATTGGCCTGTTGCCCGGCACGCTGCGAACTGCGGCAGGCTATCGGCTGTTCAACGAGCAGGACCTGCATACCCTGCGCTTCATCCAGCGGGCCCGCGGGCTTGGCTTTTCCATCGAGCAGATTAGGCAACTACTGGCTCTATGGCAGGACCGCGAGCGCAGCAGCGCGGTGGTCAAGCAGCTGGCCCGCCAGCATCTGAAAGAGCTGGAAGACAAGATTACCGGGCTGCAGGCGATGCACGCCAGCCTGTCGGAGCTGGCCAGCTGCTGCCTCGGCGATGACCGCCCGGACTGTCCTATCCTGGAGCGCCTCGCCGACAATCATTGAACACTCCCGCAGAAATCCCGCCCTCTCATCGGAAGGAGCCCGGGCCCGGTGGAAGAGTGCGGTGTCTGGCTGGCGCGCCGGGCGCGCCATCGCGGCGAGGTCGCCGCTCCTACAAAAACGGAATATCCTCTCGCCCGCAGGAGCCCCGACCCCGGGGCGATCGGACGGCGACAGCAGCCCCGGTGGAAGAATGCGGCGCCTGTCGGGCGCGCCGGGCGCGCCATCGCGGCGAGGTCGCCGCTCCTACAAAAACGGAACATTCTCTCGCCCGTAGGAGCCCCGACCCCGGGGCGATCGGGCTGCGACAGCAGCCCGGCCTGTTCCGCTGTGCCGATAATCAGCGCAGGAAGTTGAACAGGCTCAGTCCGCTGACCTTGACGAAACTCTGCTGCGCCGCCTGCAACACGATGCTCTGCATGCTCAGTCGGCTCAGCGCCTCGGCGTAATCCAGATCGGCCAGTCCGGACTGCACCTGGGTGTTGATCAGGCTGGCTTCGTCATTTTCCAGCTGTGCGGACTCGATCACGTTGAGTCGCGCCCCCAGGCTGGTCTGCACGCCCAGCACCTGGTTCATGGCATTGTCGATGTTCTGCAGGCTGACGGCGAGCATGTCGCGGCGCTGCAGCTTGCCTTCGGTACTGTCATCGCCCTTCTCCAGGGTCTCACGCAGCAGGCGGATGCTGTCGAGCACATTGCGCCGTTCCCCATGTCCTTCTTCGCCAACCTGGACGCTGAATTCATCCCCCGCTGCCAGGTCACCGTCCAGAGTCACCATCACTCCGGCGTGGCGAATCTCGTAGCTGCCACTTTCATTGGCCTGCAGCTCGCCGGCAACCGGCGGAGCCAGGGCATTGCCGTCGGCATCGAGGATCTCATACCCGGCAGCTGCGCCTTCGGCGTCGGCGGTGATGCGAATACTCATTGCCCCCTGGGGATGGAACCGGCTGTCGTACAGCTGTTTGTTCTCCACCACGCCCAGCGAGATACGGACCCTCGCCTGCTCGTCCGGATCGGCCGGCACGGTTACCCCGGTCGTCACCCGGTTGACGTTCGCGACGTCGACGAACAGTTCCTTGCCATTGTCATTTATCGCGACCATCTTCGAGCTGCCGATCTGGATCGAGCGCTGCCCTTCGTCACCCTGGTAGCTGTAGCTGCCGTCGGGTTGGCGAACGAAGGGCTGGGTGTCGCTCCGGAACCCGCCGAACAGGTATTCGCCGCGGGCATTCTGGCTGTTCATCAGCCCGTAGAGCTCGTCCTCCCGTTCGACCAGCTCCTGTGCCAAGGCCTGCCGTGCGCCGGCGTCCAGCGCACCGTTGCCCGCTTCCAGGGTGATTTCCCTGACCCGCTGCAGGACATTGTTGACCGAGTTGAGCACGGCTTCCTGCTGGGTCAGGCTGTTGGTCGCGGCGGTGATGTTTTCACGGTACTGACCGAGCTTGCTGGCTTCCTGCTCCAGCTGCAGCAGACGGACCGATGCCACGGGGTCATCCGCCGGCGTCAGCATGCGCTTGCCGGAGCTGATCTGCTCCTGGGTGCGGGTCACCGAGGAATAATTATCCTGGATGCCCCGCACGCCGCTGTTGAATGCCTGAATGGTGGAGATACGCATGCCTGTCCTCTCCTCAGCGCATCGTGTTGATCAATGTATCGAACACGGCACGCGCAACTTGAATGATCTGCGCCGAGGCGTTGTAGTACTGCTCGAACTGGATAAGGCTTGCCGCCTCTTCATCGAGGTTGACCGCCGATACAGAGTTGCGGTTGTTGGTCGCCTGCACCAGCATCGCCTGGTTGGCCTCGCTCTCGGTCCGCGCCTGGGCGGTGAAGGTGGCGACTCGCTGCACCAGATCGCCGTAACCATCCAGCAGGGAGAAACCACGGGCGCCCTCGGTCTTGCCGAGCACCGGGCGATTCTGCAGCTCCGACAGCTGCAGCGCGTTGCGGTTATCGGCCACCCCGCCCTGGTTGAAGCTGACGGTAAAGGTGTCGCCATCCAGCGCACGGCCGGACAACCCCATGCTGAAGGACTGCCCGCCGAGGGTGAACTCGAACTGCTGCGCCGCGCCCGGTGCGGCAATGGTGATGGCTGCGGGCGAGACCGGCCCGGGGTCCGCGCTCAGCTCCAGGGTCCCGGTGCCGTCGGCATTGGCCGAGTAGGTGAAGCTGACCCCTTCCGGCCCGGTCAGTGCCACCAGCGCATCTATGTCCAGCGGCCCACTGCCGCCAAGCAGTACCGGCTGGCTGACCGCACCGGTACCTCGGTTATCAAGACCGGCCTGGGCAGCCATCGGCGCGGCAAACGCCAGCTGCTGCGGCTCGGTCATCACCACTGCCATGCCCTGGGCTGCAGAACGGGTGGGTGTGAGCAGATAGCGGTCGCCCGACCGGAAGTTACCCGCATCCGGCTGCTGGCTGAGATCCAGGCCGTCGAAGGCGGGATAGCGACCGTTCGGGTCACCCGGGGCGGCGTTCAGATCAAAAGGTCCGAGCACCCGGTTGTCGCCGATACGGCGCACGGTGAACTCGGTATCGGAGGTGAAGGTCAGCTCGTAATCCGAGGTGCTCAGCTGGCTGGTGTCGGTAATACGCACATCCAGCGAGGCATCCGACTGGTTGCTCTCGCGCCCGCGACTGCGCAGGTCGAGCATGTCGCGACTGTTGATGTCATTGAACAGAGGACCGCCGACATTGCCGTTGAGGTCCAGCCCCTTGGCCAGCTGCTGGTTGAATTCGCTGGCGATGCCCAGGGACATGCGGCCCAGCGCATTCAATGCCAGGTCCAGCACATCCCGACGATAGTCCAGCAGACCGCCCAGCTCACCACCGCTGATCAGGCCGGTGACATCCTGCCCTGCATTGCCGCTGACCAGGCGTATATCCATCCGTGACGGGTCGGCCAGGCCAGGGGCAGCCTGGAGCACGGAGGCCTCCTTGCCGATCACCAGCGGCTGGCCGGAGCCGATGAACAGGTTGATACTGTGGTCATCCTGATTGACCACCGTGACCCCGATATAGCCGCTGAGCTGGCGAATGGCTTCGTCCCGCGCATCCAGCAGGTCGTTGGGCGCAGCGCCATTGGCCGCCGCCTTGGCAATCGCATCGTTGAAGCCGGCCACCGACTGCGCCAGCCGGGTCACCTGCTGCGCCACCGTGGTCATCTGGTCGTTGATGAACCTGTTCTGAGTGCTCAGCTGGGCATGCACCGAGTTGAAACGCCCTGCCAGCCCCTGGGCTTCGGACAGGAACAGCTGGCGTGCCGGCAGGCTGGCGGGGTCCTCGATGGCGGTCTGCAGCGCGCCGAAGTAGTTCTGCATGCCGGTGGTGATGCCGGAAGCGGTGCTCGACAGCGTGCTGTTGAGCTCCTCGATCTGCGTCCGGTAGGCCTCGTTGGCCGCCGCCGCCGAGGTGGTGCTGCGTACCTGGTTGGTCAGGAACTGGTTGTAGATACGCTGGATATCCACGACCTTGGTGCCGTTGCCCATGAAGCCGGCACCGGTGAGGTTGGCCGGATTGGTGGTCTGGATCGCCGTCTGCCGGCTGTAACCGGGCGTATTGACGTTGGTGATGTTCTGACCGGTGACCGACAGCTGGGTCTGTGCCGCACGCAGCCCACTCAAGCCAACCTGAAACAGATCCGACATGGCTTACACCCTACCCTGGCTGGTGGCCGGACTGGCCGACGCGGTTGCATTCTCGCTGATCAGCTTGCGGGCGATCTGCGACACCTTGCTGGCATAGCGCGGGTCGGTGGCATAACCGGCCGCCTGCAGTTCGCGGAAGAAGACATCACCGCTTTCGGTACGCTTGAGCGCCTGGGCGTAGCGTCCGTTGCGATGCAGGAAGTCCACGTAGTCATCGAAGCTCTGCTCGAATGAGTCGTAGCTGCGGAAACTGGCCCGCTCCTGCTGTCGAACCCCGTCACGGTATTCGCTGGTCATGACACTGGCCGACTCGCCCTGCCACTGGCCATGGCTCTTGATGCCGAACAGGTTGTAGCTGCTGGAGCCGTCACCGTTGCGGATGATGGACTTGCCCCAGCCGGTTTCCAGCGCGGCCTGGGCCACCAGATAATGCGGATCGACGCCCAGTCGTGCGGCGGCCTTCTCGGCCATCGGCAGCATGGCTGCGGCAAATTCGGCGGGGCTGTCAAAGCGCGTCGGTGCCGGCTGGGCTGCGGCGGCACGTTCAGCGGCGCGGATACCCCGTACCGGCTGCCAGCTCGCGGCTGGCTCCGCCGCTGCCGTCACCGGGCGGGAAGGCGCAGGCTCGCCAGCAGCAGCCGGCTGCTGACCGAGACTGACTTCGCCACGGCCCATGCTGATCGCCAGACGTCGGCGCGCCAGCAAGGCGGAGTGGTCAGCCGGCCCGTCCCCAGCTGCCGAGACCGCGACAGCCGGCTTCGGCCCGGCGCTGGTCGGCGAAAGCTGGCGGAGCATGACATCGGCCAGCCCCATGCCCTGCCTTTCCGACAGGTGCACAGCCATCTGGCTGTCGTACATGTCCTGATAGAAGCGGGTCTGGGGCGTGTTCAGCGGGTTGCCCTCGGCGAACGCCTGGTTGGCCTCGCGCATGCTCTTCATCATGACGTTGAGAAACAGCGACTCGAACTGGCGCGCCACCCGCTCCATGTTTTCGGGGGTGTCCGCCTTGCTGCCACTTTTCATCTGCGCCATGGCGTTGAGATCGGTGTAGCTGAGACTCGGGCCGTTCATGTCATTACTCCTCAGATCACGACCAGCTCGGCATTCAGGGCGCCGGCCTGCTTGAGTGCTTCGAGAATCGCCATCAGGTCACCCGGGGCAGCGCCCACCTGGTTAACCGCGCGCACGATCTCGTCCAGCGAGACGCCGGGATTGAATACGAACATGCGGCTGTCACCCTCTTCGATGGCGATCTGAGAGCTGGGGGTGATCACCGTCTGACCGCCGCTGAAGGGCTCGGGCTGGCTGACCTGATAGTTCTCGCTGATGGTCACGGTCAGTCCGCCATGGGTCACCGCTGCCGGCTGCACCCGTACATCCTGACCGATGACGATGGTGCCGGTACGCGAGTTGATGACGACCCGGGCGGCGGCGTTGCCCTGCTCTATCTGCAGGTTCTCGACCATGGAGAGGTAATCCACCCGCTGATTCGGATCCAGCGGCGCCCGCACGCGGATGGAACCGGCGTTCATCGCCTGGGCCACATCCGGGCCGAAGGTGTTGTTGATCTGGTCCACCACCCGCTTGGCGGTGGTGAAGTCCGGCCGGTTCAGGTTGAACACCAGGTGATCGCCGCTGGCGAAGGGGTTGGCCACGGCCCGCTCCACCGTAGCACCGTTGGGGATGCGCCCGACGCTGGGCACATTGACGGTGATGCGCGAGCCATCGGCGCCCTCGGCACCGAAACCGCCGACGACCAGGTTGCCCTGGGCAATGGCATAGACATTGCCGTCGATGCCCTTGAGCGGCGTCATCAGCAGGCTGCCCCCGCGCAGGCTCTTGGCGTTGCCTATCGAGGACACGGTGATATCGATGGTCTGGCCGGGGCTGGCGAAGGCCGGCAGCTCGGCGTGGATGGCCACTGCCGCGACGTTCTTCATCTGGATGCGGGTGCCCGGCGGCACGGTGATACCGAACTCGGTGAGCATGTTGTTGAAGGTCTGCACGGTGAACGGCGTCTGGGTGGTCTGATCACCGGAGCCATCCAGCCCCACCACCAGACCGTAGCCGATCAGCTGGTTGCTGCGGATACCGGCGATGCTGGCGATGTCCTTCAGGCGCTCGGCCTGGGCCAGCGGAGCCACCAGCGCCAGACAGAGGCAGATCAGCAATGTACGCATGGGCAACTCCTCAGAACGGCCACACCGGGCTCATGAAAAACTGGCTCAGCCAGCCCGGCTTGCTGGCATTGGCAAAGGCGCCGGTGCCGGAATAGGTGATGCGGGCATCAGCGATGCGGGTCGAGGGCACGCTGTTGTCGGCACCGATGTCATCCGGGCGAATCAGGCCGGACAGGCGGATCAGCTCGTCGCCGTTGTTCAGGGTGATCCACTTCTCGCCGCGCACCGCGAGCAGCCCGTTGGGCAACACATCGGCAACGGTGACGGTGATCGAACCGGTCAGGCTGTTGCTCTGGTTGGCATCGGCCTCGCCGTTGAAACCACGGCTGCCGCCCAGCTCGACACCGGTGTTGATGCCGGCAATGCCACTGCGTCCGAACAGCATGGGATTAGCGATGCTGACACTGCTGTCCTTGCTGATTTCGTTCTCGGCCTTCTTCTGCGCTGCCATCCGCTCGGTGAGCACCACGGTGATTACGTCACCGATGCGGTTGGCCTTGCGATCCTCGTACAGATTGGTCTCGAAGCCGGCCTGGTAGATGGCCCCGTTGTTCAGTTCCTGGGGAATGGGCGTGCGCGGCATGACCGGAGCATAGGCCGGATCGTCAGGCTTGGGCGGGGTCTGTACGCAGGCCGCCAGGGTGGCCATGTACAGCAGCATCAGGGTGGCACGCAGGGCTTTCATCTCGTTTCTCTCCGGGAACCGATCAATTACAGGTTCTGGCTGATGTACTGCAGCATCTGGTCAGCGGTGGAAATGACCTTGGAGTTCATTTCGTAGGCACGCTGGGTGGTGATCATGTTCACCAGCTCCTCGACCACGCTGACGTTGGAGTTTTCCAGGGTGTTCTGCAGCACGGTACCCAGACCGTTCTCACCGGGGTTGCCGACCTGCGGCGCGCCGCTGGAAGCGGTCTCCAGGAACAGGTTGCCACCGATGGCCTGCAGCCCCGCCGGGTTGATGAAGTCGGCGGTC
>Ga0079224_100003540_pt1 | contig 19802 bp, 23 predicted proteins | sample Stecom2015_FD_80414 | JGI IMG/M metagenome (GOLD analysis project Ga0079224, IMG submission 80414) | Agricultural soil microbial communities from Utah to study Nitrogen management - Steer compost 2015 | ecosystem: Environmental > Terrestrial > Soil > Agricultural land | place: USA: Utah...
CGGCGCCGACCGGGTGGAGCTGGTCGAGGTGCAGACTCTCGGCGACCGCGACCGGACCACCTCGCTGACGCGATTGAGCCAAGTCGGCGCCTTCGTTCGTGCCGTGCAGGAAGCGCTCCTCGACGGCAGAGCCGACATCGCAGTCCATTCTCTGAAGGACCTGCCCGTCGCCCAACCCGAAGGTCTCGAACTTGTTGCGCTGCCGGAACGCAGGTCCGCCCGCGACGTGCTCGTCGGCGCCGCTCTCGATGACCTCCCCGAAGGCTCGACCGTCGGGACTTCGAGTCCGAGGCGGTCGGCGCAACTGCGGGAGCTCCGTCCCGATCTCGAACTCGTCCCGATCCGAGGGAACGTGGACACCCGCCTCGCCAGTGTGAGCGACGGCGACCCGACTGCCGCCGTGCTCGCCGAGGCGGGACTCGAGAGGCTGGGCCGCACCGACGCCATCGCCGAACGCCTCGGCATCGCCCGGATGGTCCCGGCGCCCGGGCAGGGCGCGTTGGCGGTAGAAGCGGCCCGGGGCACGTTCGGTGCCGAGGTAGGAGCGGTCCTCGACAACACGTCCCTCCGTCCTCTCCTCCGAACGGAGCGCCTGCTCCTTGCCGAGACCGGCGCCGGGTGCCGGTCGGCGCTGGGGGCATTGGCCGAGTGGCACAACGGACACATTCGGCTCACTGCGTTCGTGTCCGACGAGCGAGGCAGCCGCCGGGCAGTGGTGCTCGGAGAGACACCCGAGTCGGTCGTCGCCGACGCTCGAAAGGAGCTCGGGCTGTGAAACGGGTGGCGATCACGACCGACCGATTCGATGTCGCCGCCCCGTGGTTCGCCGCCCGCGGCCTGTTGCCGGTCCGACTCCCTTGCATCCGGGTAGAGACCGCTCCCGATGAGGTTCTGGGCCAGGCCAGAGCCGAAGCCGAATCAGCGGATCTGCTGCTGATCACTTCCTCCCGCACCGTCGACCTGCTGTGGGGCGACGAACCGATTCCCGATGTGCCGGTGGCGGCGGTGGGGGAGTCGACGGCCGCCGCGGTCGAAGAGGCCGGTGGCCACGTGCGGTTCGTGGGCTCGGCGGGTCTGCGTCTTCTGGCAGCTGAGATGAGAAGGGAACTCCCGCTCGGGCGGATCGTGTTCCCGCGCGCGGCCAACTCGGATCCGGACCCGTTGCGACAGATCCGGAGCGAAGGCACCGAGATAGTTCCCTTCGACGTCTACCGAACCGTTCCCATCGCTCCCGGTCGAGACCCGGTGGACGCGGTGGCTTTCGCCTCCCCTTCCGCAGTGGAGGGGTGGCTCTTGGCTCGCCGCCTAGACGGCCTAGTGGTCGGCGCCATCGGCCACACCACCGCGGTGGCCGTCACCGAGCACCGGCCGGTGGTGATTCCGGCTCGTCCGTCTCATCGCGCACTCGCCGAAGCGCTGGCCCAGTTCCTGGAGGTACCCGTATGACATTCCCCACCGTCCGTCCCCGACGCCTGCGCATGCGCGACGCCTTGCGCCGCACAGTCGCCGAAACCCGTCTCGCCCCGTCCCAGATGGTCCTCCCCGTGTTCGTCGTCGACGGAGAGGACGTCCGCCGGCCAATCGAGTCGATGCCCGGCCACTCCCAGCTGTCGGTAGACCAGGTCGTGCTCGTCGCCAAGGAAGCCGAGTCGCTCGGCGTCGGCGGGATGCTCTTCTTCGGCGTCCCCTCCCACAAAGACGAGTCGGGCTCGTCTGCGTGGGACCCCGCGGGTCCGGTGCCCCGGGCGATCGAGGCAGTGGCCGATGCCGCTCCCGAGCTAGTCCGCTGGGCAGACGTTTGCCTGTGCGAGTACACGAGCCACGGCCACTGCGGGCCCGTCCGCGACGGCGTGGTCGACAACGACGCCGCCCTTCCGTTCCTCGCTCGCGCCGCCGTCGCCTACGCCGAGGCCGGCGCCGACATCGTCGCCCCATCGGACATGATGGATGGCAGGGTCGCCGCCATTCGCTCCGAGCTGGACGGTCACGGCCACCAGAACACGGCCATCTGCTCCTACGCCGTGAAGTATGCCTCCGGCTATTACGGGCCGTTCCGGGAAGCCGCCGGATCCGCTCCCTCTTTCGGGGACCGGCGCACCCACCAGATGGACCCGCCCAACGTCAGGGAGGCTCTCCGGGAGGCTCGCCTCGACATCGAGGAAGGTGCCGACATGGTGATGGTCAAGCCCGCCGGGCCCTACCTAGACGTGGTGCGAGCCGTGGCGGAGGCCTCGGAAGTGCCGGTCGTCGCCTACCAGGTGTCGGGCGAGTTCGCACTCATCGAAGCCGCCGCCGAGAGGGGCTGGGTCGACCGGGACCGGGTCATGATCGAATCGCTCACCGGCATCGCCCGCGCTGGAGCCGATGTGGTCCTCACCTACTTCGCCCTCGACGCCGCTCGTCTCCTGGGAGGATCCCGATGACCTTCGCCGCATCCCGGATACGGTCCCAGGAGTGGTTCGCGCGGGCGACGGGCGTCATGCCCGGAGGGGTCAACTCCCCGGTTCGTGCCTTTGGGGCAGTGGGTGGCACGCCCCCGTTCGTCGACTCGGGCGAAGGGGCCTACCTGCGTTCCGTCGACGGCGACGAGTACATCGACTTCATCGCCTCCTGGGGGGCCATGATCCTCGGCCACGCCCATCCCGACGTGGTCCGCCCGGTCGCAGAAGCGGCGGTAAAAGGCACGTCGTTCGGTCTCCCCACCGCCGCCGAAGTGGAACTGGCCGAGCTCATCTGCTCCCTGGTCCCGTCGGTCGAGGTCGTGCGGATGGTGAACTCCGGCACGGAGGCAACCGCCTCGGTGCTTCGGATCGCCCGGGCCGTCACCGGTCGCTCGAAGATCGTCAAGTTCGAAGGCTGTTACCACGGCCACAGCGACTCGCTCCTCGTCGAAGCGGGCTCGGGGCTGGCCACCTTCGGCGAGCCGTCGAGCCCGGGAGTGCCAGCCGCGACTGCGTCCGACACCAGGGTCGCCCGCTACAACGACCTCGACTCGGTCGCCGAATGCCTCGCCGACTCCCAGGTCGCGGCAGTCATCGTGGAGCCGGTCGCCGGCAACATGGGCTGTGTCCCGCCCGCACAGGGGTTCCTCGCCGAGCTGCGGCGCCTGTGTGACGAGCACGGCACCCTCCTGATCTTCGACGAGGTGATGACCGGCTTCCGTGTCGCCCTGGGCGGCGCCCAGGCGCGCTACGAGGTCACCCCCGACCTGACCGCCCTCGGCAAGGTGGTGGCGGGCGGGGCGCCAGGCGCCGCCTACGGGGGGAGGGCCGACCTCATGCGCCGGGTCGCTCCGGACGGTCCCGTCTACCAGGCGGGAACGCTCGCCGGGAACCCTCTCGTCACTGCCGCCGGACTCGCCACCCTCCGCTACTTGGCGGAGAAACCCGACCTGTACGAGGAGTTCGACCGCGTCGGCGCGGAGGTGGCCTCCGGGCTGAACCAGGTGTTCGCGGCGCTCGGACGACCCGGAACGGTCACCCACGTCGGCGGGATGTTCGGCGTGTTCCTGGGCGTCGAAGCGGTCGAGAGCTGGGACGACGTCGCCGAGGTCGACAAGGAGTGGTTCGGCCGCTTCTTCCACGCCGCCCTCGAACGAGAGGCGATGGTGCCGCCGTCGGCGTTCGAGGCGTGGTTCCTGATGGAGGCCCACCTCGGCGAGCCACTCGAGCGCGCTCTCGATGTGCTCGTCGAAGCCCTGGAGGTGAGCAGTCGATGAGGCTCCTCGCTGCCCTGCGAGGCGAACCGCTCGACCGTCCCCCGGTGTGGTTCATGCGTCAGGCAGGCCGCTACCTGCCCGAGTACCGGGAACTACGGGAAAGGCACTCGTTCCTCGAGGCGATGCGGTCGCCGGACATCGCAACCGAGATCACCCTGCAGCCACTCCGTCGGTTCCCGCTCGACGCCGCCATCGTGTTCGCCGACATCATGACCCCGCTGGAGGCGATGGGAATCGACGTCGACTTCGCCCCCGGCCCTCGGCTCGACCCATTGACTGTGGAGGAGGTCTGCAACCTGCCTCGCTTCGAGCCGACTGGCGTGGAACACGTGGTGTCGACGATCGGCCGAGTCCGTGCCGCCGCCGAATCGGACATCGCCGTCGTCGGGTTCGCCGGTGGGCCCGCCACCATCCTCGCCTACCTACTTGAGGGCTCCGGATCCCGCCAGTTCCCCAACTTCCGTCGCGCTTTGCTCGGCCCGGGCGTCGACGCCGCCCTGGACCGCCTCGCCCAGGCCACCCGCCGATATCTGCAGATGCAGGTGGAGGCCGGAGCCGACGTGGTCCAACTGTTCGACAGCTGGGCAGGGCTGGTTTCGATCGATGTGTTCCGCCGCCACGTCGTGCCAGCCGCCCGGGAGACGCTCGTCGACCTCGACGTGCCGACCATCTACTTCGCTCCAGCCGGCTCTCATCTGCTCGAAGCGATGCCGGAGATCGGCGCGACCGCCTACGGGGTCGATTGGAGGCTTCCGATCGACGAGGCGTGGCGACGCCTCGGCAGCGAGCACCCGGTGCAAGGCAATCTCGACCCGGCGATCCTCCTCACTGATCCAGACACGGTCGTCGCCTCCACCACCGAGGTGCTGGAGCGTGGCACCGCGGTCGGAGGACACGTCTTCAACCTCGGCCACGGAATCCTTCCCACCACCCCGGTCGACAACGTCGCCGCCATGGTCGAGGCGGTGGTGGCCTGGGACCGGGCGACCGCAGCAGCGAAAGGAGCCCCGACTTGAGCGCCCCCGAGACTCTCGAGGGCTGGTACGCCCTCCACGACCTCCGACGACTCGACCGGCGAGCGTGGCTGTCGGCATCCCCGGAGACGAGGGAGAAGGCGCTGGCCGAAGCCCGCGACCTCCTCGACGCCTTCGCTCGCGTCGACGACGCCCCGGAGGGACGAAGCATCACCTATGCCGTCCTCGGACACAAGGCCGACGTCCTGCTCTTCCATCTCCGGCCCGAGGTCAGCCAGCTCGCCGCCCTCGAGCAGGCGTTCGACCGCTCACTCCTGGGGTCGATGACCACCCGCCCCTATTCGTACCTGTCGGTGATCGAGATCAGTCGCCACGGGGCACCCGAAGGGACGGCGGAGAACATCGAGAACAGCCCCTACATCCAGTCACGGCTCCGGCCCGGGATCCCCGACCACAGCCGGTTCATCTGCTTCTACCCGATGAACAAGAAGCGGAACCTCAGCGACAACTGGTACTCGCTGTCGCAGGACGAAAGAGCCTCGTACATGCGCGAACACGGTCGGACCGGGCGCCGGTATGCCGGGAAGGTGACCCAGATCGTGACCGGCTCCATGGGCCTCGACGACTGGGAATGGGGCGTGACGCTGTTCTCCGACGACCCGCTCCAGTTCAAGAAGTTGGTCTACGAGATGCGCTTCGACGAGGTCAGCGCCCGTTTCGGGGAGTTCGGCCCGTTCTATGTGGGTGAAAGAGTCGAAACAAACGATCTGAGGAGGTTGCTCGGTGAGTGACATGAAAAGCGCCGTGTTCTTGGTCGGTTTCGGCGGTCCCGAATCCCTCGAGGAGGTGCCGCCGTTCGTCGAGAGCGTTCTCGGGCGGACGCCACCCGAAAACGTCACGCGGGGTGCGGTAGAGCGCTATCGCACGATCGGAGGCGGTTCGCCGCTGCCGGCCACGACCCGTCGCCAAGCGGAACTCGTCGGCGAGGAGTTGAAGCGTCGCGGTGTAGACGCCGGCGTCTACGTCGGCATGCTCCACGCCGACCCGACCATCGGCGCCGCCGCCGACCAGATCGTCGCCGACGGTGTCGAGGACGTGACGGTGGTCAGCCTCGCCCCGTACCGCTGCGAGGTCTCGACCGACGCCTACGAGACGGCGGCCCGCGAAGCACTGGAGGGCCGGGTAGAAAGACTTCGGTTCACGCCCGACTGGAACCTCGCCCCTCGATACCTGGACGGGCTGGCCGAGATGCTGGCCGATGCCTTGACACGAGCCCCGGAAGGCACGCAGGTGATCTTCGCCGCCCACAGCCTCCCGCAGCGAATGATCGACCAGGGCGACCCCTACGTCGAGCAGCTGACGGCGACGACGAAGGAGGTCGCATCCCGCCTGGGGCTCGCCGACTGGCATCTGGCCTACCAGAGCGTGTCGGCGGCGGCGCGTGAGCCGTGGCTCGGGCCGGCGGTGGAAGAGGTGATGGACGAACTCAAAGCGCGCGGCGAGTCAGCGGTGATGGTCGACCCGATAGGCTTCATCGCCGATCACGTCGAGACCCTCTACGACAACGACGTCGAGCACGCCGGGCACGCCGGCGAGATCGGCATCGACTTCTACCGGTGCCGATGCCTGAACGACCACCCGGCGCTGATCGACGCCCTCTGCGACGTCGTGACGGATGCCATAGCCGGTGCCTGAGGCCGGTCCCGTCGTCGTAGTCGGGGGCGGCATCACCGGCCTGGTCGCAGCGCACCAACTACTCCAGGCCGGGGTCGATGCCGCCGTGGTCGACGCATCGCCTCGGTTGGGTGGAAAGGTCCAGACCGAGCACATCGACGGCTTTGTGGTGGAGGCCGGGCCTGACAGCTTCGTCGCTGGGAAGAAGGCGGTCCTCGAGCTCGCTTCCGAGCTCGGCTTGGAGGGCGCAGTCCAATCGACCCGGCCCGAGGCCGGTGGATCACAGGTGTGGTGGGATGGCGAGCTGCATCCCCTTCCGGAAGGCTTGTTGCTCATGGCGCCGTCCCGCCTCGCCCCGCTGTTCCATTCGTCACTTCTCACGTGGAGGGGCAAACTGCGCGTTCTCGGTGACCTCTTCCTGCCGCGAGGCGGGGGAGAGGACGAGAGCCTGGAGTCGTTCGTCCTCCGTCGGCTCGGGCGAGAGATGCTGGAGCGGGTCGCCCAGCCACTGGTCGCCGGGATCCACGCCGCCGAGCCTCGCACGATGAGCCTGCGCGCCAGTTTCCCGCGGTTCCTCGAGATGGAGCGGAACCATCGCAGCCTCGTTCTCGCCGCTCGAGCGGCGACGAAACGCGCTCCCAAGACCGACGGCCGCAGCCACTTCGTCACGTTCGCCGGAGGGATGGGACGGCTCACCGACGCATTGGCCGACTCGATCTCCGCCGCCGAGGTGTCGACCGGGGTGGCCGTGAGCGAGCTCCGGCCGGACGGGGCGGGATACCGGCTGGTGCTCGACGACGGTACGACGGTCGAGGCGGCGGCGGTCGTGCTGGCGGTGCCGGCGAGGACGGCGGCGCGTCTCCTCGCCCCGATCGTTCCGGAGGCGAGCGCCGCAATCGGGGGGATCGCCCAGGTGTCCACCTCGACCGCCACGCTGGTCTACCGCTCACACGAGATTCCCGATCTCAGAGGCACCGGCTTCGTCGTTCCGGCTGCACAAGACCGCAAGGTCACGGGAGTCACCTTCCTGTCCAACAAGTGGCCGGGGAGGGTGCCCGACGACCGATTCGTCATGGTGCGGGCGTTCGTCGGAGGACGGCACGGCCAGCAGGCGGCCACCTCCTCTCCCGAGCAATTGATGGAAGTCGTCCGGGCCGACCTGGCCGAGATGGTCGGCCTGCGGGCCGATCCCGTGCTCGTGCGGGTGTCTCAGTGGGAGGGAGGTCTCCACCGCTACACCATCGGCCACCTCGAGCGCGTGGCAGAAGCCGAGACCGCGCTCTCGGGCCATCCCCGGCTGGCTCTCGCCGGAGCCGCCTTCCATGGCATCGGCCTCAACGAATGCGTCGCTTCGGGTCGTCGGGCAGCGGCTCGGCTCCTGGCGGTCGCTCAGGAGCGCTCCTCTCTGGGCTCGGGCTAGACCTCAGCTGTCCATCCTGCCGGTGGCCCAGGCCCAAGCCGCCAGCTCCACCCGATTGCGGGCTCCGACCTTGGTCATCAGATGAGAGATGTGGGTCTTCACCGTCGGGAGGGAGATGAACAACCTGTCGGCGATCTCGTTGTTGGTCAGCCCTCTCGCCACGGCCTCGAGGACTTCTTCTTCACGGTCGGTGAGAGGCTCGACCGGTTGCGGCACCTCGCGCGGCTGGATCTTCGAGAAATGGCGCAACAGGCGCACCGTGATCGACGGCGACACCAAGGCGTCGCCCCGAGCGGCAGCCTGGACCGCCTCGACCAGGAGTTGAGGGCCGGCGTCCTTGAGCAGGAATCCGGACGCACCGTTGCGGAGGGCGGTCCACACGTACTCGTTGAGATCGAAGGTGGTGACCACCACCACCGGTGTCGGATCGTCGACGTCGGGCCCCGCCAATCTACGGGTCGCCTCCAGTCCGTCCATGACGGGCATGCGGATGTCGAGCAACGCCACGTCGGGACGGAGTCTGCGCGCCTCCTCGACGGCAGTCCTGCCGTCAGCGGCTTCTCCCGCGACCTCGATGCCGTTCGACTCCAGGATCAGCTTGAACCCGGACCGGACCATCTCCTGGTCGTCGGCCACCAGCACCCGCAGGGGCCGATCCGACGTCACCGCTCGATCGGTATCCATGCCGTCACCGACCAACCGCGGCCTGGTCTCTGCCCCGCCCAGAACTGTCCACCGAGAGCCGAGACTCGCTCGGCCATCCCGGTGAGTCCGAAGCCCCGGTCTCCGGAGTGCTCGTGGTGCCGTCCGTCGTCGACCACGCTCACCTGGATGCCGTCGTCCTGGCGGCGGACCGCGATTTCGACTCGTGAGACATCGACTCCATGTCGCCCGATGTTGGTCAGGCTCTCCTGGATGATCCGAAAGATCGACGACTCGAACGAAGCCGGGACGCCATCGCGATCGATCTGGAGGTCCACCAGGTATCCGTCTCTTTTCGCGGCATCTCTTGCGAGCTCTTCGAGATCGTCGAGGCCCGAACCGGGGGCCAGGGGCTCCTCTCCGTCGCTCTCGCGGAGGGCTCCCACGAGTCGGCGCATGGCGTTCATCGTGGCGATGCCGCTCACCTCTATCTTCGCCAACGCCTGTTGCACCGCCTCGGGATCCTTGGCCCCGACCGCCTGTGCCGCCTGGGCCTGGACGACGATGCCGATGACGTGGTGGGCGACGGTGTCGTGGAGCTCCCGGGCGATGGCGAGGCGCTCCTCCCGGCGAGCGGCGTCTTCGCTCATCTCCCGGTTGCGCTGTGCCCACCTCCGTGACAGGCCGGCAACGACCGCCAAGGTGAGTGTCAGCCAGTACACCGCCAGCAGCGGGACGGGAGCCGGCGTGCGGACGGCGATGACCACGGTGCCCATCGCCGCGACGAACAGTCCGAAAGCACCCCGCCTGGGCGTCTCGAGCCGTACGACCTCGCTGGACAGGATCGAGATGGCAGCCACCTCGGGAAACCCGAGGAACTGGGGCCTGGCACCGAGGATCCCCAGCAGCGCGTAGTAGCCAGCCGTCACACTGAAGCTCAGCGCAGTGGCGATGACCACGCCAGTGAGCGGGTTACGGAAGGTGGCCAACACCAGCCACACCATCACCACGGCCATCGGTAGCGCCACCCACATCGAGAACTGGCGGGTCGATGTGATGAGCTCGATGGCGACGTACGACACCATGCCGACGACCATCCCGCCGTGGACGATGGCGTCCAGGGCGCGGCTCCATTCGAGTGAACGCATCCGCGTCCACCCGCGCCGAAGCCCGGAAGGCGATGGGGAGGAATCCACGTTCGCGAGCCTATCGGGCGGTGGTCCCGGCGGAATCGTCCATTCGGACGATGCGCGATTCGTCTCGTCGGCCGATGTGGCAGGCGGCGTTGTCGCGCACAGTGTCCGACATGACGTTCCTCGAACTACTCCTCGGGACCGGCCTCGCCCTCGCCGCGTCCCTGACCGTGCTGATGCTGATCGGGGCGGCCTTGACCGCGGTCCTCGAACGACTTCGGCCGCAAGGCCCACTGACCGAAAGGAGCGCGCGATGACGTTGGAACGACCCGTACTGATCGGCCGTGATCTCACGAAACGCTACGGAGACGTCACGGCGATCGACGCCGTAGACATCGACGTCTGGAGGGGGAGCTCCATCGCTCTGACCGGTCCCAGTGGCGCCGGGAAGACGACGCTCCTCCACGTCCTGGCCGGGATCATCCGGCCCGACCGCGGCACCGTGGCCCTCGACGGGGTGCGGATCGACTCCGCCTCCGACCGGGAACGTTCGCGCCTCCGTCGGCGCCACTTCGGGTTCGTGTTCCAGGAGGGATACCTGGTGCCCGAGCTGACGGCGTTGGAGAACGTCGCTCTCCCCCTGCTGCTGCTCGGCAATCCGAAGTCGCAGGCGCTGCGGGAGGCTCAGCGTTGGTTCGAGCCGTTCGGTATCGGCGGCCTGGAGCACCGTCGACCGGCAGAGCTGTCGGGAGGGCAAGCTCAGCGCGTCGCCATCGCCCGGGCCATCGTCACCGGGCCTTCGGTCGTCTTCGCCGACGAGCCCACCGCCGCTCTCGATTCGGAGACGACCCATCGCACCATGGGTCTCCTCGAGTCGGCGGTGCGTCACGCCAACGCCGGCCTCGTGGTCGTCACCCACGACCCCGAGGTGGCGGCCCGCTGCGACGTTCAGATCTCGATCCTCGACGGGCGCTTGCGGCAGGCGGCATGAAGAACATCCTCTCTCTAGCCGGGTCGCTTCTGCGCGGCGGCGGCCGCCGCACGATCCTCGATCTCAGCCTGACGGTGGTCGGGGTCGCCATCCCGGTCGCGGTGATCCTGCTGGTCGTTGGAACGGTCACTGGCTTCCGGGAGCGGGAGAACGCCATGGCATGGCGAGAGCCCACCCCCGCCACCGCCGAGGCGACGGCTCTGCAGCGGCGCAGCTACCAGCCGTGGAAGGGCCGGCGAGTCGACATCGTGGAGCTGAGGGCGATCGAGAGCACGCCTCCGGTGCCGCCAGGGATGGATCGCTTCCCGAGGGAAGGCGAGGTCTGGGTGTCGCCCGCACTGAGGGAAGCCCTGGACGAGGACGGCTGGTTCACGTTCGAGCAGCGAGTGGGCGGCCAGATCGTCGGCCTCCTCGAGGATGAAGCGCTCGCCCACGACGACGAGCTCGTTGCTGTCGTCGGAAACGGGTCACTGGAGCCGACACCCGAGGACGAACTGCTCCCATACGACCACCGTCACGGCGGCGGTTTCCTGCCCTCCGACGTTCTCCCCGTCAGCGAGTTCGCCGAATCGGGCGAGGACCCCGGCCTGCCCCTGCTCTACATGGTCTCGGCGTGGATCGCCGGGGCTCTGCTCGTGGCGCCATCCATTTCGCTTCTGGGGGCGGGTGCCCGCCTCACGGCCGCTCGCCGAGGCCGTCGACTCGCGGCGCTGCGTCTCGCCGGCGCCACCTCCGGTCAAGTGACTGCGCTCGCCGCGCTCGAAACTGCATTCGGAGCCGTGCTCGGCATCGGGCTCGGCGTGGCCGTGGCGCTCGTCGGCATGGCAGTCGTGTCGTCGAGGATCCCCCTCGGCGGAGGGCGCTTCTCCTTCTCCGACTTGTTGCCCAGTCCGCTGGCGGTGTCGGTGATCCTGGTCGGCGCCCTGCTGGTCGCCGTCGCTTCCGCCCTGGCCGGATTGCGAGAGGTGCGGACGACGCCCCTCGGCGTGGTCCGCCAGGGGCGGCGCAAGCGTCCGGGATGGCGCCGGTTCCTGGTGATGGTCGTCGCCTGGACGGCGTTCATCGCCACCATCCCGTTCACGCAGGGCACCGGCGAGTACGTGGTGCTCGTCGCCGGGCTCGCCGTCGTGATCCTCAGCATTTCGACCGTCGGCCCGGTGTTCGCCTGGTTCATGGGCTGGCTGACCATCCGCCTGACCCGGGGTCCCCGGGGTCTCGTCGCCGGGCGGCGGTTGATGGCCGACCCGATCGGCAGCTTCCGACCCACAACGGGACTGGTCCTGATCTCGTTCGTGGCGGGATTCCTGCTTTTGAGCAGCGCCACCCTGCCCGAAGTCTCCACGAACGACTCGGCCCTGGTGCTCGCGACCTTCGGGCCCGGCGACCGATCCGACGCCACCGAGTGGCGTCAGAAGTTGGCGGATGTCTATCCCCAGGCGACCTTCGACGAATCCGCGCACGGTGACCTGGCGATCATGCTCCCACCGGGCGCGGACGTGGAGGCGGAGCGCGCCCGGATCGCAGGCATCACCGGGACTTTCCCCCTCACCGAAGCGGAACTCGACTTCGAGAACCGCCTGTTCACCGACGACGTGAGGCGGGCCGTTTGGGTGGTAGTGGCGATCGCGCTGATCCAGGCGGCGGCCGCCACCGGAGTGGGATCGGCCGCTTCCGTGCTGGAGCAGGCGAACACGCTGGCGGCCCTGTCGCTCACCGGCACTCCTACGTCCCAGCTCCAGGGAGCGCGCGCTCTCCAGAGTGCGATCCCCATCACGGTGTCCTCTGCGGTGTTCGTGACGTTGGGCGCCGCCGCAGGTGGATTGACCATCGTCGGGATCCAGCCCGACGTCACCATCGTGGTCCCGTCACTCGTCCAGGCGGCTCTGGTCGTGGTCGCCGCCGCCGTAGCCGCTGTGGCGGGCACTTCCCTGAGCAGGCCGGTGCTGCAGTCGGTGCTGACCCAGCCGTTGGCGGAACGCTGAGAGCGGGGCGCCGTCGCCCCCGCTATGCCCACGACGGGCGGTCGGCGGAACGGTCGGGCTACTCGTCCAAGCGTGACTGCTCGCTGACGGACCTGTGATCCTCCACGCAGGGACCTCACTGCCCCCACTCGTCGCGACAGGTGTCTGTCGAGCGGCGGCGAGAAATCCTCCAGCGCGTGTCGATTTGGGCGATCCTCGTTCGACGAGGAGTTGAAAGCGCACCCGAACGAAAGGAATGCCGATGCGCTCGCTGATCTACACCGCCTTCGTCTCCCTCGACGGCGTCGTCGACTCGCCCGGAGGGGGCACGGAGATCGAGAACCACCGCAGCGGAGGCTGGACGTACCAGGACCTCGAGTTCGTCGAAGAGGCCTACGAGATCAAGGGCCGCGAGCAGGAGGAGGTGACGGCGATGATGCTGGGTCGGGTCAGCTACCAGAGCTTCGCTCCGGTGTGGCCGGAGATGGCCGAGTTCGCCCGGTACAACGCCATGCCCAAGTACGTCGTCTCGACGACCCTCACCGACGCTGATCTCGTGGACAACTGGGGCGACACGACGATCCTTCGGTCTCTCGACGAGGTGGCGGAACTCAAGGAGGGTGACGGCGGTCCGATCATCGTCCACGGGAGCGCCACCCTCGCCCGCAACCTCTCCGACGCCGGTCTCATCGACCGCTACCACCTGCTCGTTTTCCCTTTGCTGCTGGGGGCGGGGAAGCGGATGTTCAGCGAGACCGACAAGCCCAAGCAGATGCTCCGGCTCCTCGAGAGCGACTCCTATCGCAACGGGCTCCAGAAGCTGGTCTACGAAGTGGTCCGCTGATCCCTTCGAGCAGCAATGCGCTTGCACATCACTCATGAACTTGAATAGCGTTCAAGTTCATGAGTGATGGTGAAGACATCCGCAGAGGAGATCTCGAGCCGGCCAGAGCACTGGCTGAAGCTGCCCGGATCGGTGCCATGGTCCAGCGGAAGGCCCGGTGGCATGGCTGGGCCTGGTTGGCCGTTGCGCTCGCGACGCCTTTGTTTCTCCTGGGAACGGCGACCGACGCTGTCTCGCGTCCCGCGCAGTTCTGGATCGCGATCGCGTTCATGGTGGTGACCGGCGCATTGGCGCACCTCGAGACTCGGAGAGGAGTCGTCGGCCGTGAGACCGCCGACATCGACCGGCCCCTCACGTGGCTCTACATGGCGGCGATGCTGGTGGTCATCGGCCTGACGCTCCTCTTCGACACCTCGGATGCACCGCTCTGGTTCGTGGTCGCTGCCCTGGCGGCGGCGGTGCCGGGACTCGTCGCGGCGTGGCGCATCCTCTCTCGATGAACGAGCCCCGGCATCCTCGGCACCGGCTGGACGAGCTGATCCACACCCCGGTTCGTCTCTCCGTGATGGCCGCCCTCTCCGCCGCCGATTCCATCGACTTTCGGAATCTGCGCAACTTCGTGGAGGTGAGCGACTCGCTCCTCTCCAAGCACCTCGCCGTCCTGGAGGAAGCCGGTTACGTGAGCGTGCAGAAGGGCTTCGAGGGAAAGCGCGCCCGGACGTGGCTCTCGCTGACGGACACGGGGCGCAAGGCGTACGGGAACTACATCGCCGCGCTGCGTTCCATCACCGATGCCGATTCCTGAGGCTTCAGGTGGCTGGGACGGGTCTCGGAGCGGTTTCCGTGGTCCTGTCCATGAGGCCCAAGGCAGCGGCTTGGAGCCCCATGCCGACCAGCGTGCCGTGGGGGTAGTAGGGGATGGCGAGGGTGCTCAGCACGATCACGACGGGTGTGATCGTGATCAGCGCCGCCCGTGGCCGGGGATGCCCGCGTCGGAAAGCGACGATGCCTGCGGCCAGGCCGGTCAGGCCGATCGCCACGAAGAGCAGAGCTTCGAGCCCCCAGAGCGCCCGCCACGGTTGTTCCCACGCGGCCGCGGCGTAGCTGACCACGACGAGAACCGTCCCCGCCAGCGTCAGCCCGGCGAAGAGGCGCCCTGCCCAACCCAACTGCCGTACCTCATGCAGGTGCACCAATCCGATGAGCAGGAACGAAGGCGCTACGCCGGCCCCGAAAAGGAAGTAGGGGTCCGTGAGGCCGACCGCCGCTCCCAGAGACGACAGCCATTCGTAGACGTCGGCAGTCGCCAGATGCGCGATCCACTCGGGGGTGTCGGCCGGCGACCATTCGACGAGTTGCGGGGGGAGAAGGAGAGCGGCCCACAGAGAGGCGGCGACTCCCATCGCGGCGCGGATGGATGCTCTGTTCATGCGGCGGGCAATGTAAGGCTCGGAAGGGGCTCCCGAACGCGTCCCTGGGCTTCGATGAATCGTTCGACCTAGTCTCTGCGGCCGTGGCGATCAGAGTCGAAATCGACGATTCCGAGATCGTGTTGCGCCTCAGCGGGGTGGATCTGCTCACCTTCCGCCGCGTGGTGCGGGTTCCCCGCGAGTGCATCACCGATGTGGGTGTCGCACGGAGAGGAGACCTCGAACCTCATATCGAGCACCGGATCTCCGGCTTGGGCTCCCACTACGGGACGCGTTTTCCCAACCGTCGAAGGGTCGGGCCGATGATGCGGCGTGGCGTCCCGGGCACCGAATTCTGGGCCGTGGAGAGGGGATCCGACGACCAGGAGCTGGTCGTCTGCTCGCTCGACGGACACCGCTATGCCCGCCTGGTCTTGGGAATCGACGACGACGCCGTCCGACGGGCCTTGCTCGATCGGGCGCGGTGAGTTCCGCGAGGGAGTTCGAATCGCGGTGGAGTCAGGATTCGCCTGCGGGCACGTGAGTCGATCGCTCTGCGTCGGAGGCGTAACCCGCGCAGCGGCACTTGGGAACGGTGCACGCGGTGGCCGGTGGTCGGTGCTCCACGCGGGGATGACCACACAGGGTGCACCGTCGACGACCCCCGTCGACCGCACGTGGTGGCGGCTTCTTCAAGACCGTTTCCGGGCGACGTTCACGGTGAGGGTGCGACCGTCGACCGATCTCCCGTTCAGAGCATCGATCGCCTGGCTCGCGCTCTGCGGATCCGGCATCTCGACGAACCCGAATCCTCGGGAACGCCCGCTTTCGCGATCGACGATCACCTGCGCACTCGACACCTGGCCGTGCTCCGAGAAGAGCTTTTCGAGGTCAGAGGAAGTCGTGCCGAAAGCCAGATTGCCTACGTAGATGTTGGTGGACATCGATTCTCCAGTTCGAACCGTCGGGCCTAGCGCCCCGCAAGATCGCTGACGGCTCCTCGCCGCGTGACTCCCTGGCGTGCACTCCACCGACGGATCGAGAGAGCGGAGTAGGCGTTGGTGGCGGTTGCCACCCTGTGGCGTCCACCGTAGCCATCCCCGCCGGCTCACCCAACCGGGAATGGCCGAGCAGCCACCGGATCGGGCCGAGGGCCCCGCCTTCGAGGCGGAGCCCTCACAGTCCCCAGGAGACGACGCGATCGACCGAGATTCGGATCGCAGCCGACCCGTCCGGGCTTTCGATCGCCTCCGCCGGCCCCTCGAGGAGCACCGCGCGCGGGCTCCACTCGCCCGTGGAGGCGACGTCGTCGATCACTAGGGCCGCCTGCGGATTCTCTTTCACGTTCCGGTACTTCCGGGTCGCCGAGAAGTTCCGGCCTGTGATCTCCACGACGTTCTCCTCGGGCATGTACCGCCACATGCCGACCGGTGTCACGTGGGGGCGGCCGAAGCGGTCGGCGGTGGCGATCCGGCCCAGTCGACGCTCACCGAGATAGGTGAGCTCGTTCTCGTCGGGGCGGCTCCGCCTCACTTGTCGCCTCCCGGGAGCCAGACGATCAGCCCGGTGGCCACCACGGCGTGGAGGAGGAGGAGCGCCAGGCGATCGTAGGCTTCGACACCCGTGCCGCCCAGAGGGCCACCGAGCGAGACCAGGAACACGAGCCCGGCGAGGACTCGCCACGAGCGGCGCGGCCGGGAGCTGAAGCGCTCGAAGGCGGCGAGTGCCGCGGTCGCAGCCAGCCCGGCGAGCACTGCCGAGACCGTGACAGGAGCCAGGCTGACATCCATCGGCGGGGAGTCGCCGAAAGCGGGTCCGACGATGTCGTGCCCGAGAGCCTCGATGAGGAACCAGGTGATGACTGCAGCTCCGGTGGCTCCGGCCACCACCCCGAGGCGGCGGAGCAGGGGAGCGGTCGTCCGGGGCACGGATGCTTGCGATGTCTGCATCGATCTCTCCTTTCCTTCGATGATGCGTGCGCAAGCATACAGTTAGTTGTATGCGTGAGCAAGTAGTTGTTCTAAGCTGGTGTCATGACCGACCGTCATCCCCACCTGTTGCCCGACAAGGCGCGCGCGTTCCTCGGCTTGATCAGGGCCGGCGAAACCCTGGATCGGCGTTTGGACGAAGCGTTGGAACGGCGACATGGGATCACCCTCCGCGCCTTCGAGGTGCTCCTGTTCCTGGTGGCGTTTTCGGAGGACGGGAGCAAGCGGATGTCCGACCTGGCGGCCCAGGCACCGCTGAGTCAGAGTCGCGTTTCTCGTCTCGTCGGTGATCTGGAGAGGCGGGGCTGGGTGGAGCGGTCCCGGGCCCACGACGACGGGCGGGGGGTGATCGTGTCCATCACCGAAGCCGGTCGTAGGAAGTTCGAGGAAGCCCAGAAGACCCACCGCGCCGATTTGGACGAGTTCTTCTTCGACCGCCTGAGCGAGACCGAGTTGCGACAGCTCACGAGGATCACCGAGAAGCTGCTCGAGCGCTGAGGTCTCGGTGGTTGAGCCTGCCTCGGGGCCGTGGCAGCATCGATGCGGTGAGCGCACCCGATCGACGCCTCGAAGACCTGGCGACCCTTCGCCGGGTCCGTGACCGAATCGACCGCGAGTACGCCCTGCCCCTCGACGTGGAGGCCCTGGCCCGCGACGCCTTCATGTCGGCGGGACACTTGAGCCGCCAGTTCAAGCAGGCTTTCGGGGAGTCGCCTTATTCGTATCTGATGACTCGGCGGATCGAGCGGGCCATGGCGCTCTTACGCCGCGGGGACATGTCGGTGACCGAGGTGTGCTTCGCAGTGGGGTTGTCGTCGCTGGGCACGTTCAGCACCCGTTTCACTGAGTTGGTGGGTGTCCCTCCCAGCGTCTACCGCCAGGAGGCGGACGGGGTGATGGCGGGCATCCCGCCGTGCATCTCGAAGCAGGTCACACGTCCGATCCGCCAGAAGCCGAGCGAAGCGAAACGCGAAGAGGTTGCGTCCTAGACGTCGACGTCGCTCAACTTGGGCGTAACGTCGAAGATCCGGATAGGTCGTCGGATCCCCTTCAGCTTGATCTCCTCGACCAGGACCCCATCGACTTCGTCTCGCACGGCTGCCATCGTCCGCTCGGCGATGAGGACATGGCCGGGCGGGGCTTTCGACGCCAGTCGCGAGGCGAGGTTCACGTGGTTGCCCACGACTGTGTACTCGGTTCTCGTCGGCGACCCCATGTTGCCGACCGTCACATAGCCGGTGCTGATGCCGACGCCGATATCGAGTTCCTCGTCGAAGTCCACCAGCCACCGCTCCCTGAGCACGGCGAGGGCGTCGCGCATTTCGAAGGCGGTGGCCACGGCCCGCCCGGCATGGTCCTCGAACGGGATCGGGTCGCCGAAGAAGGAGAGGATCCCGTCGCCCAAGTACTTGTCGAGGGTGCCGCCGTGCCGGAAGACGATGTCGGTCATGACGGTGAAGTACTCGTTGAGAGCCTCGACCAATTCCTCCGGCTCCATCCGTTCGGACATCTCGGTGAACCCGCGGATGTCGGAGAACAGGACGGTGAGGTTGCGGCGGGTGGAGGCGAGCGCCACAGGGGCGCCGCCGCTCAGCACGGCATCGGCTACTTGCGGCGACACGTATCGGCGCAGCTCCTCGGTTCGTCGCAGCTGGGCCAGTTGCTCCTCGATCGTCTTCTCGAGGTTCTCGTTCAGAGTCTTCAGATCGGAGTAGAGGGATGCCAGCCGGGTACTGGTCCGGTTGAGGTTGGTCGTGAGTCGTCCGAATTCGTCTTGGTTGGGGACTTCCACCCTCTGCTCGAAGTCACCATCGGCGATGCGGGCGAGCGCCACGTCCATCTTGCGGACCGGCCGGATGAGCGACCACGACAAGATGGCGCCCAGGGTCAGGGCGGCGGCGAGGCTGACGGCCGAGAAGAGAACCACCGTTCCGGTGAGGAACCGGCGGCTGGACTTGAAGGCCTCCGTCTGCATCATGATCGCCTGCTCCGACTCGCTGATCACCGCGTTGAGCTCGTCCTCGAGCTCATGGGAGATCTCGTGCTCGGCGGAGATGTGGAGATCGAGGGCAGGTCTGATCTCGCCGGCCTGGTACAAGGCCAACACCTCCTCGCCGGCTCGGGCGAAGCGGACGTCGATCTCGGCGATACGGTCGAGTACGGGGATCATCGCCGGGATGCCGATTTCGCGGATCGCATCCATATCGGCGGAGAACTCGGCCTTGGCGATCGGGATCTTGTCGTTCCAGGTGTCCTGTTCCGTGATCAAGGCCATCGCCCGGTAGTGGCTCTGCGCCGTCACCGCATAGATGCCCTGGCGAGCCAAGTCGGTCTGCCGCTGCAACTCGTTGAGCCGATCGACCTGGGCGTTCATCTGGTTGATCACCAGGACGCTGAGCACCGCCATCGCCAGAAGGAGCAGCGACGTGATGAGGAACCCGGCGAGTAGCTTGGCGTGGACCGAGGCCCGGACTCGGGCCACCCCGTCGACCAACGGTCGGATGACGCGAACCGGTCGCGGCTCTTCTGGGGTTGCAGGGGGATCGAGAGGTATGTCGGCCATGTGGGAGTCCCAGGTTCTCGACCCAATTCCCCCTCGGGCCGGCGGCTCGACTCGGGTCTGACGGAGCGGCTTGGGATTCCAACCTACCGATCAGCGAACGCCGACGCGGGATGGAGACCGCTCGGCGGACGTGCCCCGTTCGATCAGGAATCGAGAAGCGTTTGGGTCCTGCATCCGCATAGGGTGGCGGGCCATGGAAGTGAAGATCTCACAAGTGATGCTGCCCCAGAACGATCCGGAAGCCGCCGTGGCGTTCTACCGGGACGGTCTCGGCTTTGAGGTGCGCAACGACGTCGAGTGGCAAGGGATGCACTGGATCACCGTCGGTCATCCGAGTCAGCCCGATACGTCGATCGTGCTCTACCCGCCGGAAGCCACTCCCGGTCTCACCGATGAGGAGCGGAGGGTCGTCTCCGAGATGATGGCGAAGGGCACGTACGCCAGCGTGAACCTCGCCACTCCCAACGTCGACGAGTTCTTCGAAC
>Ga0079224_100003541_pt1 | contig 19801 bp, 17 predicted proteins | sample Stecom2015_FD_80414 | JGI IMG/M metagenome (GOLD analysis project Ga0079224, IMG submission 80414) | Agricultural soil microbial communities from Utah to study Nitrogen management - Steer compost 2015 | ecosystem: Environmental > Terrestrial > Soil > Agricultural land | place: USA: Utah...
CCACGTCAAGTGTGACGCGAAATTGGCGCCATCGCGTATTCCGCCGATCATTCCGCAAGATAGTTTGTTAAACCCGAAAGCTGTTTATCTTTCGGAGATTTGAGCACCATGCGAAACCTTTGTCTGCTCCTCCTGCTTAACGTCAGCGTAGCCTCCGCCCAGATCCAGCTTTCGGATCAGGCCGAAATTTCCGTACTCACCCTCGGCCCGTGGCAAGGGCAGCTGTATACCGCCTTTGGTCACAGTGCCTTTCGTGTCTATGATCCCGTTAACGAAATCGATAAAGCATATAACTATGGCGTTTTCGACTACGACCGTCCGAACTTCTACCTCAACTTCGCTCGCGGATACAACGTGTATATGCTGGGTGTATCGGACTATCCCCGATTTGAATACGCATACATTTACTACAACCGCTACATTCACGAACAAGTCCTCAACCTCACGCAACGACAAAAGCAGCGCCTGTACGACTTTCTCGCCTGGAATGCGGCACCGGAAAACCGCGACTATCTATACGATTATTTCTACGACAATTGCGCGACCAAGATTCCCGAAGTTATGCTTAAGGTCTTTGGCGATACGATCGTGTTCAACTACGATCACATCAAAACAGAATACAGTTTCCGGGAATTGACGGATTTATATCTGGGCCAACAGCCCTGGGGTGATCTCGGCATTGACATCGGCCTGGGGCTTCCTACCGACAAGAAAGCAACGCCATACGAGTACATGTTTCTCCCCGACTTCGTCGAGGCGGGTTTTGCCAACGCTCAAATCCGACGGAACAATGAACAGTATGAACCGCTCGTGAAAGAGACAAACATCATCTACGAATCGGAGCCCGAACCCGATGCGTCACCGCTAATTCATCCTCTGACGGCCTTCACTGTTTTTCTCCTTGTAACGGTCATCGTCAGCTACCGCGATCAGCGCAGAAGAAAACTGTCACGTGCCTTCGACAGCGTACTGTACGGCGTCTGTGGACTCGTCGGACTACTTTTGTTTTTGCTGTGGACGGCGACGAACCACCAGGCGTCCGCGAGGAATATGAATCTGCTCTGGGCTTTGCCAACGCATCTCGTCATCGCCATTGCGCTCTGGCGAAATGCGTCCTGGGTACGGAAGTACTTCCTGTCTGTATCCGCGCTGAGTCTGTTGTTGTTGCTGTGCTGGTTCTTCCTGCCGCAAAAACTTCACTACGGGCTAATTCCCTTCGTCGCAGCACTGGGATTGCGCGCATGGGTCAACTACCGACTGCGCTGATTAGCGAAGCCACAAAAAAAGTTCCTTCGGTACAGGCCGAAGGAACGAGCAACTTTACGCTAAAATTTTAGAGGTGGATGGGGCGATTTGCTGTCGCCGCCAGACAGGCTTCGCGAACCGCTTCCATATAGGTCGGGTGAGCATGTGACATACGCGCGACATCTTCTGCGGAAGCGCGGAATTCCATGGCAGTTACTGCTGCAGCGATCATGTCCGCAGCGCGTGCGCCGATGATGTGAACACCGAGAATTTCGTCAGTCTCTTTATCAGCAAGCACCTTCACCAACCCGTCCGTATCCATGCTAGCCCGGGCGCGACCCAGCGCCTTGTAAGGAAAGCTTCCGGTTTTATAGGCCCGTCCGCTGCTCTTGAGCTGTTCTTCGGTATAGCCAACGCTGGCAACCTCCGGCCAGGTGTACACAACGCCCGGGATCAGCAGATAGTTGATATGGGGTTTCTGGCCTGCAAGCTGTTCAGCTACCATTACCCCTTCTTCTTCCGCTTTGTGCGCCAGCATAGCACCGCGCACCACGTCTCCAATAGCATATATGTTTGGCACGCTTGTGCGAAGATGATCATCTACCTTAATCTGACCGCGCTCCGTTTCGATTCCAATTTTTTCGAGGCCAAGGCCTTCTGTGTAAGGTCTGCGTCCGATGCTGACGAGGCAGTAATCACCTTTGAGCTCAAGCACCTTGCCATCTTTCGACTCGGCTTTCAAAACCACCTCTTTGCCTTTGTTCTCCAGTGCAGTGACTTTGTGACCCAGGTGACATTCAATGCCGAGCTTTCTGGCTACCTTCAGCAGTTCCTTGCCCATGGTGCCATCCATGGTAGGAATGAGGCTATCGAGGAACTCGACCACGGTCACTTTCGAACCGATGCGGGCGTAAACCGAACCCAATTCCATACCGATCACACCACCTCCGATGACGATCAGGTGTTTTGGGATCTCTTTAAGAACCAGCGCTTCGGTACTTGATATTATTCTCTTCTTGTCGAAGGGAGCAAAAGGCAGAGGTGTTGGCTTCGAACCGGTAGCGATAATCACGTTCTCGGTCGTGATTGTCGATTCCTTACCCTCTTTGTCGGTCACACGAATGGTGTTCTTATCGACAAACGATCCTACGCCGTGATGGACGTCGATCTTGTTCTTCTTCATCAGGAATGCGATGCCATCGACGTTCGCTTTGACAACTTCTCCGCGGCGTTTAATCATCTGACCGAAATTCACGTTCGGCTCCGGTATGTCGATACCATGCGTACTGAAGTGCGTCTTCGCGTTATAGTAGTGCTCCGTCGAATCGAGTAGCGCTTTTGAAGGTATACACCCGACGTTCAAACAAGTGCCCCCGAGGGTGTCATACTTTTCAATAATTGCGGTCTTGAACCCCAGTTGCGCGCAGCGAATCGCCGCGACATATCCTCCAGGGCCTGAGCCAATAACGGTTACGTTGTACTGCATGGTTGCGTGTTAATTTCCTGATGGAAGAAAGATTTATTTTTGTTCGATCAGATGCCTAGCAGCAACCTGCCCGGATCCTCAAGCATCTCTTTCACCCTCACCAGGAAACTGACCGACTCCCTGCCGTCGACAATGCGGTGGTCATAAGACAGGGCCACGAACATAATCGGACGAATAACAATCTCACCATTCTTCACGACGGGTCGCTCGACAATGTTGTGCATTCCAAGGATTGCTGACTGGGGAGGGTTGATAATCGGCGTTGAAAGCATCGACCCGAAGACTCCACCGTTCGTGATTGAGAACGTACCCCCCGTCATTTCCTCTATTGAAAGTTTACCATCGCGGCCGCGGGTAGCCAGACGAATTACTTCGCTTTCAATCTGATCAAAAGAGAGCTTTTCGACATTGCGAATAACCGGTACGACGAGACCGCGAGGTGTTGATACCGCTATAGAAATGTCACAGTAGTCGTGATAAACAATCTCATCGCCATCGATAGCCGCGTTAACACCGGGGAATTCCTTGAGGGCCGCAGCCACCGCCTTTGCGAAAAAGGACATAAAGCCCAGACCGACACCGAATTTCTCCTTGAACTTGTCCTTGTAACGGCTGCGGATATCCATGATAGGTTTCATGTCCACCTCATTAAAGGTGGTTAGCATCGCTGTCTCGTTCTTGACGGAAACCAACCTGCGGGCTATGGTACGTCGCAGCGATGACATCTTCTCGCGACGTTCGACGCGATCTCCGGTCGGAGCAGGAACTGCTGGCTTCGCCTCGGCAGCACCTCCCGGGCGTACTTCTGCCTTTACCGCATCCTCTTTCGTGATACGTCCTCCGACGCCCGAACCTTTTACCTGTTGCGGCGAAATACCTTTTTCGTCGAGTATCTTGGCCGCTGCCGGAGACGGATGTCCCGCCGCATAGGAAGCCGATTCCTGGCGCGCTGCTGCAGGTGCCTGCGCATTTGCCTTCGGTGCAGCCGGTGCAGGAGCTCCTTCCATCACTTCGATACGGCAGATCAAACCACCGATACTTAGTGATTCACCTTCCTTGGCAACGATCCGAAGAATTCCCGTTGCCTCCGCGGGCAATTCAAAAGTTGCCTTGTCCGATTCAACCTCCGCAATTACTTCATCCAGTTTGACGAAGTCTCCGTCTTTCTTCAACCAGGTCGATATCGTCACTTCCGTGATGGATTCACCTACCGCCGGAACTTTCATCTCTTTTACTTCGCCGGTTGCTTTAGGCCCCTCGGCCGCGGCGCTCGCGGCGGGCGCGCTCTTCGCAGGCTCCGGTGCGGCAGCCTTACCGTTCGGCTCAATCTCGCAAATCACTTCTCCTACCGGCACTGTCTCACCTGCCTTCCTGATGATGCGAAGAACCCCTCCTGCTTCGGCCGGCAGTTCGAACGCCGCCTTATCTGATTCGAGCTCAGCAATAATCTCATCGGGTTGGACAACATCCCCATCTTTCTTCAGCCAGTTGGCGATGGTTACTTCGGAAATGGATTCGCCCACTGTGGGGACTTTCATCTGGATTGCCATGGTATGTGTTGCTTTTATAACTAGATGGAGAAAGCCTGATTAATTATCTTTTCCTGTTCAACCTTGTGAACTTTTGAATAGCCTGTAGACGGCGATGCACTCGCCTTGCGCGTAATAACTGCGAAGTTTTCGCCCGGCATCATCCGCTGGATAAAGCTCCAATAGCCCATGTTGGCGGGTTCTTCCTGCGCCCAGACAAGTTTCGCGTTCTTATACTTTTTCTGCAACGCCCGAATCTGTTTTTCCGGGAAAGGATAAAGCTGCTCGATACGCACAAGGGCAGTGTCCTTGATTTTCTTCTTCAGTTGGGTCTCCAGCAGATCATAGTACAGCTTGCCCGTGCAAAGTACCAGTCGGGTCACATCCTTCGCCTTCACATTCTCGTCATCGATCACTTCGCGGAACGAACCGTCGGTAAACTCGCTCACCGGCGATACCACCGCAGGGTGACGCAGTAATGACTTCGGAGACAGAACAACACAGGGCTTGCGGAACGGCCAAGTTACCTGACGGCGCAACAGATGGAAGAAGTTGGCCGGTGTGGTGGGATTAGTTACCACCATATTGTACTCCGCTGAGAGTTGGAGGAAACGTTCAGGACGCGCGCTTGAGTGTTCCGGGCCCTGGCCTTCATATCCATGGGGCAAGAGCATAACCAGTCCGTTCATACGCTGCCACTTCGATTCAGCACTGGAAATAAACTGATCGATCATGACCTGAGCACCATTGACAAAGTCGCCAAACTGCGCTTCCCAGAGTACGAGCGCCTGCGGCGTAGCCATGGCATAGCCATATTCAAAGCCGAGCACTCCGAACTCCGAAAGGAGCGAGTTGTAAATGTGAAGCTTTCTTTGTCCGGGCTCGACATGATCGAGCTGGCAATAAGGTGCGTTGGTGTTCGCGTCGAAGATGTAGGCATGGCGATGGGAGAATGTACCCCGCTTTACGTCCTGACCTGACATCCTCACCGGCACTCCCTCAGCGAGAAGTGATCCGTAGGCGAGAAGCTCTGCATCCGCCCAGCTGAGCATTCTTGACTCGAAGAACGCCGTCTTCCGGTCGCGAATAAGTTTTTCTATTTGCTTGATCGGCTTGAAGCCTTGCGGAATTGTCGTTAAGGCCTTGCCCACTTTCTCAACAACCTCCGGCTTAATCCCTGTTGCAGGCGAAGCTTCAAAATCTTCGGGTTTTGCCCGGCGAAGCTTTTCCCACTCCGCTTCAACCTTTTGAGGAACATAGGGAAGAGGCTTCTGCTTGACTTCGTTGAGTCGGTCCTGCAACTGCTTCCGGAAACGCTTGTCCATCTCCTCCGCCAACGCTGCATCGACATCCCCGCGCTCCACAAGTTTCTTAACATATACCTCCCGAGGGTTGGGATGTTTCGCAATCAAGTTGTACAACTTCGGCTGCGTAAACTTAGGCTCATCGTTTTCATTGTGACCATGACGACGGTAGCACAGAAGATCAATAAAGATGTCCTTACCAAACTTTTGGCGGAACTCAACCGCCAGATTAGCTGCAAAGGTTACCGCTTCGGCATCGTCGCCATTGACATGCAGCACCGGAGCATCGACAATCTTGGCGATATCTGTACAGTAGATACTCGTCCGGGCATCATCGTAATCAGTGGTGAAGCCCACCTGATTGTTGATAACAAAGTGAATGGTTCCTCCGGTTGTGTAACCCTGGAGACCCGACATCTGCACTACTTCGTAAACAACTCCTTGCCCGGCAATAGCCGCGTCGCCGTGAATCAGCACCGCCATGGCGTCATTGACCCGTCCATCGTACTCGTCATCAATCTGACCACGGGTATATCCGATCACCAGCGGATCGACCGCTTCCAGGTGCGAAGGGTTCGGCGTCAGTTTGACATAAATCTTCTTACCCGACTGTGATGTAATAAAGCTTGAATATCCCAGGTGATACTTTACGTCACCATCGCCCATCGTCAGGTCCGGACTCACGTTTCCCTCGAACTCCGTGAAAATTTGTTCGTAGGTCTTCCCAAGGATGTTTGATAACACGTTGAGCCGGCCCCGGTGCGCCATACCGATCACAACCTCGCGCACGTCGAGGTCGGCCGCACGGTTGATGATAGTCTGCAAAGCTGTGATGGCATTTTCTCCGCCCTCTATTGAGAAGCGCTTCTGCCCGAGGAACTTGGTGTGAAGGAAGTTCTCAAACACCACCGCTTCGTTGAGCTTGGTGAGTATTCGCTTCTTCTCCTCCCGGCTGGGGCTATAGGCATAGTATTCCTGCTCTACCTTTTGGATAAACCACTTCCTTATTTCATCGTTGTTGATGAAGTTGTATTCCCAGCCGATGGGACCGAGGTAGATAGCCTTTAGTTTCTCGATTATCTTGCGGAGAGTCGTCCGCTCCATGCTGATCTCTGAAGCAACATCGAATTCAGTGTCGAGATCGGCGTCCGAAAGGCCAACGGCTTTATGATCGAAATTGACATTGTGATTGCGGCGTTCCCGCACCGGGTTCGTTTTCGAAGCCAGGTGTCCGAAAGAGCGATACGTGAAAATCAGGTTGCGGACCTGAGTCTCTTTAATAGAAAGCGGGTCCTCCCCCCCCGGACCGGCACCGTTTGCAGCTTGACGCGCCGAAAAATCATACCCCTCAAAAAACTTCTGCCAGGTTGGATCGACCGACGTCGGATCCTGCTTGTAACTTTGGTACAATTGGTCAACGTAACCAACTTCCGCATTAGAGATATAGGAATATTTATCCATGGTTTTCGATGTAGCTTGTAAAGTTAAACAAGGGGTTTTACAATACAAAAACCGAACATTCGCATACACGAATTTGTTTTACTGTCAGCCTCTTACTATTTCCGTTTAAACAAAGGATTGACATATCCATGGATATTCCTATCTTTGCGGTCCAAATTTTAAAAACGGACGAGATCCACTAAAACCACAAGAAAATGGTAAAAATCAGGCTGGCCCGCAGAGGCCGTAAGAAACTGGCTGTCTATGACGTAGTTGTAGCCGATGCCAGGGCACCACGTGATGGTCGCTTCATTGAAAAACTGGGAACTTACAATCCGCTAACCGTGCCCGCGACGATCAACATCAATGATGATCGCGCATTTCACTGGTTGATGAACGGAGCCCAACCCACTGATACCATGCGGGCAGTACTTTCCTACCGCGGTATACTTATGCGCAAACACCTCCAGATAGGTGTACAGAAAGGTGCGCTCACTCAGGAGGAAGCTGATCGCAAACTGCAGGAGTGGATGGACGCGAAAGCGCAGAAGATCCAGGCTTCTATGGACAAACGCACGCAATCCAAGGAAGCTGCTGCTAAAGCTCGTAAGGAAGCCGAAAGCAAAGTACGCGAGGCTCGCGAAGAGGCGCTGCGCAAGAAGGCTGAAGCTGCCGCTGCGGCGACACAAGAGCAGGAAGCTGCTGCCGCTGAACCCGAAGCTCAGACGGAAGCCCCCGAAGCTCCCGAAGCTGCGGCAGAACAACCGGAAGGAGAAGCAAAGGCAGAATAATCGTCCTTTAATAACATTGAAAATGCCAATGCCTCCGCATTGGCATTTTTGTTTCCCATGGATAAGCAAGATTGTTATAAGATAGGATTCATCATGAAGCCGCACGGGCTGAAAGGGCAGGTTACCCTGTCGCTTAGTCCGGATGCACCGGCCGATTTCGATGACATTGAAACGCTGTTCATTGAGGTTCGCGAGCGGCTATTGCCCTACTTCATTGAACGCATTTCAATTAAAGGAGGCAAAGCCTATCTGAAACTCGAAGACGTCGATACTCCCGAAGACGCCCAAGGCCTTTCGCGCGCTTCGGTGTATCTTCCCAGAGAGTTACGGCCCGCATCGGAACAAGGTTACCACGACGACGAACTTATCGGCTTCGAGGTCATGGAACAGGATCTCGGCTTAATCGGACAGGTTTCAGACGTGGTTCAGGCAGGTCCCAACCGCCTGCTGTCCATAACACACGACGGACGCGAGGTGCTCATCCCAATCCAGGGCCCCTTTATAACAGACGTGAGCACAGCCGACAAACGTATTGCGGTAACACTGCCCGAAGGCTTCCTCGACCTGTAACTGGTACAAACTATGCGCATCGATATTATCACCTGTCTGCCGCGATTATTGGAGAGTCCTTTGAACGACTCCATAGTAAAACGCGCCCAGACAAAAGGCTTGGTGGAAATCAACGTCATAGACTTAAGGCAATATGCCAGCGATAAACACAAGTCGGTCGACGACTACGCTTACGGTGGCGGCGCGGGGATGGTGATGATGATCGAACCTATCGACCGCTGCATTGAAGAATTGAAGACTCAGCGTACTTACGACGAGATTATTTATATGAGTCCCGACGGTGAGCGGTTCACACAGCCCATCGCCAATCAACTCAGCCTGAAGCGCAACCTCATTTTACTTTGCGGTCATTACAAGGGCGTCGACGAGCGGGTGCGGGAGCATCTGGTTACCCGGGAAATCAGTATCGGGGATTACGTCTTGTCAGGCGGCGAACTTGCGGCCGCTGTAGTCACTGACGCTGTTGTTCGGTTAATACCCGGTGTGCTTTCCGACGAGACTTCGGCGCTGACCGACTCGTTCCAGGACAATCTCATCGCGCCACCGGTATATACCCGACCGGCTGAATACAAGGGATGGAAAGTGCCTGATGTATTGCTTTCGGGGCATGAACAGAAGATTGCTGACTGGCGGTATCAGCAGGCTCTCGAACGCACGCAGACCCGGCGGCCGGACCTGCTCGAAGACGCCTAGAAATTCCCTGAATTTCACAAACTTCTATTGTTAAACCGGGCGCCTTTCCTATATTTGCAGTCCGTTTCAAAAACCATCGGATTTTATGGCTGATTTAATAAAATTTGTTGAGAAGGAGGTCGTCGGGGAGCGTGCCGCATTTCCGGATTTCCAACCTGGAGATACCGTCAACGTACACGTACGCATCAGGGAAGGAAACAAAGAAAGGGTTCAGCAATTTCAGGGAACCGTTATTCAGCGCCGCGGCGAGGGAAACGGTGAAACCTTCACTGTGCGCAAGATTTCAAATGGCATCGGCGTAGAGCGTATCTTCCCGATCATCTCTCCAGCCATTGAGAAAATCGAACTCCTGAGAGTGGGTAAAGTTCGCAGAGCGAAACTCTACTACATGCGTGGTCGCCACGGCAAAGCTGCGCGTATCAAGGAAAAACTTTGATTGTAAGGCATTTCGTGATAAACCATTCCGGCATTCGGAATGGTTTTTTTGCTTTTGGCCGGAGATAGTTTGACAGGCATCCCTTTCAGGACAACCGCCTGGCGATCCAATGAATCATCAAGCCTAAACACCATCGCGATGGCTAGAAACGTCACCGAAATTCTCGGCAAGGACGCCGAGTATCTGCTCAGTCACAAGAGCGAAACGGTAGGCCGCGACCTTCTTCATCCGCCCGGCCCCGACTTTGTCGACAACGTTTTCGCCCCAACCAATCGCAATACCCAGGTGTTGCGCAGTCTGCAAACACTCTTCTCCAACGGAAGACTTTCAGGCACCGGATATCTTTCGATCCTCCCCATTGACCAGGGGATTGAGCACAGCGGGGGAGCTTCGTTTGCAAAAAATCCGCTGTACTTCGACCCGGAGAATATTGTCAAGCTAGCCATTGAAGGCGGTTGTAACGCTGTGGCCACTACGTATGGAGCGCTGGCGATGGTCTCGCGAAAGTATGCTCACAAGATTCCCTTCATCGTCAAAATAAACCACAACGAGCTTCTGACGTATCCGAACAAACACGACCAGATTATGTTTGGATCGGTGGAAGATGCCTGGAACCTGGGCGCCGTTGCCGTCGGTGCTACTATCTACTTCGGATCTGACCAGGCCACTCGTCAGATACAGGAAGTAGCAGCGGCTTTTGAACGTGCGCACGAACTTGGGATGGCTACCATCCTCTGGTGTTACATCCGCAACAACGCCTTCAAAACGAAGGAAAAAGACTATCACGTTTCAGCCGATCTGACAGGTCAGGCTAACCACCTCGGTGTTACCATTCAGGCCGACATCATCAAACAAAAGCTCGCCGAAAACAACGGTGGCTACAAAGCCCTGAACACCGGTGGTAGCAGCTACGGCAAACTCGACGAGCGCATCTACACAGAACTCTCATCCGATCATCCGATAGACCTTTGCCGTTACCAGGTTATTAACTGCTATATGGGAAGAGCGGGGCTCATCAGTTCCGGCGGTGAGTCGAAAGGCGAGAGCGACCTCGCCGATGCCGTACGAACCGCTGTTATCAATAAACGCGCAGGTGGAATGGGCCTTATTTCAGGTCGCAAGGCATTCCAACGTCCTATGAAAGAAGGGGTTGAAATTCTCAACGCAATTCAGGATGTTTACCTCGACAAATCCATCGACCTCGCTTAGTATCTTTGCCAACTGACTTAACTAACCTCTAGAATATGTCCTGGTTTCGACGTAGTGATAAAGGCATTTTGACCCCGACAGAAGCAAAACGCGAAGTCCCTGACGGACTTTGGTTCAAATCTCCGGGTGGAAAAATCGTCCACACACGTGAACTGAAGAAAAACGCATATGTAGTCCCTGAAGAAGACTACCATGTGCGCATCGGATCGGAAGAGTATTTTGAAATATTGTTCGATGACGGGAAGTACACTGAACTTGATCCCGAAATGGAGTCGGCCGACCCCTTGAACTTTACTGATTCGAAGCCCTATCCTCGGCGGGTTCAGGAGTCACAGCAGAAGTCGGGCCTCAAAGACGCCGTGCGCACCGCCTATGGCAAAATGGACGGTATCGACATCACCGTTGCTTGTATGGATTTCACCTTCATCGGGGGTTCGATGGGTTCGGTCGTTGGAGAGAAGATCGCCCGCGCCATGGACCACAGCTTAAAGACGCGCAAACCCTTCCTGATGATATCGCGTTCGGGAGGTGCACGGATGATGGAAGCTGGGCTTTCCCTGATGCAAATGGCCAAAACCTCGGCAAAGATTGCGCAACTCGATAAAGCAAAAATTCCCTATATCTCGCTGCTTACTGATCCTACAACCGGGGGCGTGACTGCGTCATACGCCATGTTGGGCGACTTCAATATTGCCGAACCGGGCGCCCTGATAGGATTCGCCGGCCCACGCGTCATTCGGGAAACGATCGGTAAAGATTTACCGAAAGGATTTCAAAGCGCGGAGTTCGTCCTCGAGCATGGCTTCCTCGATTTCATCATTGATCGCCGAAGCCTGAAGTCGCGCTTGTCTACGCTGCTCAAGATGCTCGCAAACTGAGCGTCAAATGGCACGCACCTCTTCAATCATTGAATCTGGCGTACATTTCTGCTCGCCGGGTTCGCAGCCATAGCGATCGCCTGGCTTACCGTGAGCTATCAATCCCGTGCGGCGATTGCCAATCCGGTCAGTTCGCTGCGGAGCGAGTAGCGGAGTACTCCTTAACCGTGTCGATGAAGCACTTCACTTTATCGACTTCCGTGTCGGGATATAGCCCGTGTCCGAGATTGGCAATGTGAGGAGTTCCGGAAAAAGCATCGAGCATTTTGCGGGTTGCCTTTCGGACATCGTCAAAGGAACCATAGAGCGCGCAAGGGTCGAGGTTACCCTGAAGCACTTTGCCCGACAATTGGCGTCGGCTTTCGGCGATATTCATGTTCCAATCGAGTCCGACGACATCGCAGGGCATCTGGTTCATCTCCGTCAATGCGTAGAAAGCGCCCTTGGCGAAGACGATTTTCGGAACATCGGTGATGGCCTCGCAGATTCGGGAGATGTAGGGCAAAGAGAATGTGCTGTATTGCTCCGGTCCAAGGATGCCAGCCCATGAATCGAATATCTGAATGATGTCGGCTCCGGCCTCCACTTGCGCACGCAAATAATTGATAGTGCTTTCCGTGATCATATCAAGGACCTGATGAGCAAAGGACGGCTCAGTATAGAGCACCTTCCTCGCGGCACTAAAGGTTTTACTGCCAGTCCCCTCCACCATGTACGAGAAGATGGTCCAGGGTGCGCCCGCAAATCCAATCAGGGGTACTCTTCCATTGAGTTCTTTTTTGGTGAGACGAATAGCGTCTGTCACATACCGGAGTTCATCCGCCGGTGCCACACGCAGTTTCTGCAGGTCTTGAGGAGTTCGGATGGTTTGGGGGAATACGGGCCCCCGGCCTTCCTCCATCTCATAGGGAAGCCCCATAGCCTCGGGAATGACGAGAATGTCCGAAAAGATAATGGCGGCATCCACTCCGAGGATGTCGACGGGCTGAATCGTTACTTCCGCAGCAAGCTCCGGGGTTTTCACCATCGTCTTGAAGTCGCCGGCCGACTCCCGGACTTTGCGATATTCCGGCAATACACGTCCCGCCTGTCGCATCAACCAGACAGGGGTTCGTTCGGCGGATTGTTTCCGGGCAACGTCAAGCAGAAGGGTGGAGCTGAGTTTCATGCTGAGAAGGTAGAAGATTCATAAAAAAGGCCGGTTAAACCGGCCCGTAAATAAGTTATTGCAAGAAAAGGTCTCAGGCTTCTGCCACAGGCTCAACTGAAACAAAGGATTTGTTTTCACGACCTTTCTTGAACACAACGATACCCGGCGTAAGGGCAAACAAGGTGTGGTCTTTGCCCATGCCGACGTTCTTGCCGGGATGGTGACGAGTACCGCGCTGGCGCACGATGATGTTACCAGCAATGACCTTCTGGCCACCGAAAACTTTGACGCCCAGACGTTTGCTTTCCGATTCGCGACCGTTCTTTACTTTACCTTCGCCTTTCTTATGTGCCATAATTTCTGATGCTTTTAAGGGTGAATACTGTTTTACCTCGCGGGAGGAGGACCTCAGCCGATGCTTTCAATCTGCACCTTGGTGAATTGCTGGCGGTGTCCGCGCTTCACCTGGTAGCCCTTTCTGCGTTTCTTCTTGAAGACGATAACTTTATCGCCTCTTACGTGCTCCAGGATCTTACCTGAAACCTTAACGCCCTGAACAGTAGGGGCGCCAACATCAATCGTCCCGTTGTTGTCTACCAACAACACGTTGTCAAAGCTTACCGATGAACCGGCTTCACCTTCCAACTTGGGGGCGTAGATATATTGGTCTTTAGCCACTTTGAACTGTTTCCCGGCGATGTCTACAATTGCGTACATAGCGTTCTCGAAAATAGGACTGCAAAGGTAGCAAATTTGTAATCAAATAATAAACAGCCCTTTGTTTTTTCTCAGGGCTTGTAGGGTAAACCGGCTGAAAAATTTTTTTTTCAGTCGCCGGCGGCAATTCAAGCGAAACCTTAGATGAAGAACAAGGCTTTTAAGCAGCTATAAGCCAACGACTTATTCCATCCACAATTCATCCACAAGTTATCCACAATCCGCATTTTCAGGGAGTTTTGAGGCTTTTTGAATTGTGTCTGTGATTGTTTTGATTTGTACACTTGACGAACAGGGGCGGGAACTCTCCCCGCTTCTCAAAGCCGAGAAATTTTTCAGGAATCTATCCAGGTAGAGGGCTATGCCGTTTATCTGATAATATATTTTCATCACTTTAAACCGTCGTATTATGAGCCAAGCATCCATGAGTGAAGAACCGATCCTGCAAGAGAACAAAGGTCGCTTTGTGCTGTTCCCCATCCAGCATCACGACATATGGCAGTTCTACAAGCAAGCAGAGGCGAGTTTCTGGACGGCCGAGGAAATTGATCTCAGCCACGATCTTACCGACTGGGAGAATCTTAACGACGGCGAACGCCATTTTATCACACACGTTCTGGCGTTCTTCGCCGCCAGTGACGGGATTGTGAACGAAAACCTCGCTGAGCACTTTGTGGCCGAGGTCCAGTATACGGAAGCCAAGTTTTTTTATGGATTCCAGATCGCCATCGAGAACATCCACTCCGAGACATATTCCCTGCTGATTGACACTTACGTCAAAGACCCCAAAGAGAAAGACAAACTCTTCCGGGCAATCGATACCATGGATTGTGTCAAGAAAAAGGCTGAGTGGGCATTGCGCTGGATCGACCAGGGTTCATTCACGGAGCGTCTGATCGCTTTTGCCGCCGTAGAGGGGATCTTCTTCTCAGGCTCATTCTGCTCAATCTTCTGGCTGAAAAAGCGCGGCCTGATGCCGGGTCTCAGCTTCTCGAACGAGCTCATCTCCCGCGACGAGGGGCTGCACTGCGACTTTGCCTGCCACATCTACACCAAGCACGTCATCAACAAACTTCCGGCCGAGCGGGTGATCGAAATTATCCGCGACGCCGTGGAAATCGAAAAGGAATTCGTGACCGACGCGCTCCCGGTAAACCTCATCGGTATGAACGCAGCCTCTATGCGCCAGTACATCGAGTTCGTCGCTGACCGACTCCTGAATGAGCTGATTGGCACAAAAATTTACAATGCTACTAATCCGTTCGACTTCATGGATATGATTTCACTCCGCGGAAAGACGAACTTCTTCGAGAAACGTGTGGCCGAATATCAAAAGGCAGGGGTAATGAAAAGTACCGAGGAGGATTCTTCACCAAAGTTTTCTTTGGACGAAGATTTTTAATTACATTCAAATGACTTTTTAATCTTTCATTCACACACACAACAACCCATATCCTTATAAGATGCTTGTAGTAAAACGTGACGGACGTCGGGAATCAGTAAAGTTTGACAAAATCACCGCGCGGATTGAAAAACTTTGCTACGGTCTCGATCCCAAGTTCGTAAATCCGGTTGAAGTGGCCATGAAGGTGATCAATGGCCTCTATGATGGTGTCTCTACTCAGGAGTTGGACAACCTGGCTGCTGAGATCGCAGCTACGTTGACGACCCGACATCCTGATTTTGCCAAACTTGCTGCACGGATTGCCGTGTCAAACCTGCACAAGACCACCAGCAAGTCGTTCTCCAACACGATGAAACGCTTGTATCAGCACGTTGACCCGAAAACCAACGCTAATGCCCCGCTGATATCGCGTGAAACCTGGAAGATCATTAAAGAACACGCCGCCGAACTCGATGGCGCCATCATTTATGATCGCGACTTCAGCTATGACTACTTCGGCTTCAAAACACTCGAACGGTCATACCTGATGAAAATCGATGGAAAGATCGTCGAACGCCCGCAGCACATGCTCATGCGCGTGGCGGTGGGGATACACGGCGAAGACATTCCCTCAGCAATAGAAACGTATAACCTCCTTTCGGAAAAGTGGTTCACGCACGCCACACCGACGCTCTTCAACGCCGGAACACCGAAACCCCAACTCTCATCGTGCTTCCTTCTTACGATGAAAGATGACAGTATCGACGGCATCTACGATACTCTCAAGCAGTGCGCAAAAATATCCCAGTCAGCCGGAGGAATCGGACTGAGCATCCACAACGTGCGCGCTAAAGGATCTTATATCAAGGGTACGGGTGGAACATCGAATGGCATTGTCCCGATGTTGCGCAACTTCGACATGACCGCGCGGTATGTCGACCAGGGCGGAGGTAAACGCAAAGGCAGCTTTGCGATCTATCTCGAGCCGTGGCACGCCGACATCTTCGATTTCCTCAACCTCAAGAAAAACCACGGCAAGGAAGAACTCCGCGCGCGTGACCTCTTCTACGCCCTCTGGGTGTCCGACCTCTTCATGAAACGGGTTGAAAACAATGAAATGTGGTCGCTGTTCTGTCCCAATGAAGCTCCGGGACTGGCAGACGTGTGGGGTGAAGATTTCGAACGCCTCTATCAAAAATACGAGAGCGAAGGCCGTTATCGCCGTCAGGTAAAAGCTCAGGATCTGTGGTTTGAAATTCTCGAGTCTCAGATCGAGACCGGAACGCCGTATATGCTCTTCAAAGACGCGGCAAACCGCAAATCGAACCAGAAGAACCTCGGTACCATCAAGTCGAGCAACCTGTGTACGGAGATCATCGAGTACACCGCTCCCGACGAAGTAGCAGTTTGTAACCTGGCTTCGATCGCGCTTCCCAAATTTGTCACCGAAGACGGCAAGTTCGACCACGAACAATTGTACCGCATCACGAAGGTAGCTACTCGCAACCTGAACAAGGTTATCGATGTAAACTACTACCCTGTCGAGGAAGCCCGCAACTCCAATATGCGTCACCGTCCTATCGGACTCGGCGTTCAAGGACTTGCCGATACGTTCATCATGCTGCGCATGCCGTTCGACAGCCCTGAAGCACGAGGTCTTAACCAGGACATCTTCGAGACGATCTACTACGCGGCCATGGAAACCTCTATGGAGCTGGCCAAAGAGCAAGGCCCCTACGAGACATTCAAAGGATCGCCGGTCTCCAAAGGAATCTTCCAGTTCGATATGTGGGGCGTTACCCCCTCGTCGAACCGCTGGAACTGGGAAAAACTCAAGCAGGACGTCAAGCAGTATGGCGTACGCAACTCTCTGCTCGTTGCCCCTATGCCGACAGCATCAACGTCACAGATTCTCGGCAACAACGAGTGTTTCGAACCGTACACTTCTAACATCTATACTCGCAGAACTTTGTCCGGAGAATTCATCATCGTCAACAAGCACCTGATGAAGGATCTGATCGACCTGGGACTGTGGAACGAAACAATGCGTCAGAAACTGATCGCATCCAACGGATCCGTGCAGGCTATTCCGGAAATCCCTCAACATCTGAAAGACATCTACAAAACGGTGTGGGAGATTTCTCAGAAAGCGATCATCGATATGTCGGCCGACCGCGGTGCGTATATCTGCCAGTCGCAGAGCCTGAACATCCACATGACCAACCCGAACTTTGGCAAGCTCACATCCATGCACTTCCACGCCTGGAGAAAGGGCCTCAAGACGGGAATGTACTACCTGCGCTCCACCGCAGCTGCCGATGCAATTAAGTTTACTCTTGACAAGTCAGCGCTGCAGGAACCGGAAGTCAAAGCAAAGCCTGTCGAAGCTCCGGTAGCCGCCACGTCACAACAGTCGTTACAATATGCTCAACAGAGCCCCGACTACGACCAGAAGAGGTCGGACATGGCATGCTCGCTTGATAATCCGGACGCATGTGAAGCGTGCGGAAGCTAAGAGGATTTGAATCTGAAGCCCCTTGAGAAAGGGGCTTCTTTTTTATCAGCCGTTTAAATGAAATGCGTTTTTGACGTTCTATCGACCATAATGTAACACCCCGGAATCATTCCCGGCCTCCACAGGTTTTTGGCTTACTTTCACAACGAATACTAAACGATGCCGTCTATGAGAAAAAAGAACATAATGCTGGTTGATGACGACAAGATTTTCAATTTCCTCAGCGAAAAGACCATCGCCTCGCTCGGCCTTGCCAACGAAATTCATTTCGCCCTCAACGGAAAACAAGCCCTGGAACTTCTCGAGGAATACCGCCAGGGAAACATTCAGCGACCCGACATTATCTTCCTCGACCTCAACATGCCGGTCATGAACGGGTATGAATTTATCGAAGCTTTTGCGCTGATGGATCTGCCCGAAAAAAGTGCCATCACAATCGTCGTCCTCACATCATCGGCTGACCCGAACGACCTGGCGCGGGCAAGAGAACTAGGCATCAAATACTATTTCAACAAACCCCTCAGTCGCGAAGAAATCCGCAAGATGATCGGTCAGGAGTTTGCCTACGACCTGAACTAATCAGAACTGGAAATAGATGAAGGGCTGGATACCCGCCGACTTCACCTGAACGACCAGTACGATTACCAGAACAAGAAAGGTCGCCTTTTCGACGAGCGACATCTGCGTCACCGTTTCTTGTGCCGCAATCTCGGCTTCCCGCGGAATAAAATGCAGGAGATAACCGATGATCATCAACATCACTACTCCCTTATATCCCGCGAGAAATTCGGGCAAGACCACCAGGTCCAGTCGCGTAAAGATCGCAGACAACATCTCCCCCACCGACACCATATCGGGCGCACGAAAAAAGATCCAGCAAAAGCACACGAAATGAAAGGTCACAAACGCCCCCAAGAACCTTCCGCGAATCAACAGCGCGGGGAAATGAGAGCGCAGGAACTTGTGCACTGTCAACGCTGCGCCGTGAAGCGCTCCCCATAGAACAAACCGCCAGGAAGCACCATGCCACAACCCTCCCAACAGCATGGTGATCATCTGATTGACATAAGTCCGAAACTCTCCTTTGCGGTTTCCTCCCAAAGGTATGTAGAGGTAATCGCGCAGCCAGGTCGATAACGATATATGCCAACGGCGCCAGAACTCGGTAATGTTCGCCGACTGATAAGGAGAATCAAAATTCTTAGGGAAGCTGAACCCGAGCAACAAAGCAAGACCGATGGCCATGTCTGAATATCCCGAAAAGTCACAGTATATCTGGAGGGCATACCCGTACACAGCGAAAAGATTTTCGAGCCCCGTATATAAAGCCGGCGCATCGAACACCCGATCCACAAAGTTCACACTGATATAATCGGATATTACCGCCTTCTTGAAAAGACCACAGCCTACCAGAAAAACTCCGCGACCCAGCATATCGCTGGTAACCAACGTAGGACGTGCAATCTGAGGCAAAAAGTCGGAGGCGCGCACAATCGGTCCGGCAACGAGCTGCGGGAAAAATGAAACGAAGAACGCGTAATCCAGAATGCTGTTCACCGGACGGAGTTGCCCACGGTACACATCGAGCGTATAACTAAGTGACTGGAAAGTAAAAAATGACACACCAACCGGAAGGAAGATATCGACCGGTGTAAAGGGCTCTCCCGCCACGCCAAAAACCACCTCAAGGAAAAAGTTCGTGTATTTAAAATACGCGAGGATGCCCAGGTTTACCGTCAACGTCAAGACTACGCAAAGCTTCCGCTTCCACGCCGTCTGCATATGGAAGATTAACCATGCCAAACCAAAGTCAATCAACGTTGTGGCTATTAGCAGAAGGAAATAGAGACCACTTGATTTATAGTAGAAGTATAGAGAAAACAGCGTAACAAAAATCAGCTTGGGGCGCTGGGTGCTACTCAACGCGATATACACCGCCAGAAAACCGGTGAATAAGAACAGAAACAAAGCGCTGTTGAAAATCAGCGGCTCCTGCGGATTATACAGAAATAGCTCACCGAGCTTGTGAGTGTCAATCGGAAACATAGGCGTTAAACCCCTTAATCAACGCGTGATAAAACAAGTGTCCCTGATGAATGTATCCTTCACGGGTGAAGTGTATTCCGTCATGGCTGAGCAAAGCGTTCTCCTTCCAGCGGGAAGCGGCACCGTCACCTCCGGTTGCCCGGTACATATCATAGAAAGCAAGTCCGTTGTCAACAGCATACCGGAGGATTTTTTCCCGGACTTCCCTGATACCCGGGTTTGGTTTGTCCCTGTTGCGAAAGGCATCAGGAGGTGTGACCAGCAAAAATCCCGCTCCCGGATTATGCTTTTTCAGCGCTGTCACCAGTTCGCCTATTTCCTCCAACATGCCGTTCTCTATGCGGGGGTAATCAACCGATTCATTAGTCCCAAGGGAGATGATAAACAAATCAGGACACAACGCGGCCG
>Ga0079224_100003542_pt1 | contig 19797 bp, 19 predicted proteins | sample Stecom2015_FD_80414 | JGI IMG/M metagenome (GOLD analysis project Ga0079224, IMG submission 80414) | Agricultural soil microbial communities from Utah to study Nitrogen management - Steer compost 2015 | ecosystem: Environmental > Terrestrial > Soil > Agricultural land | place: USA: Utah...
GTGGACAGGTCGTTGCCGAACTCGGCGGTGCCGGCGGTGAACCGGTCACCGGTCAGTTGCATGCCGTCGCCGGAGTCACCGGCGAACCGGATGATCACGCGATCGAGTTGCTGAACCTGCTTGGCCATGGTTCAGACCGCCTCGATGATCGTGGCGTTGGCCATGCCGCCGCCCTCGCACATGGTCTGCAGGCCGTAGCGCAGGCCGTTGCGGCGCAGGTGGTGGACGAGCGTGGTCATCAGCCGCGCCCCGGTCGCGCCGAGCGGGTGGCCGAGCGAGATGGCGCCGCCGAGCGGGTTGACCCGGTCCGCGGGCGCGCCGGTCTCCCGCTGCCACGCCATGACGACGGACGCGAACGCCTCGTTCACCTCGAACGCGTCGATGTCGGAGAGCTGGAGACCGGCCCGGCGCAGGACCGCGTCGGTGGCCGGGATCGGGCCGGTGAGCATGAGCACCGGATCGGAGCCGACGACCGCCATGCTGTGCACGCGGGCCAGCGGGGTCAGGCCGAGCCTGCGCACCGCCTCACCGGAGGCGATCGCCAGCGCGGCGGCGCCGTCGGAGATCTGGCTGGAGGTGGCGGCGGTGAGCCGGCCGTCCGGGACGAGCGGCTTGAGGCCGGCCATCTTCTCCAGGGTGGTCTCGGGGCGGGGGCCTTCGTCCGCGGTCAGCCCCGCGACCGGGACGATCTCCTCGGTGAAGAGCCCGGCCCCGGCCGCCTCGGCCGCCCGCTGGTGGCTGGCCAGCGCGAACTCTTCCATCGCCGCCCGGCTCACGTCCCACTTGCGGGCGATCATCTCCGCGCCGCGGAACTGGCTGATCTCCTGGTCGCCGTAGCGTTCCGCCCACTTGCGGCCGCCCCGGGGCATGCCCAGGCCGGCGTCGGCGCCGACGAGGGCGGAGGAGGCGATCGGGATCAGGCTCATCACCTCGACGCCGCCCGCCACCACGAGGTCCTGCGTGCCGGACATGACGGCCTGCGCGGCGAAGTGGACGGCCTGCTGGGACGAGCCGCACTGCCGGTCGACGGTGGTGCCGGGCACCGACTCGGGCAGGCCCGCGGAGAGCGCGACCACCCGGGCGATGTTGGTCGACTGGGCGCCGATCTGGCTGACGCAGCCGAACACGACGTCGTCGACGTCCTGGCCGGCGATGCCGGCGCGGTCCAGCAGCGCGGCCACGACCTCCGCGCCGAGGTCGGCCGGGTGGACGCCGGACAGGGCGCCGCGGCGGCGGCCCACGGCGGACCGCACCGCCCCGACGATGAAGGCTTCTCGCATGGTTGCTCCTGTCAACGTCCCTGCCATACGGGGGCCCGCTTCTCGGTGAACGCGCGGGCGCCTTCGATGGCGTCCTCGGAGGCTCGGACGGGTTCCGAGATCTCGCGCTGCCGGTCGAACGCCTGCTCGGGCGGCCAGTGCGCCGACTCGGTCATGATCTTCTTGCTGGCCGCGACCGCCAGCGGCCCGTTGGCCGCGACCGCCCGCGCCAGGTCGAGCGCCGCCTCGACGGCGCCGCCCTCGGGGACGAGCCGGTTGAGCAGGCCGTGCTCCGCGGCGTCGGCCGCGCTCATCCGCTTGCCGGTGAGCACCAGTTCCATGGCGAGGTGGTAGGGCATCCGGTGCTGCAGGCGCAGCAGCGCGCCTCCCGCGGCGACGAGCCCGCGCTGCACCTCGGGCAGGGCGAAGACGGCGGACTCGGCGGCCACGATCAGGTCGCAGGCGAGGACGATCTCGAACCCGCCGGCCAGCGCGTACCCCTCGACCGCGGCGATGAGCGGTTTGCTCGGGGGACGCTCGACCAGCCCGGCGAACCCGCTCTTCGCGGTCGAGGGCCGCTCGCCGCGCAGGAAGCCCTTCAGGTCCATGCCGGCGCAGAAGGTGCCGCCCGCGCCGGTGATGACGGCGGCACGCAGGCCGGGAGTCTCCTCGTACTCGTCGAGAGCCTTTTCGATGGCCTCGGCGACGGCGAGGTTCACGGCGTTGCGGGCCTCCGGCCGGTTGATGGTGATGAGCCGGACCGGGCCTTCGTCGGTCACCAGGACGGGGGCGCTCATCGGGGCCCCATCCTGATCGCGCCGTCAAGCCGGATCGTCTCGCCGTTCATCATCGGGTTGGCGATGATGTGCTCGGCCAGCGCGGCGTAGTCGGCGGGGTCGCCGAGCCTGCTGGGGTGCGGGACGGCGGCGCCGAGGGAGGCGCGCACCTCCTCCGGCAGCCTGCCGAGCATCGGGGTGTCGAACACGCCGGGGGCGATGCTGCACACGCGGATGAGCCTGCGCGCGAGATCCCGGGCGGCCACCAGCGTCATGCCCACCACTCCGGCCTTGGAGGAGGCGTAGGCGACCTGGCCGATCTGGCCTTCGTAGGCGGCGACGGAGGCGGTCAGCACGCACACGCCGCGCTCGCCGTCCACCGGCTCGGTGGCGGACATGCGGGCCGCGGCCAGGCGCAGCACGTTGTACGTGCCGATCAGGTTGGTGGTGACGATGCCGGTGTAGTCCTCCAGGGAGCCGGGCGCGCCTTCCCGGTCGACCACGCGGACCGTGCCGCCGCGGCCCGCGCAGTGCACGAGCGCGCGCAGCGGGCCGAGTTCAGAGGCGGCGTCGAGGGCCGCCGTCACCTGCTCCGGATCGGTCACGTCGGCCGGCGCGAAGCGGCAGCCGAGGTCGGCCGCCACCTGCTCGCCGGGCGAGCCCGGGAGGTCGGCGATGACCACCTTCGCGCCGCCCTCGGTGAGCCGGGCCGCGGTCGCCAGACCGAGCCCGGAAGCGCCGCCGGTGACGAGCGCTACGGATCCTTCCACTTTCACGGTGTTGAGCTCCTGTTCACAGACGTTCGACGATGGTCGCGTTGGCCATCCCGCCGGCCTCGCACATGGTCTGCAGGCCCCAGCGGCCGCCGGTGCGGCGCAGGTTCCACAGCATGCTGGTGAAGAGCCGGCTGCCGGAGGCGCCGAGCGGATGACCGAGCGCGATGGCGCCGCCGACCGGGTTCAGCACCTCGTCGGCGACCGGGTACTCGGCCTGCCAGGCCAGGGGGACGGGCGCGAACGCCTCGTTGACCTCGGCGTGGTCGATGTCGGCGAAGCCGAGCCCGGCGCGCTCCAGCACCTGGGCGGTGGCCGGGATGGGCGCCGTGAGCATCATCAGCGGGTCGTCGGCGCAGACCGAGAAGGCGTGGAAGCGGGCCAGCGGGGTCAGGCCCAGCTTCTCGGCCCGTTCCTCGCTCATCACCAGCACCACGCTGGCGCCGTCGGTGATCTGCGAGGAGTTGCCCGCGGTGACCCGCCAGCCGATCTCGGGGAAGCGCCGGGCGGCCTCCTCGTCCTCGAAGGCGGGCTTGAGCCCGGCCAGCCGCTCGGCGGTGGTGGCGGGCCTGATGGTCTCGTCGGCGTCGACGACGGTCCCGTCGGGCAGGGTGATCGGCACGATCTCGTCGCGGAAGTGCCCGGCGTCCGCCGCCGCGGCGGCCCGCTGGTGGGAGCGGGCGGAGTAGGCGTCGAGCGTCTCGCGCTCCAGCGACCACTTGGCGGCGACCAGCTCCGCCGCGATCCCCTGGGAGACCAGCCCGGGGGCGTACCGTTCGGTCACGGAGGGGCCGTACGGGTCGCGGCCCATCCGCGCCGACCCCATCGGCACCCGGCTCATCGACTCGACGCCGCCCGCGATGACCACGTCGTAGGCGCCGGCGAGCACGCCCTGGGCGGCGAAGTGCAGCGCCTGCTGGCTGGACCCGCACCGGCGGTCGATGGTGGTGGCGGGCACGTGCTCGGGGAACCCGGCCGCGAGCCAGGCCATCCGGCCGGGGGTGGCGGCCTGGTCGGCCGCCTGGCTGACGCAGCCGATGATCACGTCCTGGACCGTTCCGGGGTCGATGCCGGTACGGTTCACGAGCCCGGCCAGAGTCTGGGCGAGCAGTTCGACGGCGTGCAGCCCGGCGAGCGCGCCCCCGGGCTTGCCCTTCCCCATGGGGGAACGGACCGCGTCGACGACCACGGCCGTCCTCATGAGCTCTTCTCCAGTTCGTCGGTGACGGTCCAGCGCGGCGGGCGCCGCTCGAAGAACGCCTCGGTGCCCTCGCGCAGGTCGGCGCCGAGGAAGAACGGGAGGTTGAGGAACTGCGCGGCGTCCAGCGCCTGCTCGGCGGGCATGTCGGCGAGCAGGGTGAACGCGCGCCGGCCGAGCCGGACGGCCGCCGGGCTGACCTCCTCGAACTTGCGCGCGTAGTCGTCGAGCCCGGCCATCAGCCCGTCGTGATCGGGGTAGACCTTGCTGACGAAGCCGAGCCGGTGCGCCTCGTCGGCGTCGATGCTCTCTCCGGTCAGCATCATCTCCAGCAGCCGCTTGCGGGGCAGCGACCTGGACAGGTGCGCCACGATGATCATCGGGAAGAGCCCGATCTTCACCTCGGGCATGGCGAACCGGGCCTTGGGCGTGGCCAGGATGACGTCGCACATGCCGGCCAGGCCCATGCCGCCCGCGTAGGCGGGCCCCTGCACCGCGGCGATCACCGGCTTGGGGGCCTCCAGCATCAGCCGGTGCAGGTCGACGATGGCGCGGGGCCACATGTACGCGTCCTCGACGTCGCCTTCGGCGAGCTTGCCCATCTGCCTCAGGTCGCCGCCCGCGCAGAACGCGGCGCCGGCGCCGGTCACCGCGACCGAGCGGACCTGCGGGTCGGCGAACAGGTCGCGCAGCGCGTCGCGCAGCCCGGCCGCCGACTCGTGGTCGAGGGGGTTACGCTCCTTGGCGCGGTTCAGGGTGACGAGCCCCAGACTGCCGCGCCGGGTCACCAGGATCTTCTCTCCGGTGGTCATCGGCTCTCCTCCGCTTCGCCGAGAACGATCAGTGCGTCGACCGCGATCGCGCCGTGGCCGGCGGGCCGGACCAGCACGGGGTTGAGGTCCAGCTCGGCGATCCGGTCCGCGTGGTCGGCGCCGAGCCGCGACAGGGCGCTGACCGTGTCGGCCAGGGCGTCCACGTCGGCGGGCGCGGAGCCGCGGAAGCCGGTGAGCAGCTTGCTGCCGCGGAGCTCCCGGATCATGTCGTGCACCTCGGCCGGTTCCACCGGGGCGGGCCTGAGCACCGCGTCGGAGAGCAGCTCGGTGAGCACTCCCCCGCTGCCGAGCAGCACGAACGGGCCGAACTGGGGGTCCACGACGATGCCGGCGATCATCTCGACGCCGTCGACGATCTGCTGCTGGACCAGCACGCCCTCGGGGGCGTCGCCGAGGTGCGCCCGGGCGCGGGCGTCGATCCCCTCGTAGGCGGCCCGGACGGCCGCGGCGTCGGACAGCCCGACCTCGACGCCGCCGATCTCGGTCTTGTGCGGGACGCGGGCGTCCGTGACCTTGAGCACGGCCGGGTACCCGATCCGCTCGGCGTGCGCGACCGCGTCGTCCGCGCTGGTCGCCAGCGCCTCCTCCGGGACGGGGATGCCGTACTCGGCCAGGAGCGCCTTGGTGGTCGTCTCGTCCAGCGGGCCCGCCGTGCCGGGCAGTTCGCGGGGCGCGCCCGCCTGGCCGGTCTTCGCGGTGCGGGTCCGCCCGGCGCCGCGGCGGTATGCCGCCAGCGCGCGGACGGCGGTGAACAGCTCGGCCGCGGAGGTGAAGACGGGGATGTCCGCCTGGGCGAACGCCGCCTTCTCCTCGTCGTTGAGCTCCCCGTCCATCGAGTAGATCGCCAGCGGGGTGCGCTCCTTCGGCGCGGCGGCCTCGGCGAGCTTCTCGGAGGCGCGCCGCCCGGCCTCACCGGTCAGCTCCTTGCGCGCGTATACCACGGTGGAGACGGCCGGGTCGGCGTCGAGCACGGAGTAGACGGCGGTGGCCAGGCCGCTGTTCCTGGCCACCTCCCCCGTCAGGTCGCACGGGTTGTCGGGGGTGCCGAACGTGAGGAGCTCCTCCAGCTCGGCGGTCGCGGCCGGGCCGAGATCGGGCACGGTGACGCCGGAGCGGGCGGCGCGGTCGGCGAGCGCGCCGGCCTGCCCGCCGGAGACGGACATGATGGCGACGCCGTCGTCCTGCGGCAGCCCGCGCGACAGGTAGAACTTGGCGACGGCCACGACCTCGCTCAGCTCGTCCACGCGGATGATGCCGAGCGAGTCGAAGACGGCCTGGTAGATCTCGTCGGCGCCGGCCAGCGCGCCGGTGTGCGCGGCGGCGCGGCGGGCGGCCTGCTCGGTCCTGCCGACCTTGATGAGGACGATCGGCTTGCCGAGGTCGGCGGCCAGCTCGGCCACCCGGACGAAGTCGTCCGGGCGGCGGATGGCCTCGACGAACGAGACCACCATCGAGACCTCCGGGTCCTGCAGCGCGACCGACAGGTAGTCGGCGAGGCCCAGGTCGATCTCGTTGCCGGCGCTCGCGTACAGGCGGGTGCCGATGCCCTCCTCCTTGAGCCGCCTGATCAGCGAGGCGGCGGTGGCGCCGCTCTGCGTGACCACGGCGACGCGGCCGGGCTCGACGCCCTCGCCGAAGATGGGCTGGATGGTGGCGAGCGCGCCGGTGGCCAGGTTGCCGACGCCGTCGGTGTTCGGGCCGACGATGCGCAGCCCGCTCTCCCGGGCGGCGGCCAGCATCTCGCGTTCCAGGGCGCGGCCGTCCTCGCCGGTCTCGCCGAACCCCTGCGAGGGCAGCACGGCCACCTTGACCCCGGCGGCGGCGCAGTCGCGGACCGCCTGGACGGTGTTCTTGGCGTTGAGCGCGATGACCGCCAGGTCGACCGGCTCGCCGATGTCGGCGAGCGAGGCGACGCAGGGCACGCCCTCGATCTCGCTGCGGGACGGGTTGACCGGGTGCACGCCGCCCGCGAACCCGTACTGGACGAGCAGGCGCAGGGGCCACCAGCTCAGCGTCCCCGGCTTGCTCGAGGCGCCGATCACGGCGACGGACCGGGGGTTGAAGAGCGTCTGGACGGCGGATTCCGCTCCGGTGACGTTGATCACGCGACCGCCTCCGGGCTCGGCCCCGTCGGGTAGGTGGGAATGTCGTCCGGGGCGTCGATCTCCATGCGCAGCAGCCAGGCGTACATGACCTTGCCCAGGTGGTCCGAGCGCAGCGAGCGGGTGCCCCCGCCGTCGAGCGCGCCGGTGAGCACGAAGTTGAGCGCCTTGATGCCGGGCAGCTCGTAACGGGTGACGGTGCCGCGCACCAGCGAGCCGAAGTGCTCCTTGACCCGCTCCTCGGTGAGCTCGCGCTTCAGCACGGCGTAGCCGGCGTCGTCGTAGGCGACCAGACCGACGTTGCACACGTCGCCCTTGTCGCCCGAGCGGCCGTGGGCGATGTCGGCGACCCTGATGTTCGCCATCTCAGACCTCCAGAATCTCGACGGTCTCGGTCACGTGCTCGCGCGGGATCAGGCACGGCCAGAGCGCGAACAGCTCCTTCAGCGGCGGGCGGGTGCCGATGCCGCCCACGCCGGCGGGGCCGTTGTTGTAGAGCGGGACGCTCTCGGTGAAGACCTTGCGGGCCTCGGTCTCGTCCGGGCAGCGGGCGGCGTAGCGGACCACCAGCTCCAGCAGGTCGTCGTCCGCCGGGTCCGGCTCGGGCACCCGGTCGCCCCACATGGAGTTGCGGCCCAGGTACTCGATCTGCACGTCGTCGGCCTTGAAGCCGGCCCGGGCGAGCCGGTTCTCCAGGAACTCGATGCCCCGGCGGGCCTTGGCGTACGCGTCGGGCCAGGTGTAGGTGAACTGGACCTCGCCGATGAAGCCGGCCCGGTAGCCCATGTTGACCTTGAGCGTGTCGGGCCGGGCGCGGCCGGTGCCTCCGGTGATGCGGACCTGGTCGGGGCCGACCTCGGTGAGCTGGACGCCGGAGAAGTCGGCGGTGACGTCGGCGGTGAGGTAGTTCGCGGGGTCGAGGATCTCGTACACGAGCTGCTCGCTCAGAGTGCCGATGTCCACCCTGCCGCCGCTGCCGGGGGTCTTGGTGATCACCGCGGTGCCGTCCTCGCTGACGTCAGCGATGGGGTAGCCGAGGTTCTCCAGGCCCGGGGTCTTCCACCAGCCGCCGTCGTAGAGGCCGCCGGTGGCCTGGCCGCCGCACTCGATGGCGTGGGCGGCCACGGTGGCCATGCCGAGCCGCTCCCAGTCGTCGGCGGCCCAGCCGAACTCGTGCCGCAGCGGCCCCAGGTAGAGGGCGATGTCGGTGACCCGGCCGCAGATGACGATGTCGGCGCCCTGGTCGAGGGCCTGCACGATGCCGTCGGCGCCGGTGTAGACGTTGGCGTGGGTGAGCCGGTCGCGGACCGAGGCGAAGGGCTCCCCCGTATCCAGGTTGCTGAACGAGACGCCCTGCTCCATCAGGCGGTCGATGTCGCCGCTGATGTCGTCGCCGGTGACCACCGCGATGCGGACGCCGGTGAGGCCGAGGTCCTTGCAGAGTTCGGCGACCCGTTCGGCGCAGGCACGCGGGTTGGCGCCGCCGGCGTCGGTGATGACCTTGACGCCCTTGGCCACGCACTGGCGGAGGCTGAGGCGCAGCAGGTCGAGCACGTCCCGCGTGTAGCCGTACTCGGGGTTGCGGGACTTCTGCTTGCTCAGGATCGACATCGTCAGCTCGGCGAGATGGTCGCAGCAGAGGTAGTCGATCTCCCCGCGCTCCACCATCTGGACGGCTGGGAGCACGCTGTCCCCCCAGAAAGCCATCCCCGCACCCAGTCGGACAGTTTTCACTCGCTGCTCCCCATCACTCTGTTCCTGCTAATCTTACGCATAGATTTTTTGGCGTCAATCGGCTTTGCCCCATCGGATTTCGCCGGGTGGGGGGCGTGATGCCGCCGCGGCCGGGGGAGGCGCGGCGGCATCACGGTCATCAGAGGCCGAGCAGTCTCGCCAGGTTGCCGCCGAGGATGGCCGCCTCGTCCTCCGGCGGCAGCCCCAGCGCCCGCACCGCGGCGATCTCCGTCGCCGGATCGGTCATCGGCCAGTCGGAGCCGAACACCACACGGTCGGCGCCGTGCTTCTCGATGATCTTCCGTACCCGCTCCGGCGGCAGGCTCCCCAGGCTCGGCGGCCAGGACGTCTCCAGCACCGCGCCCGAGCCGGCGACGACCGCCTCGGCGTCGTCCAGCCGGTGGTAGCCGCCGAAGTGGCAGGCGATCAGGGTCAGCCCGGGGATGCGCTCGGCCAGGGCGGGGATGTGCCGCGAGGCCCCCCGCTCGTTGGCCGCCTCGTCGCCGCCGGCGCCGACGTGGGTGATCACGGCGATGTTCTCCTCGGCCAGCGCCGTCAGCAGCTCCACCACCCGCGAGTCGCCGAGCGACAGCTCCTGGAAGAGCGGGTGGAGCTTCACCCCGGGGATCCCGTTCTCCTTCAGCGAGGCGAGGTTCTCCTCCACCGAGAGCTCCGGGTGCACGGTGCCGAACGGGATGAACCTGCTGCGGTCGATGCCGCCGATGAACCGGTTGGTTCCGGCCACGTGCCGGGCCACGTTCGCCACGGCCAGGCAGACCGCCCGGTCGATGCCGGCCGCGTCCATGGTGGCGCGCAGGCCGTCCAGCGTGCCGTCGTGCACCGCGTCCAGCCCGACCGGCCGTTCCGCCAGCACCTTGCGGGCGATCTCGTCCGGCCAGACGTGCGCGTGGGCGTCGATGATCATCGTACGAGCTCCTTGACCAGCTTCCGGGAGAGCGAGTCGAAGATGACCTCCGTGGCCCCTTCGTAGATGCGCATCGGCCGGGCCGCCCGGTAGAGGCGCTCGATCTTGGAGCCGCGGACCAGCCCGAACCGGCCCATCACCTGGACGCACCGGTCGACCACCCGCCCGGCCGTCTCGGTCGCCGCCACCTTGGCCATCGAGGACAGGTGGAGGCTGCCCAGCGGGTCGCGCGACGCCGCCGCGGCCGCCCGGTAGGTGAACGCGCGGGCCATCTCGATCTCCGTCCACGACCTGGCGAGCAGGTCGGCCACGGCGCCGAGCTGGATGAGCGGCCGGCCGAACTGCTCGCGGTTCGCGGTGTGCACGGTGGCCTCCTGCAGCGCCGCCTGCGCGGTGCCGACCGCGGCGGCGGCCACCGACACCCGGAAGGTCGCCAGCGTGGCCAGGCCGAGCCGCATGCCCTTGCCGGGCTCGCCCAGCAGCCACGACCGGGGCACCCGGGCCCCGTCCAGCACCACGTCGCCCAGGACGTGCGGGGCGATGATCTGGTGCGGCCTGCTGGTGGACAGGCCGGGCGTGTCCGCCGGCACCAGCACCATGGACAGCCCCGCCTCGTCCTTGCCGAGCACGCAGTAGAAGTCGGCGTCGCCGCCGTTGGTGATGAACGACTTGTGACCGTCGACCACCAGCTCGTCGCCGTCCTCGCCGACGGTGGTGGCAATGCCGCGCAGGTCGGAGCCGATGCCGGGCTCGGTCAGCGCGAGCGCGGCGATCGCGTCCAGCTTCGCCACCCGGGGCAGCCACTGCTCGCGCAGCTCGGCCGTACCGCCCTCGGCGACGGCGTAGCTGCCGATGCCCTGCATGGCGAAGAGCGAGTCCAGATGGGCGCTCTCGGCGGCCAGCTGCTCGCGGACGACCGCGACGGCCAGCGGGTCGAGCCGCTCGTACCGTCCGCCGTACGCGGCGGGCACGCACACGGCGGCCAGCCCGCTCTGGGCCAGCGCCGCCCGCACGCGCGGGTCGATCGCGTCGGCCTCGTCCGCCTCGGCGGCGACGTCCGCGACCGACGCCGCGAGCGCCGCGGCCTCCTCACGCAGCCCGAGGTAGCGCTCGGGCAGCTCGAACTCGGCCCCGCTCATCGGGCGGCCTCCGGACGCTGGTTGAAGTTCCGCCCGAACAGCTCGGAGGCGATCCGGACCCGCTGGATGGCGGGCGTGCCGCCGGCGATCGCCCAGCCGTGGGCGTCGCGGTGCAGCGCCTCCAGGCCGAACTCCTCGGTGTAGCCGTTGCCGCCGTGCATCTGCATGCCCAGGTCGGAGACCCGCTTGCCCATCTCGTTGGCGAAGCACTTGGCGAGCGACACCTCGAGCGGGTCGGGCAGCCCGCGGCCGGCGTTGGCCGCCGCCCGGTAGATGAGCAGCCGCGCGGCCTCGACCTGGATCGCCATCTCGGCGATGGTCATCTGCACGTTCTGGAAGTCCACCAGCGTCCGGCCGAACTGCTTGCGCTCCTGCACGTACGCGACGGCGCGGTCCAGCGCGGCCTGCCCGATGGCCAGGCTCATGGTGGAGTTGCCGAGCCGCTCGATGGAGAAGACGCCGAACAGCTTGCGGAAGCCGCCGGGCCCGATCACCAGGTTCTCGGCCGGCACCCGGGCGTCCTCGAAGATCAGGTCGGCGGACGGGATGGTCCGCCAGCCCATGAGCCGCTCACGCTGCCCGAACGACAGGCCGGGCGTGTCCGCCGGGACGATGATCGCGCCGATGCCCTTGGACCCGGGCTCGTCGTTGAGCCGGCAGTAGAGCAGGTAGTGGTCGGCGTGACCGCCGTTGGAGATCCACCGCTTGGTGCCGTTGATGACGTACTCGTCGCCTTCGAGCCGCGCCCGGGTGGTCATGTCGGTGGCGGCGCTGCCCGCGTCGGGCTCGGAGATGCCGATGGCCATCGTCACCTCGCCGTTCACCACCCGGGGCAGGTACTTCTCACGCTGCTCCTGGGTGCCGAAGAACTCCAGCACCCGGGCCGGGCCCACGTTCGCCTCGAACACCTGGAACGCGGCGGACCGGCACTCCTTGGCCAGTTCCTCGATGACGATCAGCGCGTCGATCAGGGTGCCGCCCGCGCCGCCGTACTCCTCCGGAATGGCCAGGCCGAGGAAGCCCAGCTCGGCCAGGCGCGCCACCTCCTCGGCGGGCAGCGGCGTACGCTCCTGCTCCCACTGCTCGGCCTTGGGCGCGTACACCTCCTTGGCCACCTTCGCGGCGACCTCGCGCAGGTGGAGTTGCTCATCGGTGAGCCGGAAGCCGTTCATTGGACTCTCCTCAGATCTTGGCGGTCTCGCCGCCGTCGATGACGTACGTGGACCCGCTGACGAAGGCGCTCAGCGGCGAGGCCAGGTAGCAGACCAGGGCGCCGATCTCGGCCGGGTCGGCGATCCGGCGGGCGGGGATCTTGGCGACCCGGCGGCGCAGCGTCTCGGGGTCGTCCAGCACCGCGCGCTGCGCCTCGGTGGCGAAGGCGCCGGGGGCGATCGTGTTCACCTGGACGCCGTGCCGGGACCACTCGGCGGCCAGCGCCTCGGTGAGCCGGACCAGCGCGCCCTTGGAGGCCGAGTAGACCGCCAGGCTGCCCTTGCCCCGCACCCCGGAGATGGACGCGACGTTGATGACCTTCCCGGAGCCCTGCCGTACGAAGATCTCCCCGCAGGCCCGGGCGAGCAGCGCGGGCGCCACCACGTTGACCGCGAAGACGTCCTCCAGCAGTTCGGCGGTGGCGTCCAGGAACTTCCCGGCGGGTGCGATGCCGGCGTTGTTGACCAGGATGTCCAGCCGGCCGAACTCCGCCAGCGCCCGCTCCGGCAGGGCCGTCAGCCCGGCCGCGTCGCGCATGTCGCAGACGACGCCGGCGATCCGGCCCGGCGCCTCGGCCGCCAGCTTCTCCAGCTCGTCGCCGGAGCGGGCCGCCGCGACCACCTTGACGCCCTCGGCCACCAGGCTGCGCACCGCCGCGGCGCCCAGGCCGCGGCTGGCGCCGGTGACGATGGCGACCTTTCCGTCGAGTTCCAGGTTCATGCGCGCACCTCCGGCTTGGACGGCCGGCGGTGCCGGTCCATGGACTTCCAGCCCAGGGCGTCGTCGGCGATCAGGACGGCCTGGATGTTGGCCGAGCCCTCGCCGGTCTGCCAGAGCTTGGCGTAGTTGAGATAGGTGCTGATCGGCAGCTCGTCACTGAAGGCGTAACCGCCGAAGATCTCCGCCGTCGCCTGGGCGGCCCGGTTGCAGACCTCGCCCGCGTAGTACTTGGCGATCGAGCTCTCCCGGGTGGGGATGATGCCCCCGTCGTAGCGGACGGCGGCGTCCTGCACCAGCGCCCGCGCGGCCGACACCTCGCACGCCATGTCCGCGATCTGCTTCTTGACCATCTGGAAGGAGCCGATCCGCTGGCCGAACGCCTCCCGCTGGTTGGCGTACTCGACCGAGGCGTCCAGGCACGCCTGCGCCAGCCCGACCGAGCGGGCGGCGACGGAGAGCCGGCCGTAGTCCATGGCGCTCATCGCGACCTTGAACCCCTCGCCCTCCTCGCCGAGCAGGTTGGCGGCCGGCACCCGGACCTCGTTGAGGATGACCTCGTTGGTGGGCATCAGCTTGCCGAGCACCCGGCACGGCACCCTGCTGGTGGAGAAGCCCGGCGCGTCGGTGGGCACCACGAACGCGCTCACCCCGCGGTGGCCCAGCTCCGGGTCGGTCTTGGCGTAGACCACCGCGACGTCCGCGACGTTGGCGTTGGTGATCCACATCTTGCTGCCGGTGATGACGTAGTCGTCACCGTCGCGGACCGCCCGGGTCCGCATGGCGCCCAGCAGGTCCGACCCGCCGTCGGGCTCGGTCATCGCGTTGCAGCCCAGCAGCCGGCCGGCGATCAGGCCGGGCACGTACTCCTGGACCAGTTCGGCGCTCCCCCAGTTCGCGATGGTCAGCGGCACGGTGGCGGCCTGCAGGTTCATCGCGGCGCTCAGCGGCGGATACGCCCAGGCCAGCTCCTCGGCCACCACGGCCAGCGCCTGGTAGCCGGCGTCGGTCCCGCCGACCTGCTCAGGGAAGCAGCAGCCGAAGAAGCCCAGCTCCCCCATCTGCCGGTAGAGATCGTGCGGGAACTCTCCGGCCTCCTCCAGCTCCCTGACGCGGGGGCGGATCTCCTTGACACCGAACTCGCGGACGAGCGCCCTGAGCTCCTTCGCCGCCTCACCGGCGGTGTCGGTGGCAGTCACCATCTGTTCCTCTCTACGTGTCAGCCGGCCAGCTCGGGCAGGACCTTGGTGCCGAAGAGCTCCAGCTGGCGCATCGCGTCGGCATGCGGGAGCCCCTGCCAGTGCGACTTGAACATGAAGTGCGTCATCCCGAGCTCGTCGCGGAGCCGGGCGAGCTGCTCGACGATCTCGGCCGGGGAGCCGAGCAGGAACTGCTTCTCCACGTCGATCCCCGGCGCGTCCGCCTGGACGGGGGTGTTCTCACCGGACAGGCCCCACGAGCGGTAGGTCTGGTACCGCAGAGCGCTGCGCTGCCGCGCCAGCTCCTCCGCCTCACGCCGCGAGGAGGCGACGATGAGCTCGCGGCGCAGCGGGAAGTCGCCGTCGAGGGGCAGGCCGTGGGCGGCGCGCTCCTCCAGGAAGATCTTCCGCAGGTCCGCCAGCTCGTCGTGGCTGGGGAACGGCGGCGCGTACCAGGCGTCCCCGAGCCGTGCGGCGCGCCGGATGGCGGCGGCCGACTGGCCGCCGATCCAGATGGGCGGCCCGCCCGGCTGAGCCGGCTGGACGGCCGGCAGCACGTCCTCGACCTTCCAGTACGGGCTGTCGAAGTCCACCGGCTTGCCCGACCACAGGGCCTTGATGAGGGCGAGGCCGTGCTCGAACCGCTTGACCTTGGACCGGGAGTCGATGCCGAAGGCGCGGAACTCGCGCTCCGAGTAGCCGAGACCGGCGCCGAACACGCAGCGGCCGTCGGTGACCACGTCGAGCGTGGCGATCTGCTCGGCCAGGTCGACCGGGTTGGCCATGGACAGCAGCATGATCCCGGTGACGGCGGTCATGCGCGGCGCGGCCGCGTGCAGATGCGTCAGGTACGGGACCGGCTGGTAGTAACGCAGTTCGGTGCCGAGGAAGTGCTGACCGGCCACCATCAGGTCGAACCCGAGCTGGTCCGCGACCTGGACCAGCTCGCGGTGCTCTTTCAGCTGCTGCTGGTACGGCGTTTCCGCGCCGTAGATCGGCGTGGTGAGGATGCCGAACCGCACCCTGGGAGCCGTCATGCTGCCTCCTACTCTCTCAATCCCTCCTATTGTTACATATGATTATCCTGTTCCGCCAACTCCCTCGGACGTCCCACAGCAGGAGCGCCGCCGACACCGCCGTGCAGGAGCTCACCGTGAGCCACCCGGCCCCGGTGCCCGCGGCGTCGGACACGGCGGCGAACAGCAGCGGACCGGCGGCGGCACCCAGGGCGGTGCCAAGCTGGAACCGGGCCCCGGCCACCCCCGGCCGGTCCGGGTACTGCGCCAGCACCCCCATGAGCAGCAGCGCGGGCCAGCCCCACGCCCCGCAGAAGGCGACCACGGTGCCGGCCACGGTGAGCGCCGTGTCGCCCGTCGCCATCGCGAGCGTGCCCAGCGCGCAGGCGGAGATCATCAGGGCCGCGGGCACGAACCCGTCCGAGCCGCGCCGGTCGGCGAGCCGCCCGGCCCCGAGCCGCACGACCAGCGAGGCGACGCTGGTGCCGGCGATGACCAGCCCGGCCGTGCTGACATCCAGGCCGGAGCGGGTGAGCGTGCTCACCGCGAACGTCGTGAGGGAGCCGATAGCCAGAGTGCCGAGGCCGGCGACGAGGGAGACCCGCCCGAGCGTGGTCCGCCGCATGGGCGCCCGGCCTGCCCCTCGGGCGGGTTCCGGCTCCGGTCGCGCCTCGGCCGGCTTCTGAACGTACGAGGGCGCATGGGAGCCGGCGGAGCGGCGCGGAAGACTGGCCGCGGCGGCCGCCACGGTGATCAGCACGGCCGGCAGGAAAGCCCACCGCCAGCCGACGGTCAGCGCGACCAGGGGAACGGCGAGCCCGGCCAGCAGGGCCACCACGGGCGTCGCCGACTGCTTGGCGCCCAGCGCCGTGCCGCGCAGCCGGGCGGGAATCTCCCGGACCACGACCAGGTTGCTCGCGGGCGCGACCACCCCGTACCCGGCGCCGGCCACGACGAGCCAGGCCAGCAGAGCCGCCGCGGACCCGCTGGTGGCGACGCCGAGCTGGCTCAGCAGACACACCGCCAGTCCCGCCAGGGCCGCGCGGCGCCAGCCCGCCCGGTCGATCAGGCGTCCCCCGGCCGCGGCGGTGAGCCCGGTGCAGGCCCAGAACGCGGTGACGCACAGGCCGAGAGCGGCGTCGCCGATCCCGAGGCCCGCCTGGATCTCGACGGCCAGGACCCCCACCAGGATCGGGGTGGACACCACCGCCGCCAGCATGAGGATGGCCGCCCACCACGCCCGTCCCGCGGCCGGCCGGGACTCCTGGACGCTCTCGGCCTGTTCCACCCGTTCCCGCTAGAGGGTCACGGGCACGCTCTGCGGCCCGCGCATCTTCACCCCGACGTCGGTCGCCGCGTCGGGATCGGCCAGCCGCATCTGCGGGAAGCGGTCCAGGAAGAGGTTCACGCCGATCTCGAGCTCGGCCCGCGCCAGCATGGCGCCCAGGCAGAAGTGCCGCCCGGAGCCGAAGGCCAGATGGTCGGCGGCTCCGGAGAACGCCTTGCCTGCGTCCAGGTCGTCGCGTTCCAGCAGGAACCGGTCGGGGTCCGCGTAGCGCCGCTCGTCCCTGTTGGCCGAGCCGATGAGGAGCAGCACCGTGGAGCCCGCCGGGATGAGCACGTCGCCGAGCTTGACGTCCTCCGTCGTCTCCCGGGTGTTGATCTGCGTCGGGGGCGAGAAGCGCAGGGTCTCGGCGATCCCCCGGATGACCAGGGAACGGTCCTGCCTGATCCGCTCGTACTGGCCGGGGGCGGCGAGCAGGTTGCGGAAGAGGCTCGCGAACGTCTTGTCGGTCGTCTCCGCGCCCGCGGTCAGCAGCAGGCTGACGTACGCCTTGATCTCGTCGTCGGCGAGCGGCTCCCCGTCGATCTGCGCGGTGGCGAGGACGGACAGCAGGTCCTCCCCCGGGTTGGCCCGGCGTTCCGCGATGAACGGGGTGACGAACGCGCTGATCTCCGCGCGCACCTGCGCGGCCTCGGCGAGGATCTCCGGGTCGCGGCCCAGGTTCGAGATGACCCGGATCACGGCCGTGTACCACCGCAGGAACCGCGGGTGGTCCTCCTTGTCGAAGCCGAGCAGGTCGGCGATCACGTAGACCGGGAAGTAGTTGGCGAAGTCGCGCACCAGGTCCACCCGGTGGCGTCCGGCCAGCGGCGCGGCGAGTTCCTCGGCGGTGCGCAGCACCACCTCGTCCACCACGGCGGCCGCGTTGCGCAGGAGCATCGGGTGCAGCCGCTCCAGGCTCTTCCCCCGGAACGCGGGCGACACCAGGGCCCGGTGCCTGGCGTGCTCGGTGCCGTCCATCTGCAGGATCGTCTTGCCGTGCACCGGTTCGAGCTGCCACTCGTACGCCTTGGTGCTGAAGACCGGGTTCTTGTAGACGTGAGCGACGTCTTCGTACCTGCTGACCAGGTACGCCTGCACGCTGTCGTCCCAGACGACCGGGGCCTCGGCCCGGAGCCGGCGGTAGAACGCGTGCGGGTCGGCGGCGACCTCGGCCGAAAGCAGCTCCGGCAGATCACGATGGGTCATCGGGTTCTCCTCACGACTCGAGCTCGGATCCGGTGGCCTTCCAGGCGGTGAAACCGCCGTCGACGCTCCAGACGGCGCCGTTGACGAACGCCGCGGCCGGGCTCGCCAGGAAGCAGACGACCTCGGCGACGTCCCGGGGCTTGCCGAGAGAGCTGCTGAGGTAGTTCGCCATGACGTCCCGGCGGGTGGCCTCGGGATCGGGGCGGGAGGCGAGGTAGCGCGCCGCCATCTCGGTCTCGACCATGCCGGGCGCGTAGCAGTTGACCCGGATGCCGTCGGGCGCGAGTTCCAGGGCGAGGCTGCGGGTCAGCTGGGCCACGCCGGCCTTGCTGGCCGCGTAGGCGAGCGTGTGCGGCCGGGCCAGGCTGGAGGCGATCGAGGCGCAGTTGATGATCGAGGGGTTCTCGCTGCGCCGCAGGTACGGCAGCGCCGCGCGGGAGGCCAGGTACGGTGCGCGCAGGTTGATCGCGTGGACCCGGTCCCACTCGTCGGGGCCGAAGTCCTCGATGCCGAGGCTGCGGCTCACCACGGCGTCGGACACGCCCGCGTTGTTGTGCAGCACGTCGAGGCCGCCGGCGAGCGAGGCGGCCCGCTCCACCATCTCCTCGATGGAGCGGGGGTCGCTCACGTCGCCGTGCACGTAGTCCGCGCGCGGGCCGATCTCGGCGGCCAGCCGCTTGCCGGCCTCGTCGTCGATGTCGGCGATCACCACGGTCGCGCCCCGGCTCGCGGCCAGGCGGGCGGTCTCGGCGCCGATGCCGCTCGCACCTCCGGTGATGAGGAACCGCAGGCCGGTCAGATCAGACATCAGCCGTGGACCTTTCTGAAGTAGTTGGCGTGACGGGGGCCGGTGAGGGCGTCGCTCACCGGCACCTGGGGCTCCTTGCCCGCCCGGATGGCACGCTCGCGCTCCTCCCCCACGGCGATCCGCCGCGCCTCGCACCGGTCGATGCCGCCGTCGGGGACGGCGTACAGGGTGAGGTAGCGGTAGGGCGGGCTCTGGTCACCGACCGGTTCCAGGGCGAAGCGCTGGGCGCCCACGAAACCCATGTACTCGAAGGTGTGGGCGAGGTGCACCTGGTCGTACCAGCGGGCGTACTCCTCCTCCCGGCCGGGGACGGCGTTGTTGAAGACCGTGAAGATCTCCCGCTGGTCCTCGGGCCGGCTCCGCGTATCTCCCGGGCTGACCCAGCCGGTCTGCGGCACGGCCCGCCAGGCGGCCGCCCTGAACCCGGGGTCGAGGTCGCCGGGCCCGGCGGCGCGGGCCAGTGCCAGGGCGGGGAACACGGTGTCGTTCTCGCCGATGTCGCGGGCCAGCGTCCAGAGGACGGCCGAGCCGCCGGCGAGCGGCCGGGCCGGGCCGAGCGCGAGGAACGTCTCCATCAGGATCGCCCGCTCGGCCGCTGGGGCTTCCAGCGCAGCAGCCACATCTCCATGAGCCGGATCACCAGCATCAGGACGATGCCCACGATCATGAGAACGAAGATCGCGGCGAACGTGCCCGCGGTGTCGAACTGGTTGGCCGACTGCACCAGCAGGTAACCGAGCCCGCGGTTGGACGACATCATCTCGGCGGTGACCGCGACCACGAGCGCGTACGGCGCCGAGACGCTCAGGCCGGAGATGATGAACGTCATCGCGGAAGGCAGGGTGGCCTTCAGGTGCACCTGGAGGCGGCTGGCCCGCATGAGCCGGAGCTTGTCCACCAGCAGGTGGTCGACGTCCTTGACTCCCGCGTACGTCGCGTAGAACACGAGGAAGGCGACCACGCTGATGACCAGCGCCAGCTTGGAGCCGAGGCCGATGCCGAACCAGAGCATGAACAGCGGCACCAGCGCCAGCCGCGGGATCGCGTAGATCGCGTCGACGAAGGGCTGGCAGACCGCGGCGAGGAACGGGTTGACGCCGAGCACGAACCCGGCGACGAGGCCCGCGAGCGCGCCCAGCACGAAGCCGATCACGGTGGTCTGCAAGGTCACCCAGAGGCTGGGCCACATCTGGCCCTGCGAGACCCAGAGGCCCATCGCCTCCCAGATCTTGGACGGCTTGCTCACGTAGTACTCGTCGATCAGGACGTGCGGCTCGCCGGGCTTGCCGGCGAAGTACTCCCATCCGATGAGCCCGGCGACGAGCAGCACCAGCTGGATCCCGGTGATCAGGAGGCGCCGCATCAGCTGCGGGTTGAGCCCGCCGGTGACGGCCGGCTGTTCTACCGGCTTCGGGGCGCTCTCCTGCTTGCTCGCGACGAGCGTGTCGGACCTGCTCACTGGTGCACCATCCTCTTGTCGGTAGCTGAGATGCTGCTGATGCACCCGAGGTGCCGCTGGGTTACCGCCCTGCTCGCTCGACCCCGAGGTCCATCATGAGTTCTGCGGGATCCA
>Ga0079224_100003544_pt1 | contig 19795 bp, 17 predicted proteins | sample Stecom2015_FD_80414 | JGI IMG/M metagenome (GOLD analysis project Ga0079224, IMG submission 80414) | Agricultural soil microbial communities from Utah to study Nitrogen management - Steer compost 2015 | ecosystem: Environmental > Terrestrial > Soil > Agricultural land | place: USA: Utah...
CCAGGTCGGCGCGCACGCGTTCGTCGCCAACAACACGGCGGTGACGCGCGACGTACCGCCGTTCGTCATGGCCATTGGCCGGCCGGCGGAGCCGCACAGCGTGAACTCCGAGGGCCTCAAGCGCCGCGGCTACAGCGCCGAGCAGATCCGCAACATCCGCGACGCCTATCGCATTCTGTATCGCTCGAAGCTGAAGCTCGCGGACGCGCTTGCGCAGCTCGAGGCGCGCGCCGCTACGCAATCCGAGCTCGCAGCTCTGGTGAGCTTCCTCAAAGATTCCACGCCGCGTCGCGAGCGCGTGGGCATCATCCGCTGAGACCGCGGCGAGCGGGTCGCTCCGGATGACGCCGCCCGGCCCAGCAGCGCAGCCCGGCCCCGCAGCGCTTGTGCGAGCGGACGGCGGTGCGCCGCTCATCGTACTGGCGGCCGGCGAGACTTCTGGAGACAACCTGGGCGCCCAGCTCATCGAGGCGTTGCGCGAACGGTTGCCGCAGGCGCGTTTTGCCGGAATCGCCGGGCCGCGCATGATTGCAGCGGGCTGCCAGCCCTGGGAGCGCGCCGAGAGCCTCGCGGTGATGGGTCTGGTGGAAGTCCTGCCGCACCTGCCGCGCTTGCTGCGCATCCGGCGCGAACTTATCGCACGCGTGCTGCGCGAGCGCCCGGCCGTTTACGTCGGCGTGGACGCCAAGGAGTTCAACCTGCGGGTCGCCGCCCGTCTGAAGGCGCAGGGAGTCGCCACCGTGCAGTACGTGAGCCCCCAGGTCTGGGCGTGGCGCCAGGGCAGGGTGCGCACCATCGGCCGCGCGGTCGATCTCGTGCTCTGCCTGCTGCCGTTCGAGAAACGCTTTTACGACGAGCACAGCGTGCAGGCCGAGTTCGTCGGCCACCCACTCGCCGACCGTATTCCGCTGCGTCTCGACGCGGCGCAGGCGCGCGAGGCGCTCGGACTCGACCTTACAGGCGAGTACGTTGCGCTGCTGCCGGGCAGCCGCCAGGGCGAAGTGGCCCGTCTGGCGCCCGACTTCGCGGCCACAGTCGCGTGGCTTCTGGAGCGGCGTCCTGATCTGAGATTCGTGGCGGCGCTGGCGAGCGAGGCGGCGCATCGCCTGTTCGCCGTAGCGCTCGAACGCGCGGGCGTAGGCGGGCGCGTTGCACTGGTGGATGGGGCCTCGCAACAGGTCATGGCCGCCAGCGACGCGGTGCTGCTCGCGTCCGGCACGGCTACGCTCGAGGCGATGCTCGTGAAGCGGCCGATGGTCGTGGCGTACCGTTTGAGCGCGCTGACAAGTTTTCTGCTCAAGCGACTGAAACTGTTCAAAGCGCCCTTCTTCGCGCAGCCGAATCTGTTGGCCGGACGTCAGGTCGTTCCTGAATACTTCAACCAGCAAGTGCGCGCGGATGTGCTCGGACCGGCCGTGCTCGAGCAATTGGACCGTGCCGATCGCGAGCAGCTCGTGCAAACTTTCACCTCGATTCACGAAACGCTCCGGCGCGATGCGAGCGCGCGCGCGGCGGAGGCGATCGTCGGCGTGATCGGGCGTCGCGGGGCGCCGGACGGGAGCTGAACGGGGAGGGTTGGGGAGGAATGGCGGCGCGTCCTCAGACGATGCATCTGCCGTTGGCGGCGCAGGGCTGGGTCGCCGGGGTGGACGAAGCGGGTCGGGGGCCGCTCGCCGGACCGGTGACGGCGGCGGCGGTCATCCTGGATCCGCGGCGGCGGATACGCGGGGTGCGCGATTCCAAGCAGATCGATCCCGAAGAGCGCGCTTTGCTGGCGGACAAGATCCGACGCACTGCGATCGCCTGGTCGGTGGCCTGGGCGGACGTTGCAGAGATCGACGCGCACAACATTCTAGAAGCCACGCACCTGGCGATGCGACGCGCGCTGATCGGTTTGCGTGTGCGGCCTGCGCATGTGCAGATCGACGGCAATCGTTGTCCCTCGTTCGCCGCGCTGCCGGTGAGCTGCACGTTCGAGGCGATCGTGGACGGCGACGCGCTGTGCGCCTGCATCGGCGCCGCATCGATCCTGGCGAAGGTGGTCCGCGATGAGATGATGGTGCGGCTGGACGCCTTGTATCCGCAGTACGGTTTCGCCGCGCACAAGGGCTACAGCACGCCGCAGCACTACGAAGCGCTTGATCGATACGGGCCTTGCCCCATCCATCGGCGCAGTTTCGCGCCGGTGCGACAGGCGAGCGCAGGAGAGAAGCGGATCGCGGATATGAGAGAGAAGCGGATCGCGGATAGCGGATAGTCAGAGACTGCGCCTTTCATTCGTCCGGAATACTCACCAGTCGCCAAGCACACAAAGCGTCAAGCACAACACCAAGCACAACACCAAGCACAAAGCACGTTCTCAGCCACGCATGTTCGTTCATCTGCACCTGCACACCGAATACTCGCTCGTCGACAGCGTCGTGCGCATCAAGAGCGAGTATGGCGCGCAGGGTCTGATGGAGGCGGTCGCCGCGGCGGGAATGCCCGCCGTGGCGCTCACGGACCAGAGCAACTTGTTCGCCATGGTGAAGTTCTACCGGGCGGCGCAGGCGGCGGGCGTGAAGCCGGTGGTGGGCGTGGACCTGCGAATCCGAGAGAACGGCGAGGGCGTCGAACCCTCGCGCCTGGTGCTGTTGTGCCAGAACGAAGCTGGCTACCTGAACCTTTCTCGTCTCGTGAGCCGCTCCTATCTTCACGGGCAGAGCAAAGGCGTCGCCGCAGTAGACCGAAGCTGGCTCACGCGCGAGACGCTGAGTGGTCTGATCGCGTTATCCGCGGCGCACGAGGGCGACATAGGGCGCGCCATTCTCAGGGAGCGGGACGATGAAGCTCGGGCGGCGCTCGACTTCTGGCTCGAGCTGTTCGACGACCGATTCTATCTGGAGCTGCTGCGTACTGGGCGCGCAGGCGAGGAGCGCTGCCTGCAGGGCGCCTTGCAGCTGGCCGTCGATCGGGGCGTGCCGGTGGTCGCCACGAACGACGTGCGCTTCATCCGGCCTGAGGATTACGAGGCGCATGAAGCGCGCGTGTGCATACAGCAAGGCGCGCTGCTCGATGATCCGAAGCGCCCGCGGCGCTACAGCCCGCAACAGTATCTGAAGTCGCCCGAGGAGATGGCGCAGCTGTTCGCCGATTTGCCCGAAGCGCTGCAGAACGCGGTGGAGATCGCGCGGCGCTGTACGCTCGAGCTCAGGCTCGGCAAGTCGGTGCTGCCGGCTTATCCCGTCCCCGAAGGCGTGACGACCGAGGATCACCTGCGCGCCGAAGCGCAGCGCGGCCTCGATCGGCGGCTCGAACAGCTCGCCGCCTCGCCGGTCGAGGGTCGCATGATCCCGCGCGAGGAATACCAGAAACGACTCGAGACCGAGCTTGGCGTCATCTGCCAGATGGGCTTCGCCGGATACTTTCTCATCGTCGCGGACTTCATTCGCTGGGCGCGCGAGAACGGCGTGCCGGTCGGGCCAGGGCGCGGCTCGGGCGCCGGCTCGCTGACCGCTTATGCGATCGGCGTGACTGATCTCGATCCGATGCGCTATGACCTGCTGTTCGAGCGCTTCCTCAATCCCGAGCGCATCTCCATGCCCGACTTTGACGTCGATTTCTGCATGGACGGCCGCGATCGCGTCATCGAGTACGTCGCCGAGCGTTACGGGCGCGAGCGCGTCTCGCAGATCATTACCTACGGCACCATGGCCGCGAAGGCCGTGGTGCGCGACGTGGCGCGCGTCTTCGGTCAGAGCTTCGGCTTCGCCGACTCGATCGCCAAGCTGATCCCGTTCGAGCTCGGCATCACGCTCAAGGACGCCATGGAGAAGGAGCCGGAGCTGCGTCGGCGCTATGAGACCGAGGAGGAGACGCGCGCCGTGCTCGATATGGCGATGAAGCTCGAAGGCTTGGTGCGCAACGCCGGCATGCACGCCGGCGGTGTGGTGATCGCGCCCTCCGTGCTCACCGATTTCGCGCCGCTGTTCTGCGACGAGTCAGGCTCGAGCGTGGTCACGCAGTTCGACAAGGACGACGTCGAGCAGGCGGGTCTGGTCAAGTTCGACTTCCTTGGCCTGCGTACGCTGACCATCATCGACTGGGCGGTGAAGACCATCAACGTCGAGCGCGCCCGCAGGGGCGAGCCGCCGCTCGACGTGGGAGCGCTGCCGATGGACGACAAGGCGACCTTCGATCTGCTGAAGCGGTGCGAAACGACCGCGGTATTCCAGCTCGAGTCGCGCGGCATGAAGGACCTCATCCGCCGCTTGCAGCCGGACTGCTTCGAGGACATCGTCGCGCTGGTCGCGCTGTTCCGTCCCGGCCCGCTGCAATCGGGCATGGTGGACGATTTCATCGCACGCAAGCACGGCAAGATCACCGGACCGATCGACTACCTGCATCCGGACCTGAAGCCGGTCCTCGCGCCCACGTACGGCGTCATCCTGTACCAGGAGCAGGTCATGCAGATCGCGCAGGTGCTGGCCGGCTATACGCTCGGCGGCGCAGATCTGCTGCGTCGGGCGATGGGCAAGAAGAAGCCCGAGGAGATGGCTGAGCAGCGCTCGATCTTCATCGAGGGCGCCACGCAGCGCGGCGTGGAGCGCGCGACCGCCGAGCATATTTTCGATCTGATGGAGAAGTTCGCCGGATACGGCTTCAACAAGTCGCATTCGGCGGCCTATGCGCTGCTGTCGTATCAGACCGCATGGCTGAAAGCGCACTATCCGGCGGCGTTCATGGCGGCGGTGCTGTCCTCCGATATGGACAAGACCGACAAGGTGGTCACGCTGATCGATGAGGCGCGGCGCATGCGCTTGAAGGTGGAGCCGCCGGACGTCAACGAGTCGCAGTACATGTTCACCGTGTCCGCAGAGCGCAGCATTCGCTACGGGCTCGGCGCCATCAAGGGTGTGGGGCAGGGCGTCGTCGAGATGCTCGTCGCGCAGCGCGAGGCCGGCGGGCCGTACACGGACATCGCCGACTTGTGCAGGCGCAACGACGCCAACAGACTCAATCGACGCGTGCTGGAGGCGCTGATCCGTTCGGGCGCCGCCGATGCGCTCGGCGCGAATCGCGCCACCCTCATGCACTCATTGCCGGCCGCCATGCAGCTGGCGGATCAGACCATCCGTGCGCGCGTGGTCGGCCAGGACGATCTGTTCGGGCTCATGGAAGCAAGTCCAGCCGTGTCGGCGCCGGTGATGAATGAAGTGCTGCCGGACTGGAGCCGTCGCGTGCGCCTGGACGGCGAGCGTGAAACCCTCGGGCTGTACCTTACCGGCCACCCCTTCGAGGAGTTCGAAGCCGAGGTGCGCCCCATCATCAGCGGCCGCATCGCCGATGTGCTGGGCGACCGGCCGCCGCCGAGCAGCGAGGGCTATCAGTTCCGCGGCAAGCCCGCGACCGTGGCCGGCATGGTGTTCGATCTCGGCAAGCGGGGCGGGCGCATCATTTTCACGCTCGATGATCGCAGCGGCCGCCTGGAAGCGTCGATGTTCGAGGAGACCTGGCAGCAGTACCGCAGTCTCATCGCCAAGAGCGCGATCCTGATCGTGGAGGGCTCACTGCGCTTCGATGAATACACCGAGGGCTGGCGGCTCACCGCCAAGCGCGTCATCGACATCGACCAGGCGCGCGAGCAGCACGCCAGACGGCTTCTGCTGCGCTGGCCCGACGATGCAGGGCGGGATTTCGTGAAGACTCTCGAACAGACGCTGCGTCCGTATCGCGGCGGGCGCTGCGCGATCGTCGTCCGCTATCGCAACCGCGCGGCGCGAGCGGATCTGGTCCTGTCAGAAGAGTGGTCGGTCAAGCCGACGCGCGAGCTCACGGAGCGCCTCGCTCAGCTGTGCGGCGCGGACGGCGTGCGTCTGCTGTACGGGCCGCGCGATACATAGCGCTTCCTCGTACGGCGCCCGTCGGCCGGGCGCCGCGCTGGACCAAGTCGCCGCTGTGCAGCTCAGCCGCCGGCGCGCTTGGCCTTCCAGCCGCGGCGCGTGAGTTCTTCGACCAGGCGATCGCGATGCTCGCCCTGGATTTCAATGCGGCCGTTGTCGACCGAGCCGCCGCTGCCGCAACGCTTCTTGAGCTCCGTCGCGAGCTTTTCGAGCTCGGCCTGCGGTAGTCCGAGCCCGCTGACTACGGTGACTCCCTTGCCTTTGCGGCCCTGCGTTGCGCGGCTGACGCGCACCACGCCGTCGCTCGACGGCTTGCCGGGCGCATTCCTGGGGCATACGCACTCGGACGCCGCGCGCAGACAGTTCGGACAGCGCTCGCCGATCCCGGCAGTGTAGACGACGCCCCCGCCGTCGCGCGGGGCGGTTCTTCGATCGCTGCGTTTCATGGATTGAAGTGTTGGTGAACCGGGCTGCGGGTGCAACCTGCGGCAGATGGCCCCGAAGCCCTCCCGAAAATCGCGATCCACTGTCCGCCGTACGCTCGATTGGGCGAACGCCGGCTGAACGAGCTGCTGCTGCTCCTGGCGCATCGGCGCGGTCGGCTCCGCCGGTCAACCTTCACGGCGCAAGGACGTTGTACTGTTCGACGCCGCCAATCCGGGCGAGCAGTTGGAGCTACGGAGAACTTACATGCTGAAGAAGATGATCTTCGCCGGCGCGCTGATGGCCGCCGGAACCATGATGGCGCAGGCCCATCCGCAACCGGGCGCATTCCTCGAGAAGGCGGATGCAAATCAGGACGGAATGATAGTGCGCGATGAATTCCTGGCCATGCACGCCGAGCAATTCGCGCGCCTGGATGCGAACGGCGACAGCTTCCTCGACGAAGCCGATCGCGCCGCGCGCGCAGCGGCGGCGCCGCAGGGAGCGAACAAACAGCACCGCGATTATCGCCGCGGTGCAAGGATGCATGCGCGCATGGACGCGGACGGCGACGGCAGGGTGAGCAAGGATGAGTTCATGAACGGTGCGACTGCTCGGTTCGACCGCCTGGATGCGGACAAGAACAGCGCCCTCGATGCGCAGGAGATCGCCGCCGCCAAGGAGCGCGGTCGGAAGATGCAGCGCCGCGGGTCGAAGCAGGAGCGCGCACAGAACGCGCAATAAGTGATCGCTCGTCAGGCGCGAGGTTCGGCGCTTCTGGCGCGCCGAACCTTCGCGCCCGCTCCGGCGTTGCGTTCGCACATCCCTCGATCAGTGCGAAGCCACCTCATGAGCACGCATCCGAATTCGACGAGCATGCAAAAGGGCCATGCGCCCGGCGCGGTTCCGCAGGCGGCCACACCCGGCGTCGGGCGCGAACATGCTTCGCCGGCGTCGCGAAAACGAGAACCCGCGCCGCGGACGACCCTGGCCGCTGACCGCCGTTCGAATGGCGGCGCAGGCGTCGGCTCGCGTGAGGCGCAGCGCTGGCTCGAGGCGGCGCGACAGGCGCTGGTCTCCGGAACCCTCGCGAGCGTGCTGTCGACCGGCGTGCTGATGTGGCTCGGCGGGCGACGGCTCGGCCGCCCGGCGGCCCCCACCAACGCGACCAGTCACTGGCTGTGGGGCGATGAAGAGTCCTTTCAAGCGGATGAGCTGTCGCTGCGCCACACGGGAGTGGGATATGCGACACATCACGCCTCCGCCGTGATGTGGGCGATGCTGCTCGAACGCTGGCTGGCGCGCACACCCCATCCGACCAGCGCACGCATCGTGCGCGACGCCGCCCTCATCTCGGCGCTGGCGGCTTTCGTCGATTACCAGCTCACGCCGCGTCGGCTGCGGCCCGGATTCGAAGCGCGTTTGCCGACACACAGTCTGGTCGGAGTGTTCGCCGCGCTCGGTGTAGGTCTGGCGACGGGCGCAATCCTGAACCGGCGTCACGACCGCCGCCTGGAAGCGCTGCGCCGCTTGCCTTGACCGCGACCAGCAGGGCGCTCACGGGTCAAGCTGCGCCACGGCGCGCGCCGCTTCGTCGATGGCGGCGTGCGCGTACGCGCTCCACGCGGCGTCCGAGTTCGCGATGGCGATGCGGCCGATCGGGCGGCGCGCGACGTCCTGCAGCGCGAGGTCCGATTCTCGGTCGAAGAGACTGTTGAAGCCGTATGCGTAGCCATGCGCCCATCGGTACACCGTCATGGCGGCGACGTCGCGCTGGAAGTCGAAAGTTCTTGCGCCGAGCACGCGTGTGAGCTCGTCGCGAGCGCTGCGCTCGAAATCAGCGAAGCGCATCTTCTGGAGTCTCGTGCGTCCGGCGCGCCAAGCCGTTCGCTGGTCGGCGGCGCCGGCTTCGATGGGTGCGTGGACGAGGTGCAGCGCGATCGGTTCCTGCGGATCGTGCGCGCACCGGTAATCACCGAGACTCACAGGGTAATCGAGCTTCATGCGCGAATAGAATCCCATTGGATTCGTGACCTCGTGCACTCCCGCGTCCACCCAGGCGCCCCAGCGCGGCAGCGCGAGCTTCACGTACACTATCGGCGCTTTGACGCTGTAAGCGAGCGCTGTTCTTTGTTCCTGATCGAGCTCGCGAGAGATGTACGGCAGCATCATGTTGTAGCCGGCGAACACCGCACGCCTCGCTTGCACGCGCCGGGTTTCGCCCGCCCGCACGTACCCGATGTTCACTCGATCCGCTGAGTTGGCGAGCGACACGACGGTGCTGTGCAAACGCAGGCGCGTATTGGCCCCCGGGGAATCCAGGCGCTCATAGTTGAACGGGGCGGTGACGATGTCTTCCATGGAATCGCCTGGCGCCACGCCGGGGATCAACCGTCGCACGAGCAGGCGTGCGATCGAAGCATTGCCGTCCGGGAAGTGATAGATGTACGGCTCGTTCATGGCCGCCGCATCCTGCGGATGCGTCGGCAGGCCGAGCCCGTCGAAGCCAGGATAGCCAGTGGAAGCGGCTTCGAGCGCCGGAAGCAGATCGGCCCCTACAGCATAGAAATCGTGCGGCCGTTTCTGGAATACGTTTGCGGCCGCTGCGCCCAGATCCCAGTGCCTGCGCAGGTAGTCGCGGTAGCTCATGGATGCGAGCAGCTCCATCTTCTGCACGGGCGACTTGCCCGGCCAGATGTCGCGTCGGCGCGTGTACAGCTCGATCAGTCGCCGCCGCGAAGGCGCGTCCAACGGGAAAGCGCCAATGAATTCCCGCACCGATCGAGCATTCAACCGGTCGGGCGGGATGTCGTCCGCAACCATGCGCGTCGGATCGCCAGCCGCCAGTCTGTCCACACCGAAGGCCTCGCGCGTGAACAGCACTCCTCGCGACAGACCGAGTCCCGGATAGAGCGTGCGATCGAACGCGGACTCGAACCGATTTAGATCGACGCCCAGCTCGCGCAGCAAGCCAAGCGCGGTTTCACTCCACAGCCCGCGCGGCGACTGGATCGACTCGCTGCCGCCATAACTCAATATGAGCCTTTCTCCGATTCGCATCTCGCAGCGGCGCGCGTGTCCGCCGAAATCGTCGTGGTTGTCCAGGATCAGAATGCGCGCGTCCGGCCGCTTGCGCAGATGAAAGAACGCCGCGGCCAGCCCGCCGAGGCCTGCGCCGATTACTGCAAGGTCCACGTCGCCATCGCTTGGCGCGCGCTCGAACGCGAAGCGTCGCCCGTCGCGCAAGGCGTGCGCGACGGCGCAGGACGCTTCCGCGCCGCCGCGCATTCCGGTCTCGGCGGGCGGATAAGCGCTCGCATCCGCCGCACGCAGCCAGCCGGAGGGCGCGAGGCTCGCGCCGATCGCAATCGCGAAGCCGTTCAGAAAATCGCGCCGGGTGATGGTGTCCTGCACTCGAGTTCCTGCCGGATGGGTTGCTTCGGAGCGCCGGAAACTGGATCCGTCCCCGGGGCGCAGAGACGGATCTGCGACCTCCGCCGTCGTTTGTCGACCGCGTCGAAGTTACTCCCGATCGGCTTCGGGCCGAAGCGGACGTTGCGGCGGATCGCCGCGGTCGGTAGAACAGCGGCATGCAGCAGCGCAGCATTCGACTTTCCTTGTGCAGGCGCAGAACGGCGACTCGATCGGCTCGCATCGGGCGAGCAGGCCCGCAGCGGCGGCGATGCACAGCGCCGTGAAGCCCGGCGACGTACTGGTTGCGGTCGCCCGTGAGGAGCTGGCGTTCGTGTTTCAGTCCCTCGGGTGGCGCAGCGCCGCTCGACGAATGCGCGGCGTTCAGTCCACGAAGCCTCACGCCGCTGTGCGCACGGCCGCGCATCGATCTGACGACGAGGCTGCCCCCCAGCTCCCGGCCGGGTTGCGCGAAGCAGCCAAGCAGCTCGTCGTGGAGATGCAGGGCGAGCGCCGGCTGCGCTTTTCTCCTGCAGACCTGCAGAGCCGCATGCGTCTTGACGATCCCCACGAGCTGGTCGCTGCTTACACGCGGCAGATGATGTCCTTCCTGCTCTTCAATCCGGATCCGGCCGCGATCCTGATGATCGGGCTCGGCGGCGGATCGATGGCCAAGTTCTGTCACAGCCATCTGCCGCGGGCGAGTCTCACCGTGGTCGAAGTGGATGCTCGCGTGATTGCGCTGCGCGACGCCTTCTTCGTGCCGCCCGACGACGCGCGCCTGCGGGTCGTGCACGATGACGGCGCCCGCTACATGAGACTGGCCCATGCTCCCCTGGACGCCATTCTGGTCGACGCCTTCGATGAGTCCGGCGTTGCGCAGTCGCTGGCCGATCCGCAGTTCTTTCTCGAGGCGGCCCGGCGCCTGGCGCCCGACGGCGTTCTCATCATGAATCTGCACGGTGATTCCGCGCGGTTCGCGGCGCACTTGCGCAGCGCCCGGGCCGCTTTTGGCGCGCGCTCGCTGCTCGCGCCGGTGACGGCAAACGAAAACCTCCTATTGTTCGCGTGGGGTGAGCGCGCCGTCGCACGACAGGATGTGCGCATGGATGTTCGTGCGCGACGGTTGCAGTCGATGCTGCGCTTGAACTTTGTGAGCTATCTACGCCGACTGCGGGAAGCGCGCACGATCGGCTAGCTCCAGCATGGAACGATCTGTTCAGCTCTCGAAAGCGGAGTAGACCAGTGTGCGCAGCTCGCGACGCAAGGGGTAAATGGAGGAGGGCATGAGCTGCGTCATGAAGATGACGATGAGTTCCTCGCGAGGATCGATCCAGAAAGACGTGCTCGCGAGCCCGCCCCAGGAGTAGTCCCCCGCCGTACCGGGTAGGAGCGTCCGCGCGGGGTTCAGGGTGACGGCGAATCCGAGGCCGAAGCCCACGCCGGCGTAAGCGGCCTCGTTGAACATCGAGACTGACAGATCCGGCAACTCGGCGCCGCCCGGCAGATGGTTGACGGTCATCAGCTCGATCGTCTTTGGGCTGAGAATCCGCACGCCGTCCAGGACGCCGCCGTTGAGCAGCATCCGGCAGAAGCGCAGGTAATCCGTCGCGGTGGACGTAAGCCCGCCGCCGCCGGAGGCGAGCGTGGGCTCGCGCAGATACGGACTCGTCTGCGGGTCGTCCTGCAGCTTCATCCCGCCCTCTGGGGTGGCCGTGTAACAGGCCGCGAGGCGGTCGGCCTTCGCGGCGCTCACGTAAAAATTCGTATCCGTCATGCGCAGCGGATCGAGAATACGATTTCGCAGGAAATCATCGAAAGGCTCCCCGGAGATCTTGCTGATCAGATACCCGAGCACGTCGGTCGACATCGAGTAGTTCCAGGCCTCGCCCGGCGAGAATTCGAGCGGGGTTTGGGCGAGCGTCTCGACCATGTCCTCCAGGGTGGCCGACCGGTTCATCTCGCCCAGCCCCAGCTCGCGGTAGGCGGCGTCGACGCTGGTGCGCTGCTGGAAGCCATAAGTGAGCCCGGACGTGTGGCGCAGCAGGTCGATGATGCGCATCGGCGCCTTCGGGCGGCGCGTGCGGAACGAGCCTATGGTCCCGCTTTCATACACACCCAAATTCCGCCATTGAGGGATGTAATCGTGCACCGGGTCGTCGAGCCCTATGCGACCTTCCTCGACCAGCATCATCAGTGCGACGCTGGTCAGCGGCTTGGTCATGGAGTAGATCCGAAAGATGGCGTCGCCGCTGACGGGACGGCCGCGCTCGCAATCCATCAAGCCGAGCGCGCTGAAATGGGCGATCTGCCCACGCCGCTGGATCAGCGTGACTGCACACGGGAGCCTGCCGGGCTCGAGATACTTCTTCTCGAGGAAGCGGTCGAGACGCTGCAGACGCTCGGCTGAGAGGCCGACAGATTCGGGTCGATACGTCATGGGTGGTCTGTGGCGTATTGTGCTCGATCAAGTGCGTGGCGCGCTGCGGTTCGCGCGTGAAGCTGGACCAGCAGCAGGGCGATCGCACGTCCGCCGCTTCCGATGAGGTCGCCAACAGAACCTGAGGATAGACTGCAGCACGCTCTGCGTGGCCGGCGCTGCGCGATCGTTCAGTTCTTTATTGGAGCAAATCCGCGCCGATGGTGACGCAGCAAGCTGCGACGGAGCAAGCGAGGGTAGCGAAGGGCGTCACGGCCGCCGGCTGCAGACTTGCAAATCTCCGGCTGCAGACTTGCAAATCTGATGCTGGATCCGCCCGCCCTGGGTCCGGCCGACCAGGCCGGCTCCGGCCCGCGCCAGGACATGGTGACGCAATAAGGCGCGACGGAGCAAGCGACCCGGCGAGAACGCCAAGCGGCCGCACGAACGTTGCAGACATGGAACGCCGACGCCGGGCTCCGGCGCTGGGCTCCGCTTGAAGCGGCGGCGCGGCGCGTCGGTCCATGCGCCCACGCCTCGCTTCGGAGACGGGGGCTTACGGCTCGCCTTCCTCCCGATCGTGCTCCTTCGCACGCGCCTTGCCTTTCTCCTCGGCGCGTTTGATCTCGCGCTCCTGCTCCGCAGTCACATCGCCCGCCTTGTCGATCTCACGCCGACCGCGCTCGGATTCGACGAACTTACGCGTCGCTTCGCGGTAGTTGCGGTCTGCACTCTTGGAGCCTTCGCCCTCGTTGCGAGGAGTCGCGCCCATATATTTCTCCTGTGGTAGTCGAGAACTTGCTGTGCAACGCCCCGCGGCGATCGAGGTTCCGGTTATGCTTGGCGCGTGTACTGGATTCTCGCCGCGATTCTGCTGTTGATCACGTTCACCTCGCCGCGCTTGCGCCCAGCGGGCCTGGTTGGTCTTGCGATCCTGGCGGGACTGCTCGGTTGGGGAATGCTGCAGCGGGCGAGGGCGCCCGATGCGGAGCCGCCGGCGACCGCGCGACGCGGGCAGCCGGGGCCGCCGGTCAGCACGCCAAGCAGCGTGGCGCTCGAGGATGTGCGACTGGAGAACGCCAAGCTGACGGGCGGCGGGGCGCCGTTCGAGCTGCGCGGTCGCATCGCCAACGAATCGCACGAGGCGCACCTTCGCTCGGTGACCATCCATATCGTACGCCGAGACTGTTACGAGGCTGCGCTTGATCCGAGCGGCTGCGCCGTGCTCTGGCAGGATCGCCATTGGACGCCGATCAGCATTCCCCCGCAGGAGAGCCGTGAATTCGCCGTCTCGATCTGGGTGCGAGGCTCGGCGCCTCGGGCGCGCGGCGAAGTGCGTGATTCCTTCGAAATCGTGGCGGCTACCGGCGAGCAAGTACAGGCGCTCAGATAATCGCGGCGGCCCGCGCCCGGGTTCAGCCGCTTATCGGGCCGGGGTGGCTCACTTCCTCGAGTTTCCCAGTGTCCACGTCGTAAATGAAGCCGCGAACTCTGACCGCGTCGGCGCCGGTCGTGGGAATCCAGGGATGGTTGAGGATTGCGGAGACGCCCCGCCGCACGTCCCATGCGAGACGCTCGATGCTTCGATCGCTGCGAGGACTGTCCAGCGGTTCGGGTGAGCCGCGGAATGCGTGAAACGCGGCAGGCGCGGCGGCGCTTTTTCCACAACTGGAGAAGGCGCGATTCGTGGCCTGGCCGAGCAGCTTCTCGGCCTCTGGGTCGCCCTCGAGGCCCGCCTTCAGCAGGTCATCGGTGAAGGCGAGCATGCCGCATCGCGTGTGATGAATAAGGACAATCTCGTTCGTGTCCAGCAGATGATGCGAAATGATCAGGCTGCGAACCGTGTCGTCATTCACCACGCCGCCTGCGTTGCGAATGATGTGGGCGTCTCCGGTCTGCAGTCCAAGCAGATCCTCGACATCGAGTCGCGCGTCCATGCACGCCACCACCGCCAACCGCTGCGCCGGTCGAATCGGTTGTGGGCCGGGATGCGCGGAATGATGTACCGACTCGCCGCTTGCATAACGCTCGTTGCTCTCGAGGAGCCTGTCAATGATCGAGGTGGACATGGAACGTCCTCCGGAAGCATGGGAGCTGGCCCAAGCATCCGCCAATGACTGGACGGCGCAAAATAGTAGGAAGGCATGTCCATATACCGCTGCATTCAGCTTCCGTAGGGAAGTTGGAGAGGTTCCCTAGGGAATCTCTGATCTACTCTGCTTCTGTGATCTAAAGCCGCTCGAAAAACGTTGCATTGCGGGCATTTCTTTGGGCAGAACCGTCAAGGCGGTAGCTTGATCAGAGCTTCCCTAAGGTCGAAGCAGTCACGACAGAGCGTGAGATCCGGACGACGCGAGCAGGGCCGGTGAGAGCAGACCAGTGAGAGAATAGAACGCTGAGACTTGCAGCCGCGCGCCGGGCTGCAGCAGCAAATGAGATCCCGGTGAGGCCTTTCGGGCGGACGCGCGCCGAGGCCGCGTCCTACGCGACGTTTACGTGCGCGTCGCTCCGTAGATGCGCGCCGTCCTGCAGCCGACCCGGCTCAGATCCCCGCTTGCCAAGTGCTCGGCAGGCCGGCGCGCTGCAACGCTTCCTCGATCCGCAGGCAGGTGCGCCGGGCGCCGGGCTCGGTGCGCAGACTGCGCGCGATCGAATTCAGGAAGATGTCGACCACCTGCAGGTTCGGACGGTCGGAGGCCAGCTCGGCCTCCACCCGCTCGATGAGCTCGAACAGGTCTTCCTGATCGCAAGGCGGGAAGGTGAGCGAACCAACCGTGTCGTGCACGGCAGCGAGCGTCTGGTGTATTTCGTTGAGCTCTTGCTGGTTCACGCGAACTACTGTGGACCGAACCGGGCAGGGCGCGCAAGCGCGGAGAATGCGGACGCGCCGACACTGCAGTGCAGCGCGAATGATAAGCTCCTCGGAAGCGGGCGCCGGTTGGTTCCGAGGGGCCGTGGTCGGATCTCGTCGCCGCCGAGAAGCGGGGGGCAGGTCCTCTGAATCAACGGCGTAATCGCCGCCGACCGCTAACCGCTTCTTTCCGCCATCTGCTAACGGTTTCCGAGGCGATCCGTGCAAGTCTTCGCGCCGTATCTCATCGCCGGCTGGTCCGGTTTTTTCGTCATGGGCGTCGAGCTGCTGGGCGGGCGGCTGCTCGCACCGACGTTCGGCAGCAGCATCTACGTGTGGGGCGCCATCATCACGGTGTTCATGCTGGCGCTCTCGCTGGGCTATCTCGCCGGCGGACGCTACTCCATGCGCGCTCCCAGCGTGCCGCGGCTCGCCAGCATACTGATGCTTGCGGCGCTTTCGGTGCTGCCGGTGCTGCTGTTCGCCGAACCGATGCTCGACGCCATCGCCGCGGCGGCGCCCGATCCGCGCTTCGGATCGCTCGCCGGCGCTGCGGCGCTGTTCTTCGTGCCGACTTTTTTCTCGGGCATGGTGTCGCCGTACGCCGTACGTCTGCTGGTGAAAGACCGCGCAACTTCCGGACGGCACGCTGGGCAGCTCTATTTCGTTTCCACGTTCGGCAGCGCAGCCGGTACGCTGCTCACGTCGTTCTATCTGGTGCTGTTGATGGAAGTGAACCACATCCTGATCGCCATGCTGGCGATCTCCACCGTGATTGCGATTCTGGGCTGGTGCACGCGCTCGGCGACAACGTCGGGGATCTCACGTGCCTGAGAAGCTGTTCATGTTGATCCTGGGCGCGGTTTCGCTCGTCGCGGCGTGCGCGAGCGCGCGCGCGGAATCCATGAAACTGTTGCACTCGGAACGATCCCTGTATCGCGAAGTGCTCGTCTACGAGCATCGAGGCGTGCGCTGCATGTGCTTCACGCGCAGTTGCCGCATCGGGCGTCAGTCGTGCATGGAGGCGAGCAAGCCGGACCGCATCGTGATGCAGTATCCGAAGATGATGCTGGCCGCGTTGTTCGCGAATCCGCGCCCGAGCGCCGTGCTCATCATCGGTCTGGGCGGCGGGACGATTCCGCGCGCGTTGTTGGAAGTGGCGCCGCAAGCTCGCATGGACGTAGTGGAGATCGATCCGGCCGTGGTCCGGGTGGCTCGCAAGTATTTCGGCTTCGACGCCGACCAGCGGCTGCGCGTGCACGAAATGGACGGCCGCGTGTTCGTCAAGCGGGCGATTCGCGAGCGACGCCGCTACGACCTGATCATGCTCGACGCATTCGATCACGAGTACATCCCAGAGCACCTGCTTACGCGCGAGTTCCTGGCGGAGGTGCGATCCATACTCGCGGCCGACGGCGTGCTCGCGGCGAATACGTTCTCCTCGAGCCGGCTGTACGACCACGAGTCGGTCACCTATGCGGCGGTGTTCCCGCAGTTCTTCAATCTGAAGCGCGAGAACCGGGTGATCATCGCCGTGAACGGCGAGGCGCCTTCTCGCGAGGAGTTGCGCGCCAACAGCGAGCGTTTCGAGCGGGCCTTTACGCGCTTCGGGCTCGATACGTCCCAGCTGCTGACGCTGTTCTCGCTACGACGCGACTGGAACCCGGATGCGCGGGTGCTGACCGACCAGTATTCTCCGGCGAATCTACTGAATCTGGGCGAGTGAGCCGGCCGACGCCGCGCACTCGCGGCGCGCCGCCCAGGGAGTTGCGCTGGATCAAGAACGAGCCGGCGCCGGTTACGGGATGCGCTCAGGGCGATGCGCGAGCGCCTGCACCCTTCGGATTATGGGAGCTGAGTCCGCAGGTCCCGCCCTGAGCGGTCGTGCGGCTTGCCCTCGGCCGGCGCCCCCGCTATGTTCCGCGCTCCCAAGGCAGGACTTGCGAACGCCGCATGGCAATGAATTTTCTGGACTTCGAGCAACCGATCGCGGAGCTCGAGGCCAAGATCGACGAGCTGAAGTTCGTCTCGAGCGACGCCGAGGTGAACATCGCCGAGGAGATCGCCCGGCTGCGGGCCAAGAGCCGCGCCCTGACGACCAGCATCTTTTCCAACCTCGCTCAGTGGCAGATCGCGCAGCTCGCGCGCCACCCGCAGCGTCCCTACACGCTCGATTACGTGAACGCCGTGTTCACGGATTTCCAGGAACTGCATGGCGATCGCATGTATGCGGACGACCCGGCCATCGTCGGCGGCCTCGCTCGGCTCGAGGGCCGACCCGTGATGGTGATCGGGCAGCAGAAGGGTCGCGACACCAAGGAGCGGGTGCGCCGCAATTACGGCATGCCCAAGCCCGAGGGTTACCGAAAGGCGCTGCGGCTGATGCAACTCGCCGAGCGCTTCGGGCTGCCGCTGATCACGTTCATCGACACCGCCGGCGCCTATCCCGGCGTCGGCGCCGAGGAGCGCGGCCAGAGCGAAGCGATAGCGCGCAACTTGTTCGTGATGTCCACGCTGGCCACGCCGATCATCAGCGTGGTGATTGGCGAGGGCGGCTCGGGCGGAGCGCTGGCGATCGGCGTGTGCGACCGCTTGCTGATGCTCCAGTACAGCATTTATTCCGTCATCTCTCCCGAGGGCTGCGCGGGCATCCTGTGGCGCAGCGCCGACAAGAAGGATCTCGCGGCCGAAGCCATGGGCGTCAGCGCCGAGCGTATCGCCAAGCTCGGCGTGGTCGACGAAGTCCTCAAGGAGCCGCTCGGCGGCGCGCATCGCGACCCGCAGGCGATGGCCGACGACGTGAAGGCGGCTTTGCTGCGGCGCCTGGATGAGTTGCAGACGCGGCCGCTCGAGGAGTTGTTGAAGTTGCGCGCGGAGCGATTGCGAGGCTACGGCGTCTACAGCGACGGCTGACGGGCGCGGCGGGCGGCGCAATGCGAGGGAAGCGCTGGCCGAGCGGACTCGCGGTCTTGCTCAGCGGTTATCCTGTCGTATGCCTTCCTTCTCCCCCCAGGCGCTGCAGCAATCGCTGCGCTCTCTCGGAGCTCCCGAAGCGTCCGCCTACTGTGTAGCGTTCAGCGGCGGGCTGGATTCGACTGTGCTTCTGCACGCCCTCGTGCACGGCGGCGCGGGTGCGCGCTCCTGGCGAGTGCGCGCCGTCCATGTCGACCATCAGATGCATGACGACTCTGCGGACTGGGCGGCGCATTGCGCGCGCGTCGCCGCGCAACTTGGAATCGACCTGCTGCAGCAGCGCGTGCGCGTATCTCCTGGACGAGAGGGTTGGGAGGCCGCCGCTCGCCGCGCCCGCTACATCGCGTTTCGCGAAATCCTCGAGCCGGGCGAAATTCTGCTCACCGCACATCACGCAGACGATCAGCTCGAGACCATGCTGCTTGCGCTGGTGCGCGGCGCCGGGGCGCCCGGGCTGAGCGGGGTGCTGGCCGATCAGCCGTTCGGCGCCGGTCGGATGATGCGCCCGCTGCTCGATTGGACGCGCGCCAGCCTGCTCGCGTGGGCGCAGCAGCAGCATCTGGTTTGGCTTGAAGACCCGTCGAACGCGAACGTCGATCTGGACCGCAACTATCTGCGAGAGCGCGTGACGCCTCTGTTGCGGGAACGCTGGCCGGCCGCGGCCCGCGGCGCCGCACGATCAGCCAGGCATCTGGCGCAGGCCCGCGAAGTGATGGAGCGCCAGGGGAGGGCGGATCACGCCATGGTCGCGTGCGGAGACTGCCTGGACGTCGCGAAGCTCATCACGCTCGACCCGGCGCGACGGCGCAATCTCCTGCGGCTTTGGATACGCATGCGCGGCGCGCACGCGCCGTCCAGCCGACGACTGGCGCAGATCGAAGAGAGTCTGCTGACCGCGCGACAGGATCGGACGCCGTGCGTGCAGTGGGACGATGTTGAAGTGCGCCGTTACCGGGGCAAGCTTTATCTCGAGGCGCAACAGCCATCGATCGAGGCCGCCGACATTGTCTGGCGAACGCAAGAGCCCGTCGATCTGCCGGCGCAACTCGGTCGTCTGCGACTCGAATCGTGTGCAGCAGGGGGATTGAGCCGCTCGCGTCTCGCAACGACGCTGGTGGTCCGCTTCCGCTTGGGCGGCGAGAAACTGCAGCCCGCCGGCCAGGCGCATCACCGCTCGCTCAAGAAGCTGCTGCAGTCGCACGGCGTGCCGCCATGGCGGCGCTCGCGCCTGCCGCTCATCTATTCGCAGGGCCGGCTGGCCGCCGTGGGCGACTTGTGGGTTGCACAGGAGTTTGCGGCCGCCCCAGGCGAAGAGGCGGTGCGGGTGGTGTGGGAGGGGTCGGAAAGCGTGAGGACGGCAAGGAGCTGAGGACGGAGGAACAGGCGAGGACGAAAAGAGGCGACAGCTGAGAAATGGCGCTGACGTCCTCCCGCCTTCCGCCCCTTTTCGCCTTCTCCGTTCCTCTCCCGTCCTATCCGCAGGCGCCTTCTTCGGTTACACTGCGCTCCCGTCGTGCAGACGGCTCCGCGCCCGCGGCGCGGCGTCGTTTCGAAATCTCCACTCCTTCATGCGGCGGGGCGCCTCACGATGACTCGTTATATCTGTGTGACCGGCGGTGTCGTTTCCTCGTTGGGGAAGGGCATCGCAGCCGCCTCGTTGGGCGCGATCCTCGAAGCGCGCGGCCTCAAGGTCAGCATGATGAAGCTGGATCCGTACATCAACGTCGATCCCGGCACCATGAGCCCGTTTCAACACGGCGAAGTCTTTGTCACGACGGACGGTACGGAAACAGACCTCGATCTGGGGCATTACGAGCGGTTCGTGCGCACCACCAC
>Ga0079224_100003545_pt1 | contig 19792 bp, 16 predicted proteins | sample Stecom2015_FD_80414 | JGI IMG/M metagenome (GOLD analysis project Ga0079224, IMG submission 80414) | Agricultural soil microbial communities from Utah to study Nitrogen management - Steer compost 2015 | ecosystem: Environmental > Terrestrial > Soil > Agricultural land | place: USA: Utah...
ATCTCTCCTACAACAACATCGCGGACGCCGACGCGGCGCTCGAGTGCGTGCGGCAGTTCCAGGAGCCCGCGTGCGTGATCGTGAAGCACGCGAATCCGTGCGGCGTCGCGCTGCGCGACACGCTGCTCGCCGCCTACGAGCGTGCGTTCGCGACGGATCCCACTTCGGCCTTCGGCGGGATCATCGCCTTCAACCGTCCGCTCGACGCCGCGACCGCACGCGCCGTGCTCGAGCGCCAGTTCGTCGAGGTGATCGTCGCCCCGGAGATCGAAGCGGAAGCGCGCGAAGCGCTGCAAGCGAAGCCGAACGTGCGCGTGCTCGAGACCGGCACACCGGACGACAGCCCCGCGCCGGCGCTCGAGCTGAAGAAGGTCTCGGGGGGCCTGCTCGTCCAGGACGCCGATGCGGGCACGATCTCCGAGCAGGACCTCAGGGTCGTCACCCGGGTCGCTCCGTCGCCGGAGCAGGTTCGCGACCTCATGTTCGCGTGGCGGGTCGCGAAGCACGTCAAATCGAACGCGATCGTCTTCTGCCGCGAGACCGCGACGATCGGTGTCGGCGCCGGGCAGATGAGCCGCGTCTACTCGACCCGCATCGCCGCGATCAAGGCGGCCGACGAAGGGCTGGCGGTTGCCGGTTCCGTCATGGCGTCCGATGCCTTTTTCCCGTTCCGCGACGGCATCGATGCCGCGGCGGAGCACGGCATTGCGGCCGTCATCCAGCCCGGCGGCTCGGTGCGGGACGAGGAAGTCATCGCCGCGGCCGATGAGCACGGCATCGCCATGGTGTTCACCGGGATGCGGCATTTCCGGCACTAGGACCGAATCCAGGGCCGACACAACCAGGGCCCGGCGGCCCCCATCGGGAATCATGCGCCCCGGGCACCACGAACTCGGGGCACAATGAGCGGGTCATGAAAATACTGGTGGTAGGCGGCGGCGGGCGCGAGCACGCGTTCGCCTGGAAGTGCGCGCAGTCGCCGGCGGTGCGCGAGGTCCTGGTGGCGCCCGGCAACGCCGGCACGGCGCTCGAACCCCGCGTCCGCAACGTCCCGGTCCCCGCCGGGGACATCGAGGCGCTCGCCGCGCTCGCGGCGAGGGAAGCGGTGGACCTCACGATCGTCGGGCCCGAGGCGCCGCTCGTCGCCGGCATCGTCGATCGCTTCACGGCCGCGGGGCTCGCCTGTTTCGGGCCGACCGCGGCGGCGGCCGCGCTGGAAGGCTCCAAAGGATTCGCGAAGGCCTTCCTCGCGCGACACGGCATTCCGACGGCCGCATTTGCCACCTTCACGGAGCTCGAGCCCGCGCTCGCCTACGTGCGTGACCGCGGCACGCCGATCGTGGTGAAAGCGGACGGTCTCGCCGCCGGCAAGGGCGTGGTGGTGGCCACGACGCTCGAGCAGGCGGAAGCCGCGCTGCGCGACATGCTGGCGGACCGGCGCTACGGCGACGCAGGCAGCCGCGTCGTGATCGAGGAATTTCTCGAAGGCGAGGAAGCGAGCTTCATCGTCATGACGGACGGCGACACGGTGCTGCCGCTCGCCACCTCCCAGGACCACAAGGCGCGCGACGACGGTGATCGCGGCCCGAACACCGGCGGCATGGGCGCCTACTCGCCCGCCCCCGTGCTCACGCCGGAGCTCGAGCGCCGCGTGCTCGACGAGATCGTGCACCCGACGCTGGACGGGCTGCGGGCGGACGGCATTCCCTACCGCGGCTTCCTGTACGCCGGCCTCATGATCGCGCCCGACGGTTCCCCGCGCGTGCTCGAGTTCAACTGCCGCTTCGGGGACCCGGAAACCCAGCCGGTGCTGGCGCGGCTGCGCTCCGACTTCGCCGCGCTGTGCGCCGCCGCGGCCGCCGGCCGGCTGGCCGGGCAGCCCGTCGCCTGGGATCCGCGCGCCGCGCTCGGCGTCGTGATGGCGGCCGAGGGCTACCCGGGCACCTGCCGCACCGGGGACCGCATCGAGGGCCTCGCCGACGTCGTTGGTGACGACGTCAAGGTGTTCCACGCGGGCACGGCGCAGGCGAACGGTGACGTCGTCACGAGCGGCGGCCGCGTGCTGTGCGTGGTCGGGCTGGGCGACACGGTGGCCGCCGCGGCGGAGACCGCCTACGCGGCCGTCGCGCGCATCCACTGGCGCGGCGCGTTCTTCCGCCGCGACATCGGCTATCGCGCCATCGCGCGCGAGCGGGAGGCCGCGGCGTGCTGAGCCCGGCGGAAGCGCTGGCGGCCATCCACGCGGCGCTGCGCCCGTTCGCTTCCGCGCACGTCCCGCTCGAGCAGGCCGTCGGGCGGGTGCTGCGCCAGGCCGTGCACGCGGAGCGCGACCAGCCGCCGTTCGACCGGGTCACCATGGACGGCATCGCCATCGCGTGGGACACGTTCGCGAGCGGAACACGGCGCTTTCCCGTGCAGGGGCGGCTGCACGCGGGGGAACCGCCACAGGCGCTCGCCGACCCGGCGCATTGCATCGAGGTCATGACCGGCGCCGTGCTGCCGGAGCGCGCGGACTGCGTCGTGCCGGTCGAGCACGTCACGCTCGGCGAAGGCGTCGCGGAAATCGCGGCCGGCTACGTGGCCGAACGCCGGCAGCACGTGCACCCGCGCGGCTCGGATCATCCCGCCGGCACGGAGCTTCTCGCACCCGGGGCCGTGATCCGCCCCGTGGACGTCGCGGTCATCGCGTCCGCGGGCCTGACCGAAGTCGAGGTGGCGCAGTCACCGGCGGTGCGCGTCGTGTCCACGGGCTCCGAGCTCGTGCCCGCCGGCCGGCCCGTCGCACCGCACCAGGTGCGTTCCTCGAACGGTCCCGCCATCGTGGCGATGCTCCGGGAGCAGGGCTTCAGCGATTGCGCGCACGAGCAGCTCGCCGACGAGCCCGACTTGCTCGCAGGGCGGTTCGAGCGCCTGCTGGACGAGGCCGCCGTCCTGATCCTGTCGGGCGGCGTGTCCATGGGAAAGGCCGACTTCGTGCCGGAGGTGCTCGCGTCGCTGGGCGTCGAGCGCGTGTTTCACAAGATCCGGCAGCGCCCGGGCAAGCCGATGTGGTTCGGCACCGGGCCCCGCGGGCAGGCGGTATTCGCGCTGCCGGGCAACCCCGTGTCCGCGCTGGTGTGCTGCCGGCACTACGTCCTGCCGGCGCTTTTTGCCGCCAGTGGACGCCCGCCTGCGCCGCGCGAGCACGCCGTGCTCACCGAGGACGTCACGTTCGCGCCCGACCTGACCGCTTTCCTGCCGGTACGGCTCGCGACGGACGACGGCGGCGTCATCCGGGCGCAGCCGGTGCCCACCAACACGTCGGGTGACTTCGCCGCGCTGCGCGGCACCGACGGCTACGTCGAGCTCGCGCGCGAGCAGTCGCAGTTCCCGCAAGGCACCGCGGTCCCGCTCTACCGCTGGTCATCCCCGTAGGCGCGCGCGCCACGCGAGCTTCGCCGCTTCGCGGTGGGAGCCGCGACGGCCACGAGGGCTCGCGCGCAATGCGCGCTGCGGCACGGGAACGGGAGCGGTTCGTCGCGCAGTGCGCGCTCCTTTGCTGCGGAGCGCGCTGCCGCGCGCCTAGCGCTTCATCGCCTCGAAGAACTCGGCGTTGGTCTTCGTGTCCTGCAGCTTGTTCAGGAGGAACTCGATCGCGGCGAGCTCGTCCATGGGATGCAGCACCTTGCGCAGCACCCACATCTTCTGCAGTTCGTCGGGCTCGGTGAGGAGCTCTTCCTTGCGCGTACCGGAGCGGTTGATGTTGATCGCGGGGAATACGCGCTTCTCGGCGATGCGGCGATCCAGGTGGATCTCCATGTTGCCGGTGCCCTTGAACTCCTCGTAGATCACCTCGTCCATCTTGGACCCGGTGTCGATCAGCGCCGTCGCAAGAATCGTCAGGCTGCCGCCTTCCTCGATGTTGCGAGCGGCACCGAAGAAGCGCTTCGGCCGATGCAGCGCGTTGGCGTCGACACCGCCCGTCAGCACCTTGCCGGAGGACGGCACCACCGTGTTGTAGGCACGGGCAAGGCGCGTGATCGAGTCGAGCAGGATCACGACGTCGCGCTTGTGCTCGACCAGCCGCTTGGCCTTCTCGATGACCATCTCCGCGACCTGCACGTGACGGCTGGCCGGCTCGTCGAACGTCGAGGACACGACCTCGCCCCGCACGGTGCGCTGCATCTCGGTCACTTCCTCCGGCCGCTCGTCGATGAGCAGCACGATCAGGATGCATTCCGGATGGTTGGCAGCGAGCGCAGTGGCGATGTTCTGCAGCAGCATCGTCTTGCCCGCCTTCGGCGGCGAGACGATCAGGCCGCGCTGGCCCTTGCCGATCGGCGCGACCATGTCGATGATGCGCGCCGTCAGGTCTTCCGTGCTGCCGTTGCCCTGCTCGAGCTTCAGCCGGTCGCGCGGGAACAGCGGCGTCAGGTTCTCGAAGAGGACCTTGCTCTTCGCGTGCTCGGGCGGCTCGTGGTTGATCTCGCCGACCTTGAGCAGCGCGAAGTAGCGCTCGCCGTCCTTCGGCGGCCGGATGAGGCCGGAGACGGTGTCGCCGGTGCGCAGGTTGAAGCGACGGATCTGGCTCGGGCTGACGTAGATGTCGTCAGGCCCCGCGAGATACGAGCTGTCGGCGGAACGCAGGAAGCCGAAACCGTCCTGCAGTATCTCGAGCACGCCGTCGCCGTAGATGTCCTCGCCGTTCTTCGCGTGCGCCTTCAGGATCGAGAAAATGATGTCCTGCTTGCGCGAACGCGCGAGATTTTCGAGTCCCTGCGATTCGCCGAGCTCGACGAGCTCGGCGGCGGGACGTGTTTTCAGCTCTGTCAGGTTCATGACGTTCTTGCTCTGGGCGAGCTGTTCCGGCGGAATGACGTCCAGGCTGCCCGCCTCGTCGTCCGGGAACTCCTCGGACTGAGGCCGGCGGCGGCGGCGTCGATTCCCCCCCTGGCCGTTGGAATTCTTCGGCTTGGCCGACTGCTTCGGACGGCTGCGTGTTTGATTACCCAAATATCCTCTCACAGGTTGGATTCCAAAAACTCGGTTAACTGGGATTTAGACATGGCGCCCAGTTTCTGGGCATGGACGGAACCGTTCTTGAACAGCATCAGCGTCGGGATGCTGCGAATACCGTACTTCGGCGGCGTCGCGGGATTTTCGTCGATGTTAAGCTTGGTGACGGTGAGCCGGTCCGCGTATTCGTCCGCGGCCTCGTCGAGCAACGGCGCGATCATCTTGCAGGGGCCGCACCATTCGGCCCAGAAATCCACGAGTACCGGCTTGTCGGATTTCAGGACGTCGGATTCGAAACTCCCGTCCGTCACGTGAACGATTTTGCCGCTCACCGGGTTGCTACCTCCACAATGGTCACAGGCATGTCACAAGGTATTGAATCTGGCGAGCCGCCTCGCCCTCTCCCCCGGGGTCGACGGCCGGCCCGCAAAACGGATGAACCCGCCTGGGCAATCAGGCACTATCGCGGCTTTTCGCGGCGGCTATTGCGGAATTCTTCTGTGGAATTCGTTGATTGCGAACTTGGCAGGTGCGACGATTGTCGCGTCGATAGTGTCAATTGGACCCCTTCGCGAGGCATTTTGCAAGCCCCCGACCGCATTTTTCCACCGACGGAACATGACTGAAAGCCATCTGAGCGATCTCAGATTCGACTCCCTTCCACTCGACGATTCGTTGCGCCGGGGCATCCTGGAGGCGGGTTTCGAATACTGCACTCCGATCCAGGCGAGCGCCCTGCCGGTCGCGCTGCGCGGCGAGGACGTCGCCGGCCAGGCGCAGACCGGCACGGGCAAGACCGCCGCCTTCCTGATCGCGGCTTTCCAGCGCCTCCTGACCCGCCCGGCGCCGAACGGCAGCGGACCCCGGCAGCCGCGCGTCCTGGTGCTGGCTCCGACCCGCGAGCTCGCGGTGCAGATCGCCAACGATGCGCAGGTGCTCGGCCGGCACACCGGGCTCGAGACGGGCATCGCGCACGGCGGCACCGACTACGAGAAGCAGCGCCGCCGCCTCCAGGAGGGCGTGGACGTGCTGGTCGGCACCCCCGGCAGGCTGATTGACTACTACAAGCAGGGAGTGTTCCGCCTCGACCGGGTCGAGGTCGCCGTCATCGACGAGGCCGATCGCATGTTCGACCTCGGCTTCATCCGGGATATCCGCTACCTGCTCAGGCGCCTGCCGCCGCCCGACAAGCGGCTCAACATGCTGTTCTCGGCCACGCTCTCGCACCGCGTGCTGGAGCTCGCCTACGAGCACATGAACGATCCCGAGCTCATCCGCATCGAGCCCGACAAGGTCACCGCCGATCGCGTGCGCCAGGCGATCTTCTTCCCCTCGAACCCCGAGAAGCCGCCCCTCCTGCTCGGCCTCATCCGCGAGATGGGCAGCGCCCGCATCATGGTGTTCGTCAACACCAAGCGCGAGGCCGAATGGCTGGAGGCGTTCCTCGGCGCCAACGGCGTGCACGCGAAGGCGATCTCCGGGGACGTGCCGCAGTCGCGCCGGCTCTCCATGCTGCGCCGCTTCCAGAGCGGCGAGCTGCCGGTGCTGATCGGCACCGACGTCGCCTCGCGGGGCTTGCACATCCCCGACGTCCAGTACGTGATCAACTACGACCTGCCGCAGGACCCCGAGGATTACGTCCATCGCATCGGGCGCACGGCGCGCGCCGGCGCCGCCGGCGACGCCATCAGCTTCGGTTGCGAGACCTACGCGATCCACCTGCCGGAAATCGAGGAGTTCATCGGCCACAAGATTCCCGTCGCCACCTTCGACCCCCGGGACCTGCCCGAGACGATCGAGCCGTCGCGGAAGCGGCGCGACGGCCGCCCGCCGCGCGGCCGCCGTTCCGGCGGCACGAACGGCAACGCGCGCCAGGACCGGCCGCGCCCGCGCCGGAAACGCGCGCCATGAGCGGCGCCAGCGAAGCGGCCGGGCTCCTCGAGCCGGTCGCCGAGATCGCCGAGGACGCCGGCCGGGCCATCCTCGCCGTCTACGAGACCGAGTTCGCGGTCGATGCGAAGGACGACGACTCCCCGCTCACGCAGGCGGACATGGCCTCGCACCGGCGCATCATGGCCGGGCTCGCCGCGCTCACGCCGGACGTTCCGGTGCTGTCCGAGGAAGGCGGGCTGCCGGAGTTCGCCGAGCGCCGCCAATGGCGCCGCTACTGGCTGGTCGACCCGCTGGACGGCACGAAGGAATTCGTGAAGCGCAACGGGGAATTCACCGTCAACGTCGCCCTCGTCGAGGACCACGTGCCGGTGCTCGGCGTGGTGCACGTCCCCGTGCGCGGGGTCACCTACGTCGCCGCGCCGGGGACCGGCGCCGAGCGCCGCGACCGCGACGGGGGGCGGTCCCCCATCCACGTGGCGATCGAGAGCCGGCACCCGGTCCGCGTCGTCGGCAGCCGCTCGCACCGCGGCGCGAGCCTCGACGCGTTCCTGGAGCGCCTGCAGGACTTCGAAATGGTGCCGATGGGCAGCTCTCTCAAGTTCTGCGTGGTCGCGGAAGGCGGCGCGGACGTGTACCCGCGGCTCGGCCCCACCTCGGAATGGGACACCGCCGCGGCCCAGGCCGTCGTCGAGCAGGCCGGCGGCGCCGTCTGGACCCTCGACGGCGAGCCCCTGCGCTACAACCTGAAGCCCGACATCCTGATCCCCCACTTCGTGGTAGTGGGACCACAGGACCACGATTGGCTCGGGATTCTCTCGGCCGCCCGGTAACAGGACGCCCCCGGCTTGCGCTACTATTCCGGTGTCGCGGCAACTTCTTCGCCAGGGCCCGCCGTTCGCAGTCCATGACTGACGACAAGATCGACACCGAGTGCTTCAAGCACCATGAGCGCCTCCGGGAACTGCGCATCAGCCACCGTGACCTCGACTACCTGATCGACAAGCTGTCGAGCGATCCCTTGGTCGACCAGTTGCGCATCCGCCGCCTCAAGAAGCGGCGCCTCGTGCTCAAGGACATGATCGCGCAGCTCGAGAGCGAGCTGATCCCGGACCTCGACGCCTGACGGCCGGTCGGGCGACCGGGCCGGCCGCGCGGCGCGCTACGTCCCGGCGGCGGCCGGCTGGCCCGCCTCGCTCAGCGTGAGCGACAGGATGCTGTGGCGGATCTCCTCGCCGAGCACCAGCCGCGCGTCCTCGGCGATCCGCTCGAGATCCTCGTCGAACTCGAGCAGGCCGTTCGCGTTCCGCCGCAGCACGTCCTGCTGGCGCAGCTTGCCGATGAAGTCCCTGAACAGCACCTTGTCGAAGAAGTCCGGCGAGTGCAGGCCGTAGATCATCGACAGCCGCTCGGCGCTCTGCTGGCACAGGGTCTCGAGCTGCACGCGCGACAGGACGCCCGAGCCGTGGCGGAACAAGAGCGCGATCACGAGATAGAACCGCTGCAGCATCGGCACCATGGACTGGCCCAGCATCAGGAGCTGGTAGGCGTGCGCCGACCCCGTCGGGGGACGCACCAGCACGTCCTCGTCGCGCGACAGGATGCCGAGCCCGATCAGCGCCTCGATGCCGTCGGCCACCACCGCCTCGATCTCCTGCTCGTCCCACTTGAGCGTGAGCTCCGTTTGCATGAACGGATAGGTCAGGCCGACGAGACGCACCACCTCGGCCTGCGGGAGCCGCCGCGCGTGAATGAAGCAGCACGCGATCGAGGCGGGGATGGCGAACAGGTGCTGCACGTTGTTGCGGAAGTAGGTCATGAGCACCGCCTGGCGCTCCGCCATGTGCAGCACGTCCCCGAGGGGATGCACGATGCGGTGGATGACGCCCATTTTCTCGCCGTGCGCGATGATCTCCCCGGGCTCCATTTCCGGCAGCGTGACGTCGTCCGAATAGCGGAACCGCGACAGCAGGTCCAGGCTGAGCCTGAGCTGCCGCGTGAGCTCGAGCTCACCCATCGCCTGTTTGGGCGTGGACAGCAGGATCGAGGCGAGCAGGCTGATCGGCGTGACCGCGGCCGCCGAGTTGATGCCGCGCATGATGCGGTGGCCCAGCTCCTCGACGACGTCGTTGAGCCACGGGGAGCGTTCGTCGGCCTGCCCGTTCTCCCGCCACCCCGGCCTGAACTCGTCGAGGACGGAAGCGAGCTCGATCGGCTCGCCGATGTTCACGTAGACCTTGCCGAAGTTCTCGCGCAGCGCCTTCACCGAGCGGATCAGCCCGAACAGCGATTCCTTCTGCTTCTCGGCGCCGCCGAGCTCGCTGATGAAGCTGTCGCCCTCGATCAGCTTCTCGTAGCCGAAATACACCGGGACGAACGCGATCGGCCGGCGCGGGGCGCGCACGAACGAGCTGACCGTCATGGCCAGCATCCCGCCCTTCGCCTGCAGGAGCCGGCCGCTGCGGCTGCGGCCGCCTTCCACGAAGTACTCGATGGCGTGGCCGCGCGTGAGGATCTGGTGCAGGTAGGCGTTGAACACCGTGGCGTACAGGCGGTTGCCCTTGAAGCTGCGGCGCAGGAAGAACGCGCCGCCGCGTCGCAGGATGGAGCCGATGATCGGCAGGTCGAGATTGATGCCCGCCGCGGTGTGCGGAATGCTGAGGCCGTGCTGGTACACGATGTAGGGGAGCAGCAGGTAATCGAAATGGCTGCGGTGGCAGGGCACGTAGACCAGCTCGTGCTCGCGCGCGAGCTCGTGCAGCCGGTCGACGCCGTGGTGCTCGATCCCGTCGTAGATGCGGTTCCACAGCCAGCTCAACGTCCGTTCGATCACGCGAATCGTCGGATACGAGATGTGGGCCGCAATCTCCTCGGCGTAGCGGCGGGCGCGCCCCCGCGCGCGCTCGAGCGCCAGCGGGTCGCCGTCCGCCTCGTCCTCGATGACGCTCACGACGGCGGGATCGTTCAGGACGTGGTTCAGCAGCGTGCGCCGGTGCGACAGGTCGGGACCCAGCGTCGCGGTGCGCTGCTTGCGGAAGTGCACGCGCAGGACGCGCAGCACCTTGCGATAGGCGACCTTCGGATCGTCGATGCCCTGGATGATCGTGCCGAGCGCCAGCGGCTCGCTGAACCGGAGCAGGGTATTGCGGCCGTGCACGATCGTCGCGATCAGCTTGCGGGTACGGCCGGCGACTTCCCAGTTCTCGAGGAACAGGAGCCTGAACCACGAACGCTCCTTGTCCGGCGAGCGCCCCCAGTAGATCGCCACCGGCACGAGCATCAGCTCGTGCCCGCCGCTCGCCATGCCGGTCTCCACCAGGCGCCTGAGCCGCGTCGAGCCTTTTTGCCGCCGCCGGAACAGGAACCCGCTCATGCGGCGCAGCACGAGCAGCGACGGCTCGCGCACGGTGCCGTAGTCGAGCGGGTCGTGCGGTGAGGGCAGGCCGTGCTTGCGGCAGGCGTTGTCGAGCGCGAGCGTATCCGCGAGCCCGCCGGTTTCGAGCACGTAGCAGACCGGTGCGTTCGCTTCGGCCAGCAGCGCCGCCGGGTCCTCCGGCTGGATGACCGGTCGCGCCCAGCTCGCGAAGATCCTCCCGGCCAGCCGTTGCCACGGTCGAAACAGTAGGTTACCTGCGCTCATCGAGGCGCCATGTTACCGAAACGGCCGCCGGCCGGGGTGAGCGGAGGGGGAAACTGCACCGGGACGGCCGGGGATGCGGGGCCGGCCGTTGCTTTCACCGGTACCTTGCGCAATGCTGTCGCGCCTGCCTATGCCGTCCCGCAAGAGCAAACCCGCGGCGGGTGACCGCGCCGGTCGCCCGCCATTGCCCGACGTCGACGACCGCCACTGGGCGTGGTTCCTCGACGTCGACGGCACCCTGCTCGAGATCACGCGACACCCGGACATGGTGACCGCGGATCGCGCCCTGGTCACCCTGTTGAAACGGCTGAACCGCGCGTGCGGCGGCGCCGTCGCGCTCATCAGCGGCCGCAGCATCGAGCAGCTCGAGACCATTTTCAACCCGCTCACGCTGGCCGCCGGCGCTTCCCACGGGCTGGAGCTGCGGATGCCGGACGGCAGCGTACGCCGGCTCGGCCGCCCGCTGCCGGAAGACGCCGCGGCGCGCATCGCCGAGTTCGCCGCCAGCCACGAGGGCCTGCTGCTCGAACGCAAGCCGCTGTCCGTCTCCGTGCACTATCGCGAGCGCCCGGAGCTGGAGCCGCTCGTGCTCGAGACGTTGCAGCGCATCCACGAGGGCATGGATAATGACTTCCGCCTGCTGCGCGGGAAGATGGTAGTCGAGATCACGCCCGCGGCGGCCAACAAGGGCAGCGCGATCCGTACGTTCATGGAAATGCCCCCGTTCGCGGGCCGGCGGCCCGTGTTCGTCGGCGACGACCTGACGGACGAGGACGGCTTCCTGGCCGTCAACGAGATGGGAGGCATATCCGTGCGCATAGGCGACTCCCGCGAAACCGCCGCCCGCTGGCACTTCTCGAGCACGGCCGAGCTCCGGAAGTGGCTGCACGGCTCCCTGTACCTCCTGTAGGGGTCCGTACCGCGCCCGGCCGGAAGCGCGGATCGGGGCGGCTCGCCACCGCCCGCCGGCGCCGGGCCTCGCACGATGCGCGCGCGGGCGCCGCCTGAACCAGTGGAACAATCAAAGGAATGAGCGACCTCAACCTCGGTGTCATCGGCAATTGCCAGATCGCGTCCCTGATCGACCAGAAGGGCGTGATGGTGTGGACCTGCCTGCCGCAGTTCGACGGCGATCCCGTTTTCTGCCGCCTGCTGCGGTCGGAAGAGAAGGCGGACCTCCCGGGCTACTACGCCGTCGAGCTCGAGAACTTCGCGCGTTCGGAGCAGCGCTACCTGCCGCACACGGCCATCCTCGAGACCGTGCTGTACGACACCCAGGGCAACGCCGTGGCGATCACGGATTTCGCGCCGCGCTACACGTATCTCGGCCGCATGTTCAAGCCGATGATGCTGATCCGCGGGCTGCGGCCGCTGCACGGGCAGCCGCGCGTGCGCATCCGCCTGCGGCCGACGTACGACTACGGTGCCCACCCCTGCCGCGTCACGCACGGCAGCAACCACATCCGCTACCTGTCACCGAACCTCGACCTGCGCCTGACGACGGATGTCTCGCTGACGCACGTCCTGGAGGAGAACTACTTCGTGCTCGACCGGGACCTGCACCTCATCCTCGGTCCCGACGAGACGATCCAGCAGTCCGTGCACGAGAACTACCGGCATCATCTCGACGAGACCGCGACGTACTGGAGAACCTGGGCGCGCGGCCTCGCGATACCGTTCGAGTGGCAGGCGGCCGTCATTCGCGCCGCGATCAGCCTGAAGCTGTGCACGTTCGAGGATACGGGCGCCGTGATCGCCGCCATGACGACATCTATCCCGGAGGCTGCCAACAGCGGCCGCAACTGGGATTATCGCTACTGCTGGTTGCGCGACAGCTGGTTCGTCGTGCAGGCGCTGAACCGCCTCGGCGCCACGCGCACGATGGAGGACTACCTGCGCTACATCGTGAACGTGGCCACCGATGCCGCAAACGGGCCGCTGCAGCCCGTGTACAGCATCACCGGGCGCGCCGATCTCGAGGAGCGCGAAGTGACCTCGCTCGACGGCTACCGCGGCATGGGGCCGGTGCGCGTGGGCAACCAGGCCTACGAGCAGGTGCAGAACGACGTTTACGGCACCGTCATCATGGCCGCGACGCGCTATTTCTTCGACCAGCGGCTCAGGCGGCCCGGGCTCGAATCGCAGTTCCTCCGCCTCGAGGAGCTCGGCGAGAAGGCGGCTGCGCTGTACAACCAGCCGGACGCCGGCCTGTGGGAATACCGCGGCCGCAAGCGCGTCCACACGTTCTCGAGCATCATGTGCTGGGCGGGCTGCCAGCGACTCGCGCGCATCGCGGTGCAGCTCGGCAAGCCGGACCGCGCGGCCTACTGGGGCGAGAAAGCGACCGCCATCCACGCGTTCGTCTGCAAGGAAGGCTGGGACGATTCGCAGAAGGCCTTCACGGAGGCGATCGGCATACCGGAAATGGACGCGAGCCTGCTGACGATGCACGACCTCGGCTTCCTGAGTGCCGACGATCCGCGCTTCGTGTCCACCGTGCGCGCCATCGAGAAGCACCTCAGGCGCGGCAAGCACATGTTCCGCTACAGCGCGGCCGACGATTTCGGCGAGCCGGAAAATGCCTTCAACATCTGCACGTTCTGGTACATCGACGCGCTCGCCGCGATGGGGCGCACCGAGGAAGCCCGGGACCTGTTCGAGAACATGCTCGCCTGCCGCAACCACCTCGGCCTGCTGTCGGAGGACATCGATCCGAACACCAACGATCTCTGGGGCAACTTTCCCCAGACCTACAGCATGGCCGGCATCATCAATGCCGCCGTCCGGCTGAGCCGCGACTGGGAGGACGTGCTGTGAGCGCGCGCGATTCCGCCGTCAAGCGGCGCATCGTGGCCGTCTCCAACCGCGTCGCAACCCCGAGCCAGGCCGACGAGGCGGTCGGCGGGCTGGCCGTCGGCGTGCTGGGCGCGCTCGAGGAGCACGGCGGCATCTGGTTCGGCTGGAACGGCGACCTGAAGCTGGACGCCGGGGGCGAGCGCCGGCTCGAGATCGAGAAGCACGGGCGCATCCGCTTCGTGGGCATCGACCTCGACGAGGGCGAGTACGAAGGCTATTACAACGGCTTCAGCAACAAGGTCCTGTGGCCGCTGTTCCATTACCTGCTCGGCTTCATCCAGTACCGACGTGCCGACTTCGAGGCCTACCTCCGGGTGAACGCCACCTTCGCGAAGCACCTCGTCCCCCTGCTCGAGCCGGACGACATCATCTGGGTGCACGATTACCACCTGATTCCCCTCGCCTCCGAGCTGCGCAAGCTGGGCGCGGACCAGCCGATCGGGTTCTTCCTGCACGTGCCGTTTCCCGGATACGACGTGCTGCAGGTGCTTCCGGACCGCGATTTCATCCTGAAGGCGCTGTGTGCCTACGACGTGGTCGGCTTCCACACAGCGCGCGACCTCGCCTCGTTCAAGGACGCGGTCACGCAACCCGCGATCGGCGCCACCCTCGAGCAGGATCACATCGCGTTCGGCGGGCGGCGCGTGGTCGCGGACGTGTTCCCGATCGGCGTGGACGTCGACCTCCTGGCCCGGTTCGCCACGGAGGCGCAGGGCGATTCGGAAGTCACGCGCACGCTCCAGAGCCTGGGCGACCGGCAGTTCATCATCGGCGTCGACCGGCTCGATTACAGCAAGGGCCTGGAGGAGCGCTTCCGTGCCTATGCCCGCTTCCTGGAGAAGTACCCCGAGGCGCGCGGCACCGTGTCCTACACCCAGATCGCGCCGCCGACGCGGGTCGGCGTACGTGCCTACGAGGAGATCCGGCACAGCCTGGAGCAGACCACCGGTGCGATCAACGGGCGCTTCGCGACGCTCGACTGGGTGCCGCTCAAGTACATCAACCGCGGCCTCAACCGGCGCGGGCTCATGGGCCTGCTGCGCCTCGCGGACGTCGGGCTCGTGACCCCGATCCGCGACGGCATGAACCTGGTCGCCAAGGAGTTCGTCGCGGCCCAGGACCCCGCCAACCCGGGCGTGCTGGTGCTCTCGGAGCTCGCGGGTGCCGCGCGCGAGCTGCAGGACGCCGTGCTCGTGAACCCGTACGATACGGACGGCGTCGCCGACGGCATCCACCGGGCCCTCACCATGCCGCTGGCCGAGCGCAAGGAGCGGCATCATGCGATGATGTCCGTTCTCAGGCGAAACGACATCGTCGCGTGGCGCGACCGTTTCGTGGCGGCGTTGCTCGCATCGAGGCAAGGGGACCATGAACGCGGAACTGAAGGCTGACTCTCTCTGGCTGATCGCGGACGTCGGCGCCACCTCGGCCCGCTGCGCCCGCTACCGTCCTTCCGACCGGCGCATCGCCGACCTCGCCATCTACAAGAACGACGACTTCGCCGACCTGCGCACGCTGCTCGAGGGTTACCTCGAGACCGGCGAGCGGCCCCGCTACGCCGCGGTCGCGATCGCCGCCCCGATCTCCGGCGACGACGTGCGCATGACCAACCGCGAGTGGCAGTTCAACCGGCTGGAGCTGACGCAGCAGCTCCGGCTCGAGGACCTGCACGTCATCAACGATTTCCATGCCGTGGCATTCGCGCTGCCCGACATCCGCAACAAGGATCTCGCGGAAGTGGGCAAGGCGAGCGCGTACCGGAAGGGCACTCGCGCCACGCTGGGCCCCGGCACCGGGCTCGGCGTCGGCGCCTGGGTCGACGACGGCGAGCGCGGCGTGGCGATGGTCGGCGAAGGCGGCCACGTGACGCTGCCCGCGCGCAACGAGGAGGAAGACCGGATCATCCAGCGCCTGCGCGAGCGTTTCGGCCATTGCTCGGCGGAGCGCGTGCTCTCCGGCCCGGGCATCGTGGCGCTGCACAACGCGATGCACGGCGACGAGATGAAAACCTCCCGCGAGATCACGAGCGGCACGGTGGACCCCAAGTGCCGCGCCACGATGGAGCAGTTCTTCCGCTTCCTCGGCAGCGTCGCCGCCGATCTCGCCATGACCACGGGGGCGCTCGGCGGCGTGTACATCGCGGGCGGTATCGTGCCCGACCACATCGAGCAGATCCGCGCCTCGACCTTCCGCGAGCGCTTCGAGGACAAGAACCGCTACCGCGGCTACATGCAGGCCATCCCGACCTACGTCATCACCGACCCGACGCCGGGTCTCACGGGCCTGGGCGCCTACATCCGGCGCCGCGTCCTCTCGCTGTAGGAACCGCGCGCCGCGTCCTGCAGGGCGCGCATCTCGCGCGCGACCTTCTGGTGCTCGTTCGGGCCTCGGCGGCACCGACGTCTGCCACCGCATCGCTCATTCGAGACTCGGTGGCGCCGACGCCTGCTGCCGCATCGTTCATGCCCGTTTGCGATTGAAGCTTAAGCTACGCCGCGACCGGGCATGAACGATGCTCGGGGGCGGGTTCGCTGCGCGGGCTGTGTGAGCGTGCATCGCGGGACCGGGGATACCTGCCGTCGTCGGTCGTGCGCCACGCACGCTTTACGGGGGCGGGCGCTCGTCGTCCTGCTTGGGCTCGAGCGCCTCGTCGATCGCCTGCTTGTGCTCCATGAGCCGGCTCTCGACCGCCTCGGCCCTGTCGATCGCCTCCTGCATCGGCGCGGCGAGGCTCTCCTCCGGCTCCTCGCCGGCACCGCCGCAGGCGGCCAGCAGACCGAGTGGCGCGAGGGCGGCGGCGAGCAGCAGTCTGCGGTTAGTCATGGTCGTTCTCCTCCGGGCAGTTGCGCGATGCGTTCGACGAAGCGCGTGAGGTAGGCGTTGATCTCCTCGATCTGCTCCGTCAGGCGGTGGTCGCCGTCGAGGAGGTGCAGCGTGGCGCGCGCCCGGCGCGCGAACTCCACGCTCCGCTCCGGCGGCACGACGTCGTCCCGCCAGCCGTGCACGATCTCGAGCGGCGCCTCCGGCACCGGCGGCAGCGGCACGCCGTATTCCGTGAGGTCGAATGCCGGCGCGAGCACGAACACGCCCGCCGGGCGGACGCGCGCGGCCGCCGCGGTGGCGACGTAGCCGCCCATGCTGGAGCCCACGAGGACGAGCGGCCCGGGCACGTCCGCGCAAGCCGCCACGAGCTTCTCGACGCGCGCGGCGGGCTCCGCCATGCCGCGGTAGTCGATGCTGTCGGCACGGCAGCCGAGCGCCCGCACCGCGGCCGCCATGGCGGTGATCTTCGTGCCCCAGGGCCCACTTTCCTGGCCATGGGAGAACAAGACGGCAGGTTTTTCCATTCGCACACCTCTTCAGGCACCGTCCCAAGCGGGGGACGGCTTCCACAACAGCTCGTCGAGATCGGGCGTCCAGCGGTACTCCCGCATGTCGATCCGCCCCCCGATCACCGGCACGTCCTCGGCGCGCAGCAGGCGGACCTGGCGTTTGTACGACGGGCTCGACGGCGGGAACGCGAGGCGGCCCGAGGACAGCACCACGCGATGCCACGGGACGTCCGAGCGCGCCGGCAGCGTCCGCAGCGCGTAGCCCACCTGGCGCGCGCCGCGCGGGACGCCGGCGATCTCCGCCACCTGCCCGTAGCTCGCGACGCGCCCCGGCGGGATGTCGCGCACCACCTCGCGAATGCGCGCGAGACGCTTTTCCGTTTCGTCCCTGCCGCCGCCGCGTTTCACGACTGGCGCGCCCCGGCGAGCCCGAGCCGCGCGCGGATCTCGCGGCGCGCTTCCCGGAGCACGGACTCGCGATCGAGGCTCTCGAGGATCTCGTGCACGAGGCGCTTCGGCCCGCCCGCGCCCCAGGACTTGCCGCGCGCCAGGTACTCGCCCGCCGCGCGTCCCACGACGTACGTGCTGTACCACGCGATCGCGCCCTGCGCGCCCGCCGTCAGGATCGTCGACAACCCGAGCGTGCCCACCTTGAGCGCGCTCGAGACGAAGTGCAGCGCCCACACCGTGCCCATCAGCGCCGCCGCCTCGGCGACGATGATGCGCACGAGCGAGCCGGCCTCGCCGCGGCCGAGCGGCAGGCCGTAGACCTTCGAGAGATGCACGATCATGCCGATGTCGATGAACGCCGCCGCGAACAGGTCCGCGACCGGCACCGGGTTGAAGGCGACGGCGACGCCCTTCGCGACGCACCAGGTGCGGATCACGCGATCCGCGATCTCGCGCCGCGCTTCCAGTATGCGCCTTCCCACGTTGTCGCTGAGGTCTGCCGCGAACAGGCTCGCGTTCATCGCGGCGAGCGTCTTGCCCTCGGCCTCGAAGATTTCCCACAGCCGCAGCCTGAGCCGCTCGACGTCCGGCGCGCGCGGCCGTTGCACCGTGGTCTCCGCTCCCTTCTCGTCGATCTCGACGACCGTCTGCGGCCGCGGATCGGCGGCCACCGCGATCACGTCCGATGCCGCCACGAGCCCGTCCGTCTTCCTGCGGATGGCGGCGAGGAGCGACTCGAGCTCGTCGCTGGTGTACTGGTCGGCCTTGTTCAGCGCGACGACGACCGGGCGGCCGCGCCCGAGCAACGCCTTGAGCGCCTCGCGCTCGCTTTCGGTCATGTCGCCGTCGATGACGAAAATCACGAGGTCGGCACGGCCTGCCACTTCCTTCGCGAGCGCTTCGCGGTCCTCGCCGTTGGCTTCGTCCAGCCCCGGGGTGTCGATGAGGAACACGCCGCCTGCCTCGACTTCCCAGGGCTCCATGTGCGAGGCGCGGGTCTCGCCGTGCAGCGGGCTCACGCTGAACCGGCGCTCGCCGATGAGCGCGTTGAGCAGCGACGACTTGCCGGTGCCGACGCGGCCGAACACCGCGATGTGGAGGTGGCCGTGCTCCAGTTTCTCGAGCATGGCTCGCACCGCCGCATAGTCGCTCGCGAGCGATTCGCGGATGCCGGGCGGCAGGCGGGGGTCTTCGACCAGGTCGCGCAGGCTTTCGCGTGCGAGCGCGAGGTGGTGCGCGCCACCGTCACCCGGCGGCGTCGTCTCCTTCGCGTTGCTTCCGCTCCACGGCCAGCGCCATCCGGGCCACCTGCGGAACACCCGATTCAAGATGCTCACTCAAATCTTCCTCGAATTCCCTGGCGGCGGCTTCCGGGCGCAGGCGGCCGTGCTTCTCGAGGGACAGCACGAGGCTCCTGCCGAGTGCGTCGAAAATGAGGCCATAGGCTACCGCATGCACGAGCCCGCCCGCGACGGTGCCGACGCCCGGGAACGCTTTCAGGCCGTTGCCGGCGATCGCGAGGCTGAGCGGCAGCGCGCGCCCGACGCGGCTCTGGCTCAGGGTGAGGAATTCCTCGATGTCGAGGTCGCGCGGTGCCGTGCCGTAGAGCTTGCAGAGCGCCCGCGTCATCGTGGTCCCGATGTAGCCCTGTATCACGATGTCGGTTCCCGGGCTGACCGCAGCGAGCGCGCCGATCACCGCCTTGCGCGTCGAGCTGCGGATGATCTGCTCGGCCCGCTGCTTGCGGTAGCGCTGCTCCGCTTCGTCGAGCTTCTGCGCCGCGAGCGTGAACACGGCGCGGTCGCGGCGCTCGTCGAGCTCGGCGATCTCCTCCGCGACCAGCCGGTTGATCGCCACCACGAGCACCCCCACGTCGGCCGGCCGCTCGCGTTTCGCGACCGTCTCGCTCCCGTCCGGCCGCCGCTCGACCACTTCCACGGCGCCGCCCGCCGACACGGCGACGACGCGATCGCGCGTCACCTCGCCGCCAAGGTCGCTCAACCGGTCGAGCAGGCGCTCCATGAGCTCCGCCTGCTCGGCGGCGTCGTAGCGGTCGGACTTGTTCATGACCAGCACGAGGGGCTTTTCGAGGTCGAGCAGCCAGCGGATCGTGTCCCGGTCGGCGCGCGTCAGGTCGCCCTCGCACACGTACAGCACCACGTGCGCGCGGCGCGCTTCCTCGCCGGCGAGCTCCTCGAGCGCCTTGACCTCGCCTCCCGTGCCCGGCACGTCGGTGAGCAGGACGTTGGCGCCGGTCGCGTCCTTCCAGTGGTAATGGCGTACCTCGACCGTGGAGCCGCCGACGGGGTCGATCGTGACCTCGGCGTCCGGCACGAGCGCGCGGATCAGCGAGCTCTTGCCGCTCGAGATCTCGCCGAAGAAGCACAGGTGCACCGCTTTCGCCTGCCGCCTCGCCGCGAGCTCGGCGAGCTCCGCGCGGGCGCGGGTCGTGTCGATGCCGGCCGAATCCGCCGCGCGCAGCCGCGCTTCGATCTCGGCGCGCGTGAGGCGCGGCAGGTACTCCGGGTCGCGCCGCGGCTGCCGCCTGATGACGAGGCGCCAGATCAGCCACACCGCGGCGAGCGACAGCCCGATGAGCACCGCGAGCCAGCTATAGAGGAGCCCGGAC
>Ga0079224_100003548_pt1 | contig 19788 bp, 15 predicted proteins | sample Stecom2015_FD_80414 | JGI IMG/M metagenome (GOLD analysis project Ga0079224, IMG submission 80414) | Agricultural soil microbial communities from Utah to study Nitrogen management - Steer compost 2015 | ecosystem: Environmental > Terrestrial > Soil > Agricultural land | place: USA: Utah...
ATAATGTGCACGATATTGTACCTCTGTGGCTAGACAGTCCACATCGGATGTAGCCTCGCGGGCTCTCATGAACACTCCTGTATTGCTTTTTTGCGGCATGGCGCTACTGGTGTAGGTGCTACCTTCATCCAGTAATAGCCAGGGGCGGGTCTGGTGATATTGTGTATGAATATCCTGCAGCAGGGCGCCCAGCCGGATAGCTGAGGAAGACGGAATGCCAGTGGCTTCCAGGGAGACGTCGGATGGCGCAACCTGACTGGAATCGAGGGAGTTTTCAATGATGCCGTCAAAGCCCAGCAGGGTTGCCATGCGTTCGCGGTTCAATGGCCAGCTCGAATTGGCCAGCACAGCTGTGCCCATGGCTGACAGATTCATGCGTTTGTACAGTTCATGAATACGTTGTGCATCTCTGGCAAAAGAGGCTTCGTAGGCCAGCAGGTAATGGGCGTAACTGATGGGCATGGCCTGTACGCCGTTGGTATAGGCCGGCACAATGGTGTTGACGTTTTTGGCTGCGGCGGCAAGTAACGCAGTCCGCAGCTTATTCAGCGCGTCCGAGTAGTCCAGTACCTGGTTGCGCAGTTTAGCCATTCGATAGGTTGCGTACATATCCTGACGACTGCGGCCGGTATGGATTAGCGAGGCATCCGGGCCAATTTCATCTGTGATGATTTTTTCAATTTGGAGTACATCCTTGGGGCGCTTGCCATCAGGCTTTTCGGATTGCGCCAATGAATAGGCCACGCCGCTGGCAAGCTTGGCGCCCATCTCCGGGTCAACGATTTTTTCTTCGGTCAGCATCACGGCAGAGGCCTTGTTGATTTTTCCGATCCAGTAGAACTGATCTTCTTTTTCATCGTTCTTGCTGGTGGCTTTACTGGACACCGGCTTGGCTATGGCGCCTGCCTTGATTGCCTGTTGCTCGCATTCCGCTGTTGTCTTGCAGGGCAGTTCGCCGGTGTTGGCCGCATGGGCCAGGGTGGCAGCCAGACTGAGCGCTATTGTCGCCAGCGCCTGGGGTTTCAATTGAAATAGGTCATTCATGCTGCTGTCTCCTTGTTTTAATATTGACTGCTGCTGGCTCTTTTGGCCATCGTGAGGGGGGGCTGGACGACGGCCGACGGCGATGCACCTGTCCCGCTGTCGGCCGTGTTCAGGGTCTTGCGCTGTCAGCCTGCTGCTACTCAGGCAAAAAATCTTTGACGGACAGATATCGCTCGGCTGTATCATAGTTAATCCCCATGATTTTGGCGTCGGCAGGCAGGCTCGGTAATGATTTTGCAATTGCTGCCAGTGTTGCGCCGCTGCTGATGCCAACCAGCAGCCCTTCCTGCGTGGCTGCACGGCGGGCATAGTCGAGCGATTCAGGCACCTCGACCGCGATCGTCCCGTCCAGCAGGCTCGTGTCCAGATTGACGGGAATGAAGCCGGCACCAATGCCTTGCAGCGCGTGCGGACCGGGTTCTCCACCCGCGATGACGGCAGAGGCGGCAGGTTCAACTGCAAACACTTTCAATTGTGGCCAGTGTTTTTTCAATGTACGGGCAATACCAGTAATATGGCCGCCGGTGCCCACGGCGGTAATCAGAACATCCAGGCCTTCAGGAAAGTCTTCAATAATTTCCCGGGCCGTGCGCTCGGCATGCACCTGTGGGTTGGCCGGATTGTCAAACTGTTGCGGGATCCATGCGCCAGGTGTTTGTTCGGCCAGTTCGACAGCGCGCGCAATGGCGCCTTTCATCCCTTTTTCCTTAGGAGTCAGGTCAAATCGTGCGCCGTAGGCGCTGATCAGACGGCGCCGCTCTACACTCATGCTTTCAGGCATGACAAGAATAAGCTTATATCCCTTGACTGCGGCCACCATGGCCAGGCCGACGCCCGTGTTGCCTGAAGTGGGTTCGATAATGGTCGCGCCGGGTTTCAGTTCACCGGATTGCTCTGCCGCCTCGATCATGGAAAGAGCGGCCCGGTCCTTAAGGGAACCGCCGGGGTTGAAACGTTCTGCCTTGATCCAGACTTGCTGCTGGCCGGGGAACATACGGGAAAAACGGATATGTGGAGTCTGACCGATGGTGTCAAGTACGGATTCTGCTTTCATGGCGTGGGGTGTGTGGTGAAGGAGGAAAAAACCGAATATAGCATACACTTCATGCAGCGCAACACAAGGTTTGCCCGGGGCAGGGCGGTGGCCTGGATGCGCAGTCGTCCGCAGCCAGAGGCGAGTCGCCTGGGCTGGCTGTGTTCATAGTCGCAGGCACGGGAGGCGCGCAGCGCATTAAAAAACCGGAACCAGAATAAACGTGAGCAGATAACCACAAGCCGCCTGACAGGCTGCTGACGGCTTGTGCGCTGTCCGCCCCGCAAGATAAGTTTGCAGATTGAAGGTTCGGTTGACCCTGCTATACTGCAACGGTATAGAAAATAAAATAAATCGTATTGCAAGAGGTCGCGTTAGGAAAAATGGTAGCGCGGGCGGTCCCGGCTACCAGAAAGCAAATGTCGCTGCGTATCACAATCGAAATCGATGATGAACCGTGCATCGGTTGGCCGGTTGCGGGTACAACTGAAACGAACGAGGAAATCGGCTATGGCGTCAGAACTGGAGCTGGTAGGAAGGCTGGTCATGTCTGCGGTGCTGGGCAGTGTTATCGGATTCGAACGGGAGCGGTTATCCTGGGCGGCCGGGCTGCGAACGCATATGCTGGTGTGTGTAGGTTCTGCGCTGATCATGATTGTTTCCATATATGGGTTTTCAGATGCGCTGGGCGAGCATGTCACCCTTGATCCGTCGCGTGTGGCCGCGCAAGTTGTATCCGGCATCGGTTTTCTGGGGGCAGGCGCGATACTTGCGCGCGGCCAGGTTATTCGGGGCCTGACAACTGCGGCCAGCGTATGGTCGGTTGCCGGCGTCGGGCTTGCCGTAGGCGGTGGCTTATATATTCCGTCGATTTCGGCGACAGTCATCATTCTACTGATACTTGCCGGTATCAAGCCACTGGAAAAACGCTTTATCGCCTATCACCAGCGGCGTCACGTGACCATCAAGGCCAGGCGCAGGCAACTGACCCTGAGTACCTTTAACCAGGCGCTCGGCGTGAGTGCAAATCGGGTCAAACAGTTTATTGTTCAGCCGTCTGAAAACGAGGAATACGATAATGTGTACGTCGTCTTTTCCCGGATGTCGCCGCAGGAATACAGCGTGATCCGCAAGAAATTCAAGGACATCCCGGGCCTTGAATCCATTTCAGAAAGGGCATCGGACGAGGATATCGATCCGTACTCGTGGTAACCGCAGCTCTGGTCAGTTAAGGCGGGCATCACGGATGCAAATGAAATAGATGTCAGGCGGCTGCCGGTACCGGTCTGGCGCGCAGCTCATAGAGTGTAATGCCGATGCCGCTGGCGCAGATGACACCGATGCCAAGCCAGGTGATGCCGTCGGGGAACTGATTCCATATCAGCCAGCCCAGGGCCGTTGCACTGATAATTTGCAGATAGACAAATGGCGACAGTAGCGATGCCGGCGCCTGACGATATGCCTGGATTTGCAACAAATGACCCAGGCCGCCGGTAATGCCGGTAGACAGCAGCAGCAGACATTGTTTCAGGTCCAGCATGGCGAGCACCTGCAATACTTCGTCGATGGTGAACAGCGTATATATGGTCAGGACCACCGTGCCAAACAGTCCGCTCCAGATCAGCGTGGTAAACGGGTTGTCGCCGGCCAGTCGCCTATTGGCGATAAACTGCAAGGAAAAGATCACTGCATTTGATAACCCGAAAAATACCCCGGTAGGATCAAGTCCGCCTGATGGGCGGATCACGATCAGGATGCCAAGAAATCCCACAATCGCGGCAATCCACCGGGACAGCATGGCCTTTTCCTTGAGTATCCACGGCGCGACAGCAAGAAGTATAAGCGGCGCAATGAAATTGATCGCGGTGGCCTGTGCCTGAGGCAGATACCGTAACGTCGTGAAGAACACCATGGTGGAAGTAAGCATGAAAACGCCACGCAGCAGCTGTTCCACCGGTTTTTTGGTTTTCAGAATCTGCCAGCCTCTGGCTGGTATGATAATTGATGCCACCAGAATCAGATGCACAGAATAGCGTACCCAACACAGTACGAGTAGCGGAACGCCGACAGACATCAACCATTTGCCGGTGGCATCCAGTGTAGACAGCACCGACATCGCCACCAGCAGGGAAAGGATTCCGGGCAAGGGACTGGATATTGGCAAAGTCGGTTGATTCATGTGATTCCGAAGGCTGCAGGCCGGGGCTGTCACGGGTGCAGTGTCCGGCATAAGGTGCTGAGGTCAATCCTGGCTCTTATGGTAGAGGATTTACCCTGACAACACCAGCGTATGTCGTTGCTGGTCGCGCTTTCCGATCCAGAGTGTTGTCATTATCACAAATGTCGGCCTGCCGGGGCGATACAAAGCAGGTGATAATCAAGTGCAATAATGGGTACTTGGGTTCGTCATCCTATCTGTTTATCGGGTATTGCTCTGAACCGCCAGTTGTGTCCGGTTGCGTGTGCTCAGGAAATACCAGATTGACATCGCCATCAATATGCCAAGAAGCACCATCTCAAGCTGGAGGCTGGCATTGAAAGCGTGTAGATAGTCATGACCCTGCAGCAGCGATTGTGAAAACACCACACCGAGCAGCGCTGGCCCAAAACCCATAGATGCCTGTTGTATTGTTGACAGCATGGCGCTGCCTGATCCAGCCTGGTCTGCCGGAATCTGCGACATACCGATGCGGTAGAAGGCGCCGACAATAAATGCCTGGCCGATACCGATGAACAGAGAGGGTGTCGTCAGCGACAGCAGATTGGGGGCGGGCCAGACCTGTTGCAATACCCAATGCAGAATAAGCAGACCCGGAAGAACCATGGTGCAACCGAGCAATAGCGTGGGGAGCAGTCCTATGCGGGCCACGACACGGGTGCTCAGCAGCGAGCCCACGAAAAAGAAAACCCCCAGTGCAATGAATGAATTGCCCGATTGCAACGGCGTTAAGCCGGCACCGGCCTGTAGCGTGAGCGCCAGCACGAACATGAAACCGCTCCAGCAGGCGAAAAAAAGGATGGCGGTGAAAAAACCAAAACGGACCGTGGGAAGCCGCAGCAGGGAAGGGGGCAGTAAAGGCAGAATACCGCGGCGTTCCTGGCGGATTTCCGTTTTCCACAGCGCAATGGCCAGCGGTATTGCGCAAGCGAGCGCCATCAGGCATAGCCAGTTCCAGTGCATTGAGGGTCCGAGCGCAACGGGTAGCAGAATACTGATAATGAGCAATGCCAGCAAGAGTGTGCCTGGCCCGTCGATACCCGGCGGATTCTCCCTGCGGGTTTCAGGGATATGGCGGGATGACAATAAGAGGACAGCTGCACAAACCGGCAAATTAATCAGAAAAATGCTGCGCCATTCGGACCCGGCTATATTGGCATGGACCAGGAAGCCGCCCAGCACCTGCCCGATGATGAATGATAAACCGCCTATTGAGCTATACAGGCCAATGGCGCGCGAATGGGAATGGCCTTTAAGACAAACGTGGATCGTGGCCAGAATTTGCGGCACCAGCAGAGCAGCAGCCACGCCCTGGAGTGTACGGGCCAGCAAAAGCAGCGAAATGCTCGGCGCAATGCCGCAAAGCAGTGACGATATTCCAAAGAGCAGTACGCCAGTATTGAAAAGGCGCCGACGTCCGTACATGTCGCCCAGCCGGCCCCCCATTGCCAGCATAACGGCAAAAGCCACGCCGTATACTGCAACCATCAACTCCAGTTCGTATTCTGTTGCATGCAGCGAGCGGGCAACAGAATCCAGGGCGACATTGATAATAGAAAAATCTATTTGCGGCAGGAACATTCCCGCCAGCAGGACCGACAAGCCGGCATTGGTCAGGCGGCTGGTATCTTGCGGTGCATCCGACATCATAAAAAATCCTGGAAAAAAATTATCGATGAAGTATTATGAGTATGTTTTTAGACGGGTACCAGAGCCTGTTTAGCCTGGTATAAATAGTGTATGCCTGGTGTGCCTGAACGGCCGTGTTACCGGCGCTGCGAGGCGCCGGGTCACGATAAAGCAATTGTGATTACAACAGGGTCTTGGCAGAATGGAGGCGGGCAATCAAGCCTCGCGACCGTGGCATATCGCGCTTGCAATAGCCGCTGCGACTGCGCTGCCCAATTGGCAGGAGTGAAAATGAAATTGACTGACAACATGACAGACGTTATAACGCATGCGCCAGCACAGAATTCGAAAACACCTGTTGACGATAGGGTGGATCGGGCACTGGAGTTGGGTATGTTTTTGCGCGCTCGACGTGAAAGTCTTGACCCGCGCCGACTGGGGCTACCCAGATATGGGCGTACCCGCACACCGGGCTTGCGGCGAGAAGAAGTTGCACAACTGGCTGAGATCGGCATCACCTGGTATACCAAACTGGAACAGGGCCGTCCTATACGCGTCTCGCCAAAAGTGCTGCAGGCTGTCGCATCGGCGCTACAGTGCACCGAGACGGAAACCCGCTATCTGTTCACTCTGGCAGGTCTGGCCAGCCCAGCCCGGGCCGTTTCCGGAACAATCTGCCGCATGATGCCAAATGCCATACAGACTATTTTGGACCAGCTGCACCCTTTGCCTGCCATTGTCCAGAATGCCAGATATGACATTGTTGCCTTTAACGACGCGTTCTGCAGGATGATTGATCGCGATTTGAAGCAGGTTTCACCAGAGGACCGCAATTGCATTTATCTGGCGCTTACCGATCCGCAGATCAGAAAAGTGACGCAGGACCTGCCGGAGATGATTGCACATATGGCGGCACGACTACGTGCGCAGATGGCAGCGCATTTGGGCGATCCTGCGTGGGAGCGCTATTTGCGGCGTTTGCTTGACTGCTCTTCTGAATTTGCCGATATCTGGCACCAGAACCGGGTTTGCGCTACGGTGGACCATATTGTGCGCTACAAATACGCGGGCCTGGGCACGCTGGAAGTATTGCAGACCCACTGGTGGAGTCTGCCCATGGCTGGCGAGCGTCTGCTTGTCTATGTGCCGGTTGACCCGGCGCAACACCAGCTTTTGTCCAAAAGGATGGAATCGCATGTTGCCTGAGCCGGTGAATCTATCTCGTTTTGACCCACAGACCCTGAGGCTGTTTTTGCTGGCCGCGCGTGCGCTGAACCTGACCCGGGCCGCGCATGATGCGCATATGACGTTGTCGGCACTCAGCAAGCGGGTTTCCGAACTGGAAAAGCAGATCGGCTGCGAATTGTTTATTCGGCGGGCCAGAGGGCTGGAGCTGACTCCGGCGGGCCATGCACTGGTCGAGCATGCGCAATTGGTTATTGCCGCGGTGACGCGTCTTACTTCAGACATGAGCGCGTATTCAGCCGGTCTGCGTGGGCAGGTACGAATCTGGGCCAATACGTCATCGGTGATTCAGTTTCTGCCTGGTGACCTGGCGGCATTTTCCGGAACGCATCCGGCGATCAGGTTAAGCCTTGACGAAAAGCTAAGTCATGAAATTATTACGGCGCTCACGCAGGAACGGATTGACATTGGTATTTTTGCAGACAATATTCCCAGTGGACAGATAGAAAAATATTTCTACCGACATGATCAATTGGTGGTGCTGGTGCCGCGTGGACATTCCTTAGGAAAATACAAACGGATTCGCTTTGCGCAGGTGCTCGACAATGACTTTGTCGGCCTTTCGGATGGTAGTTCGCTGCAGGTGCGCATGCAGGACGCTGCTTTGGCTGCCGGCAAAACGCTGCGGCTGCGTGTTCAGGTTAGTAGTTTCGATGCAATCTGCCGCATGATTGAAGCTGGATTGGGAGTCGGCTTGTTACCCCTGGAAGCGGTCCGACCGGAAATTATCGGCAAGGGTCTGCATGCGCTGGCACTGGACGACGATTGGGGGCAGCGCACTTTATATGTCGGTGTGCGTAGCGCCGTTGGCCTCAAGCCCGACGCACAGCGCTTGCTTGACTTTCTGAAGCAGGCCCATCGTGCCCGATGAATGCAGATAGTTATTTCTGTCCGAGGCGGGGGAAGGCGGGTTCACGAGCACCGGGATAAGCATCTCTCCAGATCAATCTCAGCTTATCGGCCTCTGCCGGGTGGATATGCCCGCATGACCGTCACTTTCTGGGTTCCGTCTATTGCCTGTGCGGGTAAGCCGAATAAGGCACGGTCGAATTTTCCGTTACCGCGACATTCAGGGTTGCGCAGCGGGATCTTTCAAGCGTTGGTGAGCAGCATAAAACGGGTTCGACCTTCTGCAGCAACCTTTAGCCTTGAAAATATGGAAAGGGTCGTCATAAAAATAGCAATTTTCAAACAGACATATTCCGGTCATGATGGCGACAAAATCCAATTTGAATGAACAGGTAATGCATGTCGAAACCGCTGGATGGAATCAGAGTACTGGAGCTGGGGCAGCTCATCGCCGGACCGTTTGCCACAAAGATGCTGGCCGAATTCGGTGCAGAAGTCATCAAGATAGAGCCACCGGGTACCGGTGACCCCCTAAGAAAATGGCGCCTGCTGCATGAGGGGACGTCTGTCTGGTGGGCCTCTCAGTCGCGCAACAAGCAATCTGTCACACTTAATTTGCACGAACCCGAAGGCCAGGACGTTATACGTCGGCTGGTAGCTGATGTAGACGTCATCGTGGAGAATTTTCGCCCTGGCACGCTGGAGAAGTGGAACCTGGGTTTTGAGGCGCTCAAGCAGATTAATCCACGGCTGATCATGTTGCGTGTATCGGGATACGGACAGACAGGCCCCTATAAGGATCTGCCGGGGTTTGGCGTGGTGGGCGAGGCGATGGGTGGCTTGCGCCACTTGAGCGGTGAACCGAACCGGCCCCCGGTGCGCGTGGGTATTTCAATCGGCGATTCATTGTCTGCCTTGCATGGTGTGATCGGGGTGTTGCTGGCTTTGCGCCATCGTGACCAATTCAAGGGGACCGGCCAGATGGTGGACGTCGCCTTGTATGAGTCCGTATTCAATATGATGGAAAGTACGATCGCTGAATATTCGATATTTGGCCAGGTGCGTCAGCCGGCTGGCAGCAGCCTTCCGGGCATAACGCCAAGCAATGCGTATCGTTGTGCGGACGACAAATATGCACTGATCGCCGGTAATGGAGACAGCATTTTCAAACGATTGATGTCCCTGATCGGGCGCGATGATATTGGTGAGGATCCGGCGTTTCAATATAACGATGGGCGTTCAAAGCAGGCCGATTATATCGATAGTGTGATCGGACAATGGACAGCGCAGCATACGCTTGAGCACGTATTGGCGCAGTTGCATGCGCACCGTATTCCGGGCGGGCGTATTTATGATGCGGCCGATATTGCGCAAGATCCGCATTATCATGCACGGCAAATGCTCATCGAAGGCGAGCTTGAGGATGGCACGGCGGTGACGTTGCCAGGGATTCTGCCCAAATTAAGTGAAACGCCGGGCGATGTGCGACGACGAGCGCCCGTGCTGGGACAGGATACAGAGCAGGTTCTGGATCGGTTGGGCATTGATGCCGCGACGCGTGATGACTGGAAGGCGCGAGGCATTATCTGAGGTCCACAATTATTACTTCGGCCAAATAATCATTTTCGGCAGCCATTGTGGCGTCGTCAGACACAGCATTATCGACGCGTACGCGCCAGGAGCAATATATGAAAAAACTGTTTATCCAGGAAGTCGCCCCCAGGGACGGGTTCCAGAACGAAGCGCGGTTCATCGAAACGGACGAAAAAATTGCTTTTATTGACCAACTGAGTCAATGCGGCTACGCCAAAATAGAAGTGACGTCGTTTACCTCTCCCAAGGCTATTCCGGCCCTAAGAGACGCCGAGGCGGTGATGCACCGCATCCGCCGTCATCCGGAGGTCGTCTATACCGTGCTGGTGCCGAATTTGCGTGGCGCCGAAAGGGCCATGTCCTGTAGTGCAGACGAAGTCAATCTGGTCATGTCAGTGAGCGAGACACACAATCTGTCGAATCTGCGCATGAGCCGTGAACGATCATTTGAACAGCTTGCCGCGGTGATTGGCGAAATCAGAAATACCAGTACTGCTATTAATGTGTCCTTGTCTACGGTCTTTGGCTGCCCCATGCAGGGTGACGTTGCACCGGACGAGGTGCTGGCCTGGGTGGATCGGTTCGCTCAGTTGGGTGTGGATGGCATAACGCTATGCGATACCACAGGCATGGCGTACCCAACGCAAGCCGGCAGTCTGTTTGCTGCTGTCCTGGACCGTTTCCCGAACCTGGAAGTAACTGCGCATTTTCATAATACGCGCGGTATGGCATTGGCCAATACCGTGACCGCGTTGCAGGCAGGAGTCGTGCGTTTTGACAGCGCTCTGGGGGGGCTTGGCGGTTGCCCCTATGCGCCAGGCGCCTCTGGAAACGTCACAACGGAAGACATGGTTCATATGCTCGAACTGATGGGCTATGACACAGGCGTCAAGCTGGAGGATATTCTGGCGATCAGTCGTACGCTCGCGCCGCTGGTCGGTCATGACGTGAACAGCCAGACGCTTGCCGCAGGTACTCGCATGGCTTTGCACCCGGTGCCGGATTATGTTCGGCAATTGCAGCAGATACAGTGAAACAACAGTCAGTAAAGGATGGACTAAAGCCAATTGCAATAATTGGATAAAAGGCAGGCTGTTCTGATGACATAAAAGGTCGATGAGCATTCATACAAAACCACGGAGACATATATGAAACCGAAACGCAAATTATTAAAACCCGCACTGCTGGTGCTGGCCGCCGGTACGATTACTATTACGAACGCCATGGCACAGGAAGCGGCCTATCCACAGCGGCCCATTTCGCTGATCGTTTCAGCTGCCCCGGGCGGGACGACCGATCTGGCTGCACGTATGATTGCCGACCCTCTTAGCAAGGAACTGGGGCAGCCAGTGGTCGTCGAAAACAAGCCGGGCGCCTCGGGCGGCATCGCTGCGCAACAGGTTCTGCGCGCCAAACCTGATGGCTACACGCTGCTGCTACAGTACTCAGGCTATCAGGTCATTACCCCCAGCATTGAAAAAGTCACCTGGGACCCGGTCAAGGACTTTACGCCCATCGCAAATGTATTGTCGGCTCCTCAGGTGCTGGTCGTTAAAAAAGCGTTGCCGGTCAATAGCCTGAAAGAGCTGGTGCAGTACGCCAAAGATAATCCGGACAAACTCAATTACGCATCTTCCGGCACCGGTGCGCTTCAGCATGTGGCGACTGAGCAGTTAAACCAGATGGCTGGCATCAAGACGACTCATGTTCCCTACAAAGGAACCGGGCCTGCGCTGACTGATTTGCTGGCCGGTGTGGTCGACCTGACGATTACGACGCCACCACCACTGTTGCCGCATATCAAATCCGGTGCGCTCAAGGCACTGGCCGTCACCAGCAAGGAGCCGCTTCCTTCGCTTCCAAACGTACCCACAGCCGGCGCCGCAGGCTATCCTGACTGGCTGGTGTCTTCCTGGTTTGCCATGTACGGGCCAAAAGGCGTACCCAGCGACGTAGTGCAACGGCTGAATGCGGCAATTGAGAAAATCATGGCAACGCCGGAGTATAAAAAGAAAGCCGAAGCGCTGGGCGCAACCGCTGAATACATGGGTCCGGAGCAATTGGGCAAATATACCGGCGAAGAGTTGGCGCGATGGAAAAAGGTGATTGATGCCGCTGGTATCAAGGGTGGTAATTGAGCAATTGACCGCCAGCCTGAGCGTATTCGGCAGGAAAGAGCAATTACGGTTGTCATGAAATTTTAGTGGCTGGGGTCTGCATTCGCTGCCCCGGCCGCTATTGCATATATGATAGCGGCTTATTTTTTTACTGATGGGGAGACAGAATTGAAAAAATCTATACTGATTGTCATGGCTGCATTGGCTTCGGGTAGTGCGCTGGCCGCGTATCCGGAGAAGCCCATTACGATGATTATCCCGTTTCCGCCGGGCCAGGCCACCGATACCTTTGCCCGTGCGCTTGCCGATGAATTGGGTAAAGCGATGGGGCAGCCTGTTATCACGGAAAACAAAGCCGGCGCCGGCAGCAATATTGGCATGCAGCAAGCAGTGAGGGCCAAGCCAGACGGTTACACAATTGTAGTAGGAGGCAGCGCGGCAGCAGTTAACCAGACCCTTTACTCAAAGCCAGGATATAGCCTGCAGGGCGATCTGCAGGCCGTATCGGGTGTATTTTCCGTGCCGCTGATTTTTCTGGCCAATCCCAAGTCAGGGATTGATTCCCTGCAGGATGTAGTCGATAAATCCCGGGCGCAGCCCGATTCGCTGGCTTATGCCAGTGCCGGAATTGGTGGAACGCAACACCTGTCGGCAGAAATGTTCCAGGCAGGTACCGATATTTCCCTCAGGCATATTCCCTATAAAGGCAGCGGCCCTGCACAAACCGACTTTATTGGCAATCAGGTACCGCTCATGGTTGACTCGGTGACCGCCGCATTGCCTTATATCAAGGACAAGAAAGCCGTGCCCCTGGGCGTGACAACGGCAGCGCGCTTAAAGGCGCTGCCCGAGGTGCCGACCGTGGGTGAGATGGTCCCCGGTTTTGAGGCCATTGGCTGGGCCGCCGTTTTTGTACCCCGGCAAACACCCGCAGATGTGGTGGAAAAATTGAACAGTGAAATCGTCAAGGTGCTCAACGGTCCTAAATTGTCGACTTTTATCGCTGATCGCGGGGCGATGCCGATGCCGCAAACAACGCAACAGGCCAATGACTTTATCAAGGCTGAAGTTGCCAAATGGGGTAAGGCAGTGAAAGATTCGGGCGCGACAGTCGATTAAAGCACTGCGTTGTTAGCAACGGCGCTGTTATATAGCGAGACGGGACTTAATTGGTTCGGCAGCGCCGCTTGTGCAAAATACGCTTGCCATCAGCCGGTCTTGCGAAACGTCAGGTTTATGCGGTTTGAGCCGAGCAATGGGTGCGGATTGTCTTTAAGCGGCATGACGCCGTGATAACGCAAACGATCGGGGCCGCCCCAAACCACAATGTCGCCGTGAAACAGCGGAATTTTCTGGGGGCGGTCGCTGCGTTTGAGGCCGCCGAATTGAAACATGGCGGGCATTCCCAGCGAGACTGACACAATGGGCGCTGAAAAATCAGTTTCATCCTTATCCTGATGCAGGCTGAGCCGGGCGCCCGGGACGTAGCGGTTGATCAGGCAGGAATCAGGCTTGAAATCGTCATAACCACAACGGCCTGCGGCCTGTCTGGCGAGCGCCAGAAATATGTCCGGCATAGCGGGCCATGGCCGGCCGGTTTCAGGATCAATCGCCGCATAACGATAGCCCTTGCGATCGGCAGTCCAACCGGCAGCGCCGCAGCAGGTGAGGGCGACGGACATGGTGTAGCCGCCTGGCGTAACCATATGGCGAAATGGCGACTGCTGTCGGATCTGACGCAGCTGCGCCACGACCGTGTCTACATACTCAAGCGCGTATCCTCGCAAAACCCATGCGCCGGGTCCCAATTGCAGGTCTGCAGCATCTATCTCGGGGGCCGGCAAGGCGTCAGGTGTAAAGAGGGAAATTGTATTCATAACATTTGCGGTCAACCATCGCATAGCTCGCCACGTCTGGCGCACAGTAAAAAGGCGTGTCGGAAATCCGCCCTTCTGCATAAAACGACATAAGCGCAGTGAGGCAGATAAGCTCAGATCCGTAAAGCGATGGTGTTGGTTCTCCTGGCGACGTTAAGACGTTAACTGCTTGTATTACCTGTTCCTCTGAGTGCAACGATTTTTTTTACGTATAAAAAATACCCGTATGTACCATGCCGGCAAAAAGCGGAGCCGCAAAACCCGCAGCCTGTAAACAACGAATCCGGCTGTTGCTGGGACCGGCGACACCGGCTTGCAGGGTCTGTCTGCGACATTGCGTTCTTACTGTGGTTTAATGTTTCATTTGCTGAAGCGAAAAAGCGCGTTTTTAACGGAAGCAACACAGTAGCGAATCAACGCGGGGGCTGGCAGCCTATATGGATAATGGGCTGGCCGGGCTTAATGGCCTTAGTCGGCTTTTATTTGGCTTGCATAGCCTTGACGGACTTGAAGACCAGTAAGGCCATATTGGTTGAGACGAGCGTTCTGCTTCCGATCAAGCTGTTATTTTATAATAATACTGTTTAAATATATAGTATTTTATTTTTGGTTACCCATGTCTGAGCAATCGTCCCATCCATCATATCTGACAACGCCCGTGCTGCTTTTGATGGCGATCGCTTGCGGCCTCTGTGCCGGAGGTAACTATTTTAATCAGCCGCTGCTGCATTCCATCTCGGTCAACCTGGGTATTACAGAGACCCAGGCAGCCCTTACCGTCACGGTCGCGCAGGTTAGCTATGCGTTGGGTCTGCTGTTCATCGTGCCGCTGGGCGACAAGTTCGAGCGCAGGCAACTTGCTGTCGGGTTAATGGTTCTGGCTGCGATCGGACAATTTATTAGTGGCCTGGCAATCAACAGCGGGATGTTGTTTGTGGGCGTGGGCATGGCCGGACTGTTTTCAGTTGCCGCACAGGTACTGGTGCCAATGGCAGCCATTCTGTCGGCTCCGTCACGTAGCGGACGCGCAGTGGGCATGGTTATGAGCGGGCTGCTCACAGGCATTTTGCTTGCCCGAAGCGTCGCCGGCCTGCTGTCCGGTATTGGCGGGTGGTCGACCGTATATCTGGTATCCGGTGTGATCATGCTTATCATTGCAAGCATCCTCTGGCTTAAGCTGCCATCCTCCCGAAACCCGCAAACCCACGGCTATTTTGCCATTCTTGCGTCACTGCTTACTTTATTGCGTGAACAGCCGCGTCTGCGCACTCGTGCGCTCATGGGCGGACTGGGCTTTGCGTCGGTCAGTGCGCTGTTTTCGACCATGGCATTGCTGCTGGCCGGCCCTGCGCATGGGTTGAATGATGTGACCATTGGTTTGGTGGGCCTGGCTGGCGTCATGGGCGCGCTAATGGCTTCACTGGGCGGTCGGCTGGCAGATCGTGGTCTGGGTGATACGGTCACTGCCATCAGTGTTGTCCTGTTGCTGGTCAGTTGGGGCCTGCTGTGGCTGGGGCACGATAATCTGTGGTGGTTTATTGCAGGCATGCTGGTGATCGATCTTGCGCTGCAAGGCGTGCACATCAATAACCAAACCACCATATTCGCCTTGCTGCCCCATGCCCGGTCACGTTTGAATGCGGTCTATATGACCAGCTATTTCATTGGCGGCGCTTCCGGATCGACGCTGGGCACGGTGGCCTGGACTTACGGCGGATGGGCCGGGACCTGTCTGCTGGGAGGACTATTGGCGATCATGACAGGTCTGGCCACCTGGGCAGACCGTAGGATCAAATCAGCGATCGAGCGTGCCGACCATGCACCCGCAGCAGTAACAGAACATTAGACGTCAATTTTTAATAATTTTTTACCTAGGGAGACACAAATGAAAATTTTCTATTCCGCTGCTTCGCCTTTCGTGCGCAAGACAATGATTGTTGCCGACGAACTTGGGGTAGTGGACCGAATTGAACGTTTGCCGGCAGCTGCCAGTCCTGTAAATCGCGATCGCAATATTATTCCGTTCAATCCGCTGGGCCAGGTGCCAACGTTTATCACGGATGACGAGCAGGTGCTGTTCGATAGCAAAGTCATTTGTGAGTACCTGAACACGACGTTCAAGGGCAAGTTGTTTGGCGACGACAATACGCGCTTCAAGTTGCTGACAGATCATGCGGTGGCCGATGGCGCCATTGCCGCCGCATTGTTGGTCCGCTATGAACTACTGGCCCGTCCCGAAGCGTTGCGCTGGGACGAATGGCTGGAGGGCCAGACCGATAAAATCACCACTGCATTACAGTACTTCGAAGATAAGGCGCAGACGCTCTATGACCGAATAGATATTGTTACTATTACGCTGGCGTGTGTTTTCGATTATCTGGATTTCCGACTGCCCGACTACAACTGGCAGAAGCGTTTTCCGGCCCTGAAAGCCTGGTATGACAAGTTTTCCGTACGGGAAAGCATTGCCAAAACCAAGCCTCAGTAAGTAGGGTGCTGGTTCACGGCCACCGCCTTGCTCGTCGTCGCTGTCGTCAATTCATGCCGCCAACCATTCGCGCTTATTTGGGGGCAGGGACTTTGCAGACCGGTTAAGGGGCACACGGGCAATGCATATTACGAACCGAAGGACTTTTCTTCAGTTGATGGCGGCAGCGGGCGTTGGCCTGCTCGCGCCTGTAGTGGTCCGTGCACAGAAGGGGATGGAGCAGTTTTATGATTTGCCGGCGTTTGGCAACGTCAGCTTCATGCACATCACAGACCTGCAGGCCCAATGGAAACCGTTGTATTATCGCGAACCTGCTGGTCTGGCGGCGATGCGTTCAGCCGAGGCAACCCCGCTCAATGTGAGCGGCGATGTGTTGCTGCAATATTACAACCTGATGATCGGCTCGGCCCAGGCCTATGCTTTCAGCAGCGCAGACTATATCGCTTCGGCAGCCGACTACGGGAAGCTGGGCGGGGTAGCGCATCTTGCATCGTTGATTGGCATTGTCAGGCGCTCCCGCAAGCAGGCATGGCTGCTGGACGGAGGCAATGGCGCGCTGGCATCGTCGGCCTCCTGGGCCGCCACTGATGGAGCGATGGCACTTCAGCATGCCCTGGGCGTAGACCTGGGTTTGCCGGACCGGGCGCATATTCAGGCAGCCGCAGCTTCAGAGGATGCTGGCCTGAAGCGGCCACCGGATTCCAATTTACCGGCATCCGCACAGGGGCGAACCACGAACTACCCGTACATTGCACACAATGTGTTCGATCCGGTTAACGATAAGCCGCTATATGCGCCTTATATCCTGCAGAAGAGAAATGGCATTACGGTCGCCATTATTGGACAGACTGCCCATAATGAGCGGTTTGTCAGCGGTAGCTGCGGCCGACATGCCATGCCAGGCGCCAAAACCGGTGTAAAAGACCAATTGGTTATACGTGTGGACGAAGACGATTTACAGCGCGTTGTTGATGAAGTGCGGGGCAAAGGTGCGCAAGCCGTGCTCCTGCTATCGCGGGCCGGGGTTGATGCAGACTTGCAACTGGCAAGCCGCGTCGCCGGCATTGACGTGATACTGGGCGGGCGTTCAGTGACGCCATTGCCGGAACCCATTCTTGTTTCCAATAACAAAGGTAAAACCGCTGTTACCAACGCGGGCGCGCAGGGGCGGTTTCTGGGCGTATTGGATCTGGATATTGGCAAAGGCGGCTTGGTCGATTTGCGCTATAACCTGTTGCCAGTGGTGACCAGTTTTGTACAGGCCGACAGCCGCACGGCAAAAAGGGTCGATGATACGTATGCGATAGCCAAGACCAGCTTGTCAGAGAAAATAGCCAAGACTGAAGGGTTGCTTTACCGCCGGGGCACGTTCAACGGCACCTGGGATGAACTCCTGTTGCAAGCCATGTTACAGCACAGCGGGGCGCAGATAGCCCTGTTTCCCGGATATCGCTGGGGAGCAACGCTGTTGCCTGGCGCTGCAATCACCCGTGAAGACATTATCAACCAGTTGGCACTGGGCGAAACACACATGTGTACGGGTACAGTGCGCGGTGGGGATATTCGTGCCGCGTTGGAGAGCGCTGCTCAGGCGCTTTTCAGCCCTGACGCATACAAACGCTCGGAACAGGATATGTTGCGAACCGGCGGTTTGCACTACCGAGTCGATCCCAATCAGGCGCAAGGCAAGCGTATTACGAACGTCATGGTCGAAGGTCAGCCGCTGCTGGCTGATGAAAAATATAATGTGGCCACCTGGGGGGTGATCGTGCCGTTCGAATCTGGCCAGGCCGAGCCAACTGAGGCGAGCGGGGCGGAAAGCAAAACGAAAATTAGCGAAGACATTGAAAGTAACGAAGCGGCGCAGGGCAACGTGACAACCATTGAATCAGAAGATATGCCGGCCAGAACGACGCCGACCATGCTGGATGTGCTGGAAAACTATTTGAAGCAGCGCAAGACAATACCGCAGATCGACACTTATAAGCCGGAGATTGTCGGGGAGCGTCGACGGGTTTAGCGTTTGCTTTGGGGTGTGAAAATTTGCCAGATACGTTTCACTCTTCAACCTTGTTATGCGATTCCTGCAATGCCTTGTTCTTGGCTCTGGTATCCCAAACAACCAGTCCAAAGATAAGATTGCAAACGGCCCATATTAAAATAATCATGGTTACGCCCATGCCCTCGGCGTTTTCGGTGCCGCGTGGCAGGGCGCTGGACTGCGACCCGCGGTCAAATACGCCCATACCGACCACGACCCAGCCAATCATGGCAAGGTTAAAGGCGATGAAAAGCCATTTGACGACTTTGCCGGTTAGGGTTCGCTGGGGTTTTTCCAACTGAAAACCGCAAGAGACGCATTTGGTCGCCGCGTCTTCAAGTTCGGTCGTGCACTTCGGGCATGTTTTCATCCGGGCGCTCCTGTCTCCATTTTTGGCATCGGCAACAGCCCAGGCGGTCACCGCTTTTACATGCGTCTGACGCCGGATCTGGCAATGCGCTCCGTTTTGTTCATTTACAGTAAGTTGGCATATACGCCGTACTTTAACCGTCACTGCCAATGCCTGTGCATGAATTTTTTGCAGCGAGGCGGGCTCACGGTTCGCATGCATCCAGCGCCGGCGTCGTCAATTTCAATGCAACCGCGATTGAGCGCACTGCCCGTATTAGTATATGTGCAATAATATACTCGGATTCCCGTATCAGGAATCCGTGATTGCCAATTAGATCCGGATCAGCCGCTTACCCAGATTTTCACCCCGATACAGTTCAGCAATTGCACCAGGCGCCGTGTGCAGACCATCGGTGACGTGTTCCCGATAAGTCAGTTTGTTTGTCCGGACCAGTTGCTCTAGCTGCTCAACGTATGAAGCATAGGTATCTTTATGATCAAACAGGATGAATCCCTGCATTCTGGCCCGGCGCGTGAGCAGAATGCGATTTACGCGCGGGCCCAGGGGCGGCGGATCCCAGCTGGGTATGGATGCTGTTCCGCACACAATCACCCGGGCACCGATAGCCAGATGCTGCATGACTGCGTCTGAAATGGTTCCTGCCGTGTTATCGAAATAGACATCCACACCATCCGGGCATGCCTGTTTAATGGCTTGATCAATATCGTCAGTTTTATAGTTGATGACATGATCATAGCCAAATGCTTCATAACATGCTTTGACTTTTTCAGGTGAACTGGTCAGGCCGACCGTACGACAGCCCATTGTTTTAGCCAGTTGTCCCACGCAAGAGCCCACGCCCCCGGCTGCGGTAGACACCACGACGGTATCGCCCGGTTTGGGAGAGCCCAGTTTGTCCAGTGCGGTGGCAGCCGTGATGCCATTCAAGCCCAATACACCCAGATACAGGGAGGGGGGCAGATCGCTGGCGGTTATTTTCTGTACAATCGCCTCGGGCTTGACCGTGGCGCAGGTTTGCCAGCCGAACCAACCCATCAGCCGCTCGCCCTTGCTCACTGACGGGACCGTCGAGTCGACAACCGTTCCCACGCAAAGCGAACGCATCACATCGCCCACATTCACACTTGCGTAGTTATTGGCATCGGCCAGCCAGCCACGCATCGCCGGATCGACCGACAGCCATTCATTGCGCACCCGTATTTGCCCGGTGTCAAGTTCAGGCAGCGGCTGCTTTTCCAGTCGGAAATTTTCTGCAGCGGGAATGCCGGCTGGCTTGGATAT
>Ga0079224_100003551_pt1 | contig 19785 bp, 19 predicted proteins | sample Stecom2015_FD_80414 | JGI IMG/M metagenome (GOLD analysis project Ga0079224, IMG submission 80414) | Agricultural soil microbial communities from Utah to study Nitrogen management - Steer compost 2015 | ecosystem: Environmental > Terrestrial > Soil > Agricultural land | place: USA: Utah...
GCGGTGCCGGGCATCAAGTACGGGCTGGCGTTCTGCGAAGCTGCCGGGGCGGGTCTGATCCGCCGGACAGGCACAGACGACGCCATGATCGAACTGGCGAAAAAGAATGCGCTGGCGCTGTCCGCCGGGCACGCTTGCATTTTGTTCCTCGGCGAAGGCTTCTACCCGATCAACGTACTCAAACAGGTGCAGAACGTGCCGGAAGTGGTGCGCATTTTCTGCGCCACCGCCAACCCGACACAGGTGATTATCGCTGAAACGGAGCAGGGACGAGGGATTATGGGCGTGATCGACGGTTTCAAGAGCAAGGGCATTGAGGACGACGAGGGCATCAACTGGCGCAAGGACCTGCTGCGCAAGATCGGTTACAAACTCGGATGAACGCGCCCGAATCAAAGCGGATGGCGCTGGTCATCACCGGCGATGCTCAGGCAGGGGCACTGTGCTGCGAGGTGCTGCCGCATTATGGTCTGGTGGTCGAATGGATTCGGGATGGCAGCGGCGCGCTATCGTGCCTGCAACAGGCCGAACCTGATCTGATCGTGCTGGATTTGCAGCTTCCGGGCGTTTCCGGGCTGGAGGTGCTGGATTTTGTGCGGCAGAATGCGCGGCTGGCTGTTGTGCCGGTGTTCATGCTGACAGCGGATGTGATCTGCGTCCACCTGACCGGCGTGCGGGTCGCGGCGGAACTGCTCAAGCCGGTATCCCGCGCCGACCTGATCGACGCCATCAGTCCGATGTTTCCAGCCGGGGAATCACCTTTGCCCTAGGCGTTATCCTGTTATTCGACGACCTCAACCAGCAGACCAAACTCGCCGGATACGAGATCGACCGAACCACCGTACATATTGTACATACGGAACAGATAGACTCCTGACACGGGCAGCGTTGCCTCGAATTGGTTCCCCAGCTTCAGGGTGCTGGCTGCCTGTCAGGCGCAGCCGATCCCCCGCTGATCTACGATGGGCGACAGGCTGCGACTTTTGACGGCTGCTCACCGAAAGTTCGGGCGTTCGGTTTCCAACTGCCGCAGCAGGGGAATCAACTCTGCTGGGGTCTTGATGGTGTACCGGGGCACTTCGCTGTCATCCAGCGGGATTTTGTGGCGGCGCGGTGACCAGTCCAGCCATACGCTGATGAGGCCAAGCGCGTTCGCGCCTTTAATGTCGCGGCTCAGGTGATTGCCCACCATCACGACTCGCCCGTAATCGGCTGGCGCGATGCCAAGCTGGTCGAGTGCGTGGCGAAACATGCGGGGATCAGGTTTGTCCACGCCGACTTCCTGCGAGATGGCAAACGCATCAAACAGATCGTAAAGCTGGTGCTGCGTGAGGACATTACGAAATGTGCCCGTCGGGCCATCAGCCACCAGCGCCAGCGGGTAACCGCACTGCTTGAGATCGCGCACCATCTGCGCTGCGCCGGGGATCAGTTCAGCGGTCTGCGTGACCTGATGGGCGTCTTTAATCTCCGTCGCTTCATCGACCAGCGTATCGCCGCAGTCGAGGCAGACGGCAAGGATGTAGTGGGCATTCAGAGACATGAGCGATACCTTGCTCGCTTGCTGTGATGATAAATGATGTGCCTATGCGGTTGCGCGCATCCGCGGATTGCTGATTTCATCCAGGCCGAGATGGATCAGGTAAAGCGACAGGAAAAAGAGCATCAGCGTGATGACGGGCGTCATCCACCACCACCACAGGTTCTGGAGCAGGGAACTGGTGTTGATGGTTGACCAGTAAATCATCATGCCCAGCGTCATCTGTGTCTGCGGCCCCAGGCCGAGGATTGACAGGCCGGCTTCAGACAGGATAGCGGAGATAAAGGCATTGACGAAGTTTGCGCTCAGCCAAGGAATCATGTGGGGCAGCAGTTCCCGGAAGACGATCTCCAGCCCTGACATGCCGGACAGCCGCGCGATTTCGACAAAGTTGCGCTCCTTCAGACTGAGCACCTGAGCGCGCACCTGACGTGCCGGCCACGACCAGGCAAACAGCCCGATAATCAGCGCCATCGTTTGTACCCCGACCCCTTTGACCAGAGAAGCGATCAGAATCAGGAACAGCAGCGAAGGCACTGACAGGAACACGTCGATCAGAACCCGAAAGATCGTATCCACAACACCGCCGAAATAGCCGCTTGAAAAACCCACAATCGCGCCGATCATTGTCCCCAGGGCGGCGGCAATCAGCCCGACCTGCAAGGAATTCGGCACCGCTTCGGTCATCTGGATAAAGACGCTTCGCCCCAGCGCATCCGTGCCCAGCGGCGCTTCCGCATTCGGCGGCATTCGTGGCGGAAAACTGCCCGTGCTGCGCAGCGTGGGGTCCACAAACAGGCCGGCGATAAGCGGAATGATAACCAGTGTCAGAAAGATAACAAGGCCGATGACCAGTTTGGAATTGCGGCGTAGCTGCCGGATGAATTCACGAGACGCCTGGTATGTTTCCTGATAGGATGTCTGATCGGCTGCAATGGTCATGGCTAACCTACTCCTACCGGCTCATAGCGGATTCTGGGATCGACAAGCGGGTATGAGATGTCGATCACGAAGTTGGCAACAGCGACTGAGATGATGATGAGCAGCACACCACCCTGAATAGTGGGGAAGTCAAAGCGCGTGATTGAATTGAAGATCAACCAGCCCAGACCGGGGTAGGCAAACAGCACTTCGGTGATGATCGCGCCGCTTACAATGTGCCCCAGCGAGATAGCGAGTCCGGTCACCTGCGGCAGCAGGGCATTACGAAACGCATAGCCCCACAGGATGCGCCGTTCCTTGAGGCCCATCGCTTCGGCGTTCAGAATGTAATCCTCACCCTTCAGCGAGGTAATCAGGCTGCGCATACTCAGGAACCACCATCCCAGTGAAACCAGAATGATGCTCAGGGCGGGCAGTGTCCCGTGACGAATAACGTCGAGGATAAAACTCAGCGTAAAACTGGGCGTGCTGGTCAGCGAATAAGCGCCGGACAGCGGGAAGATGCGCCAGGTGAAGGCAAACAGGAAGATCAGAATAATCGCCAGAATATAATACGGGGTGGCATACAGGATCAGAGCAATGGGAACTAGAGCCTGAATAACCTTTGATCTGGAGCCTTTCCAGCCCGCCACAGCCCCAATCACCGAGCCAATAATCCAACTGACAATCGTCGTGATGGTCAGCAGCCCGATGGTCCAAGGCAGCGACACCCGGATCAGATCAGACACCTGCGACGGAAAGTTGGCAATCGAGTAGCCCAGATTCCCGCGCAGCAGCTCCCGAATGAAGCTGATATCCTGCTCCCACACACTCCGATCCATACCAAACATGTGGCGGTATTCTTCGATCAGTTCAGACGCGCCACGATTGCTGCCCGCCCGCGACAGTTCGATCATGATCGAGTTCAGTGGGTCGCCCGGAACCAGACGCGGCACGAAAAAAACCACCGTAATCGAGATAAATACGGTTACGATGAGCAGAACTATCCTTCCAGAGATATACCGCCAGTATGCTTTCATATCCGTTTTGTGCCTATCCAGGGGAATTTACTGCCATACCCGGTGGGGGAGGGGCACGAATTACCATGCCCCTCCACCCGAATCCTGACAGGATCGGATCAATTCAGCGGTGCAGGGCAACCCCTTGGTACTCAGGGCTGCTCTGCGAACCGCAATAAGCCTACCCGCCGGCTGGTTGGATACCGCCAACCCATTCCCCTGTTTCGGGGTCGGGGTAACCTGTAATCACCAGGTTGAAGGTGGCCCACCAGCTTACCGGCATATTCCAGGGGTTCTCCGCTGACGGCCAGCCGGTCCAATAGGTGGATGAGAATGGAACCAGGGCCGGAGCCTGAACCATCGGAATTGTCGGCATATCCTGGAACAGAAGCTCGACAGCCTGCCGGAACAGCGGCACATTCTGGTCTACATCTTCTGGGGGCAGTACCGCCATCTGGTCAACAATCTCGTTGAATGCCGGATTGTTGTAACGGAAGGAATTCCGCTCGTACCAGGGGGCCGGCTCGCCCAGTGGGACGTAGTACTTGCCGTGATACAGTTCCAGGTTGTCGTAGATGTAACCGGGGCAGAACGACTGCAACTTGATCGTGTAATCCCCGGCCAGGACAGTGCTTGCCAGCGTGGGGTCTTGCAGCGGCTGAACGTCAACTTCGATACCACCGTTCTTCAGTTGATCGGCCACCACTGCCGAGACTTTCATTTCCTCCGTCGAGGCGGAGTTGACCACATAGGTCACGCTCAGCACCGTGCCATCGGCGGATTGCCACATCCCTTCGCTGTTCTTGGTATAGCCGAGCGATGTGAAGATTTCCTCCGCAGCATCCGGATCGTACTCGCCCACGCGATACTGCGCGACCAGGTCCTCGACTGCCTCGAAGTACGGCAGCAGGCCATCGTATTCCGGCCAGACACCCCAGGCTGGAACCGTCGTGCCCTCATAGGCCAGATCGACAACTGCCTGCCGGTCAATCAGGAACGACAGCGCGTGACGCATTTGCGGGTCGTCCCAGGGTGGAGTCGCCGTCTGAACCATTAACGGACGCGGGCAGGGGTCCAGCCAGGCATAGGGCGCATCTGCGGACCACGCCGAAACGTTCGGGTTCCGGTTGACGACCTCCAGGAACGAGCCTTTCGACAGAATGCCGATGTTAGGCGTATCGATCTCGTCGGCAGCCAGCGCAAAGGCGGTGCTGGTTTCCGGCCCGACATACTGGAAGCTGATGTACTTCGGCGCAGGCAGGCGGCCAAAGACCTTGTTGCCCCACCAGTTGTCGTTGCGCTCGTAGATCATTGCGTTCTGCGAGGCGCTTGCCAGCGTGTAGGGGCCTGTCCCGATGGGGTCAGAACTCTTGAAGGTTAGCGGGTCCTGTCCTTCCCAGATGTGCTGCGGCAGAATGGTGATGCCGCCCCAGATACCGACCGCCGGGAAGGCTTCCCGGTTCAGGTGATAGCGGGGGTTTGATGTCTTGAGGTTGAAGGTGACGTTGAGATCGTCAACTGCCTCCACCGACTCGACGTTATTGCTAACCTCTGAAGCCCAGGTCATTCCGGGGTTATCGAACAGCAGATTGTAGGTAAAAACCACATCTGCTGAAGTGAACGGCTGGCCGTCACTCCACTCGACTCCCTCGCGCAGCTTGACCGAAATGCTGGTGAAATCCTCATTGTACTGATAGCGTTCCGCCAGCCAGGGGATGTATTCCCCGGTTTGCAGATTCTGATAGAAGAAATACTCATAGATCACCTGATGCAGGCCAGTGTTGGAACGGCTGACCCCCGGAGCATAGATGTTCAGGTTGGTCGGATCAGCAATCTGGCCGTTGATGGCGACAATGAGTGTTTCTTCTCTGGCCCTTTCCTGAGCGGTAACCTGAAGTCCGATCATCAGGATCAGGCTCAACGACAATACAATGATTGTCCACTTCTGCCACCTAGAGCTAATCATCTTTCCCTCCTTAAGCTATCTTTGTACGGTTCGTAACTTTCGACAGCAGCCCAGGTGGGCTGCCCCAACATCACGATCTTATAGACTCCTATTCTCTTTGTATATACATCAAGTCCGTTGCCTCATCAAGAACCAACGTTACCCGGCTAACTATGACAATCATTACACAACGCCATTTTCCAATCGTTTTCCGTTGGTCAGCGGCGTGCGCCGAGCGAAAACCTCATCCATTTTTTCAGAAGGGACGACCGGTTGTTCCTGATACAGATAACAGGCCGCCACCTGATGCGGGCGCGTCTGGTACAGCGGGGGGGCAGCCTGCACGCACGGCTCGAAGGCGTGGGGGCAGCGCGGTGCAAACCGGCAGCCATCTGATGCGCTGGCCTTTTGCCCCAGCTCTGAGGCTGGCGCTTCGTCCTGCCACTGGCGCTCAGGGTTGGGCTGAGGGATAGAGTCGATCAGCAGTTGGGTGTACGGATGCTGGGGCTGCTTCACGACCGTTTCGATGCCGCCGGCTTCGGCAACACTTCCGCTGTACAGCACAATGATATTGTGGCCGATCTGATAGGCCGTCGTCAGATCATGGGTGATGTAGATCAGCGAGATGCCAAACTGCTGGTTGAGCTGGCGCAGAGCATCGAGGACCGATGCCCGCAGCGACGCGTCGATCATCGACACCGGCTCGTCGGCAATAATCAGCTTCGGGCGCAGCAGCAATGCTCTGGCGACCATAATCCGCTGGCGCTGGCCCCCGCTCAACTGGTGCGGATAGCGGCCCAGGGTATCCATCGGACGCAGGCCAACCGCTTCCAGTGCTTCTTCAATCAGCGCCCGTTTCTCGGCGTTCGATCTGGCAAGCCCGAACTTGGCGATGGGCACTTCCAGAACACGGTCAACCTTGTAGATGGGGTTATAGGCCGCAAACGGGTCCTGGAAAACGATCTGCACATCGCGCCGGAACTGATGTTTTTCCGCCCGACTGAGGTCCTGGAGGCGTTTACCCCGGTACAATACTGCTCCTGATGTCGGGGCTTCCAGACCAAGCAGGAGTCGGGCCATCGTGCTTTTACCGCTGCCGCTTTCGCCGACGACGGAAATGATCGATGGTGACTCGACATCAATCGTCAGCGAAAAATCCCGCAGCGCAACAACCCCGGTGGTTTTGAACATACCCCCGCTAAAAATCTTGGTTACGTGCTGCGCCTCCAGCAGTACGGTCATGGCATCCCCCCATTGCCATCGTGCAAGAAACAGGCGGAGTAATGCTTTTCTGCTACCTCGATCAGCTCAGGAACCTCGACTTTGCAGCGTTCCATCACATAGGGGCAGCGCGGATGGAAGATGCAGCCCGGTGGCGGGTTCAGCAGCGACGGCGGCAGATCGCGGATGCTCTGGAAGCTGGCTTTTTCATCAAGCGAGGGCAGGCTTTCCATAAGCAACTGACTGTACGGGTGCTGGGGTTTGTCAAAGAGGTTTTTCACCGAACCCAGTTCGACCAGTTTGCCAGCATACATGACGCCGACACGATCCGCAAACTGAGCCATCAGCCCCATGTCATGGCCGATCAGAATCACCGCTGCGTTCAGTTCTTCCTGAACCTTGCGCAAAGTCTGCATAACCCGACGCTGCACCACGACATCCAGCGCGCTGGTCGGCTCGTCGGCAATAATCACTTTTGGACGCAGGCTGATAGCAATGGCGATTGCGACGCGCTGCTTCATGCCCCCGCTCAACTGGTGTGGAAACATATCCGCTACCGCTGGCTGTAGCCCGACGCGATCAAGCAGGTCAGCGATGCGCGCATCGGCTTCGTCTTTGTCCAGATTGATGCCATGACTCTGGAAGCCATCCAGAATTTGTTTCCTGACCCGAATCACCGGGTTGAGCGAATTCATGGCCCCCTGATGAATCATGGCAATCTCTGCCAGGCGATATTGCCGCAGTGTCTCGTCCGGCAGGCCCAGCAAATTCACGCCATCCAGTATGATCTCACCAGATTCGATGCGTCCGGGAGGCCGGATCAACCGCATCAGCGACAGCGCAACCGTTGATTTGCCCGAACCTGACTCGCCGATCAGACCGAACCGTTCGCCGGGCCACACATCAAAGCTGACACCATCAACCGCCTTGACGGGGCCTCGCAGCGTCTCGTAATAGGTTTTTAGATCGTGGACTTCCAAAACTGGTTTTGCGGAGACCATGAAGTGGTTGCTTACTACCTTTCTGGTAGATTCCGAAGAATAAACCTAACCCAACCATAACATATATCCGACGCCTTTGCCATACTGGCGCACTGGGAGGCGGGTAGTCGCGGATTCTGTCACCAACACCTCACCCCCTCGCTAGCAGATCGAAAGGGGGTGAGGGCAATGCGGTGGTTATCTGGTTAAATGATGGTGCTGGCGAATTAATCTATGCTGCTTCTATCGCGCAATTTGCCCCCCATCTGCCTGCGGCAGCCACCTCCCCCGAATTCTGCGAAGTATCCCTGTGGGGTGGGGGAGGCTGGGTGGGGGTGTTGCGGAAAATTACGTTCAAAGGTGAGTTGGCCAACAACACCGTTAAATTGTGAGGCTGCATCACTGCCTGACAGCCTGATCCTCTGCCTCAGCCGCTGCTGGCGGACAGTGAGCGAACATAAGCGACAATGGCATGGAGTTGTTCGCTGGTGAGCGCAGGGTTGCCGCCTTTAGGGGGCATATCGAGACCGGTGGTGTTAAGCGGGTCCCAGATCGGACGCCCGGTGGTGACGAACTGCACCAGTTCGTCATCGGACAGGCTGGCGACAAATTCACTGTTCACCAGGTCTTTGCCCAGGTTGGGAATGCCGCGCGCGTCCGGGCCATGACAGGCGGCGCACTGGGTGAACAGCGTTTCGCCTTCGGCGATGAGAGCCGGGTCGTAGGCCAGGATGTCGCTGCCGGTTGATGCCGCTTCTACCGGCGCGTCGTGCGCGGCTGACAGGGTGCGCAGGTAGGCGACAATCGCCTGAATGTCCTCAGTGCTGAGCGCGGGGTTGCCGCCTTTAGGGGGCATATCGATGCCGGTGGTGTTAAGCGGGTCCCAGATCGGACGCCCGGTGATGACAAACTGCACCAGTTCGTCATCGGACAGGCTGGCGACAAATTCGCTGTTCACCAGGTCTTTGCCCAGGTTGGGAATGCCGCGCGCGTCCGGGCCATGACAGGCAGCGCACTGGGTGAACAGCGTTTCGCCGCGAGCAACCAGCGCCGGATCGTAACTCGCCGCATCGCTGCCGGGTTGGTCGGCGGCTACCGCAGCCGGTGGAACCTCTGTATCGGTGGGCACAGGCGTATTGGAAGGCTGCGGCGTAGCGGTGGGCGCAGGTGTGTCCGTCGGCACGATGGTTGGCGTGAATGTCGGCGGCTGCGGTGTATCCGATGGTTGCGGCGTATCCGTTACGTCAGCCTGTGCGATAACCTGTACGTCTGCCGGCGTGGCCGGCGCGGAATTGGCACCGCTGAGGTTGATCGAGACAAGGGCAAAGATGACGACGAATGTCAGAATGAGTATCACACCCGTGAAATTTGCCACCTGGGTATCCTGATTCCGGTTCTGCTGTGACATAAACACCTATCTCCATTTCAAGTTCAACTGCGGTTTCCAGGTTGTATGGATGAGTCAGTCTGCGGGCATTACAACCTGCTGCTCGAAGCTTTCTTCTGCAATGCTGCCATCTGCGAGCGTGACGGTTACAGTGACCTGCCAGTCACCCGCCATGGTCCAGCGCAGAGGCACATGATACTGGCCGTCCCCGATGTGTTCTCCGGTGGCGGAGATAGGCATCATGCCGGCGTGATCCATATCGCCCACCACCTCGACCAGAGCATCGGTGATGGGGCTGCCGCTTTCTGTGGTCAGGGTGATGGTTACCGGGCTGTCGCCGCCGGTCACCGGGTCGTTATCCGGCTGATAGGCGATATTGATGGCAGCAGCGTCCTGAACCCTGGACCGGTTGATGATGCTTTCGCTGGAAACAGCCTCCACAAAGAAGTCAAACGTCTCGCTGACTGTGCCGCCGTCGGGTAGCTGCGCTGTTACCGTCACGATCCAGCCGCCGCCCATCGTCCACTCGAACGGCACGCGATATTCACCGCCGGCACTTTCGCTGACTTCACGATCTACCGGCATCATGCCTTCGTGATCCATATCCCCGTGTACCTGAAGCGTCGCGCCATCAACCGGGGAGCCGCTGGCATCCCTGATTGTAATAATCAGGACTGCCTCGCCCACCGCCGGCGGATCAGGCTCAACCTGCACCGACAGGTCGAGATCGGGTGGGGCAGAGGGTGGCTCATTCTGCGGGCCACAGGCGGCAAGCAGCAGCGCAAGCAGCATGACACCGACTAAAATTCGGGATTTCATCGCGCTGTTCCTCTGAGAACGAGTTTTTGCTGACGAGAAAATATGGCCGCTGCGCCCGCAAGTGGGATCATAATCCAGAGCGCGAGTCCCAGCAGCAGCAGGGGCAGCAGCAAGCTGCCGTACTGGTCGGCGGCGTACAGACCCGCCGGCCCCAGCACATCCAGATTCGCCTGAATGGTCAGGATGGAAGCAATTTTGAACATCTGAAGCGGGTTCAGCACCGCGATGAAGAATACGGTCTGGATCGGCATCTGAGTGAACAGCGCCGTCCCCATAATGCCCAGATCGCCAATAAAGACGAGGAACAGCCACAGGAATAATGCTCCGCCGAGGCCGGTTGTCGTTTTCTGCGCGATGGTGGACATCAGGAAGCCCAGACTCAGCATTGCCAGCGCCAGCAGGAAGGCCAGCGCAACGGTAAAGAGATAGCTGCCCGCGTCCTGAATGCTGCCCTGAAGCGCCAGGGCGACCCCGGCAGCGCCAAAACCGAGCGCCAGTGTGGCGAGCAGCGCGCCCGCCAGCCCCAGATATTTGCCGATCAGCACTTCAGCCCGACTGACCGGCTGCGCCAGCAGGTAGGCCAGCGCACCTGTTTCCCGGTCGCCGGTGAGGTTGGCCGCGCCGAGTGTCAGGCCGATCAGCGGCACAAACAGCAGCACGAGGTTTATCAGACTGGCAGCCGTGCGGCTGTAGCTCAGGGCGCGCAGCGATGCTCCGCCCGGCTGTATCAGTGCCGACAGGGCAAGGGCAAGTCCGGCGAAAGCGATGGTAAATACGACAAACCAGCGGTTGCGGAGCGCGTCACGGAGTTCTTTTCTGGTGATCGTTCGCACGTTTGCCAGGTCAATCATGATGTTCCTCCGCTATCACCAGTTCGCCGTCAATCAGGTCAAAATCTTCAACCGGGATGCTCGCCAGTTCCAGCGAACGCAGCGGCGCGATCTTTTCGCCCCGGCTGACCCGGACATAAACGCTGCGTCCGTTGGGCTGGTAGGTGAACCCCTGTTCATCGAGGACCTTCAGCATGTTTTCTCTGTGCTCTGTTTCCACCCAGATGCGCAGCCAGCGATGCAGCCCCAGTTCCCCGGCCAGTTGATGCGGCCGACATTCCAGCACCAGTTCACCGTCGGATAACACCAGCACACGGCTGCCGAGGGCGATCACTTCATCGAGGCGGTGCGACGAAAAGACAATGGTTTTGCCCGATTGGTTGAGTGTCTGGACGGTGTGGATAAAATCGCGCTGCGCACGGACATCCAGATTGGCGGTGGGTTCATCCAGCACCAGCACCGGCGGATCGGCCAGCAGCGCCACCGCCAGCGCCAGCCGCTGTTTCATGCCGCCGGACAGCATATTCACCCGCTTGCCGCGCTGATCGGCCAACTGCACCTGTTCCAGCACCGCAGCGACCCGCTGGGGATCGGCCTTCTTGAGGCGCGCATAAAAGTGCAGTGTCTCCAGCACGGTCATATCGTAGAAGACGGTTTCCTGCGGCACATAACCGATAGCCGCGCGCGCCGCTTTGCCCTGCCTTTTTACGTCGATACCATTGACCATCAGTTCGCCTTCAAAGCCCTGAACACCAAGCAGGCAGCGCAGGGTGGTGGTTTTGCCGGCTCCGTTCGCGCCCCAGAGCGCAACCGCTTCGCCGGCTTCGATGGTGAAAGAGACATTGTTCAGGGCTGTGGTCTTGCCGTAGCGTTTGGTTAGGTTCTTCGCAATGATCATCGCCATCACTCTCTATGCTTGTGTACCTGCCTGAACCGTTTCGGCGCGCTGCCGCGCCGAACTTCGCCCCTCGCTGCCGGGCAAGGTAAAAATGCAGATGGCAGCGCCAATACCCAGCAGCAGCAGCCCCACCGCCAGAAATGGCAGCGACACGCCCGGCGCTGGCCCTGCGACCCCGGCAGGCATGACATACTGCATTCGCGGCGCTTCATCAATGACCTTCGGGTCCGGGCGTAATGATGGAAATGCCGAAGCAGCAAAATCAATGGCCTGGCTGGCTGGGCTGTAGCTGAACAACCGGAGAACGGGCTTGCTGTCGGTCAGGCTTTCAAACAGCTTTTCGGCGCGAAAAGGCATATCGCCAACGCCATCGCCGTCGCGGTCATAGCCGACATAGTTGCTCCAGTAGTTCCCAATGCCATCCTGATTCCAGAGGTTGCCCAGAAGATTGCCGCGCCCCTGCACACTGACCTGCTGGTAATTTTCGAGAAACGTGTTGTTCTGGAAGATGTTGCGCTGAACAGACGGAAGCCCCATCACGCCGACATCGTTGTAAGCGAAAAAGTTCTGGGTGAAGGTGTTGTGCTCGTCGTACAGGGAAGGGGAGTTATCAAGATAGACCGCGACCATGTTGCCGGTGAATATGTTGTTGGTGACAGCAGCGCGATCCATATCCTTCAACGCGAGTCCATAACCGCTCGCCCCCCGGTTATGGACAAACTGGTTGCGGGTCATCACCAGACCCGCCGAATACATCATGTACGCGCCGACAGCGTTGTGTTCGATGACGTTATTTTCGACAACGGCGTTTTTGTTGTACATGAAGTGCAGGCCATAGCGGTTGTTGTGGATGTGATTATCGCGGATAGTAATGTTGTCGGCGTACCAGATCAGCGTATCGCGCCCGGTGGCAATCTCGTTGCCGATAAGCTGCACGTTATCGCTGTACCACACGCGGATACTATCGCCCCGCATACTTTCGTCGAGTGATTTGCCGCGTATGATATTGTTTTGTGCCAGCCCGTCGTGTGCGCCGGCAAAGTAGATGCCAAACAGCACATCTTCCAGCACATTATCAGCAACGGTGACCCGGCTGGCCTGAACAACAATGCCTGTGTCCTCATGCGCCAGACTCTGGCCGCTGCCGCGCACGATAAAACCACTGAAGCTCACATCTGGCGCGCCAATCAGCACCAGGCTGCCGACGCCCTGGCCGTCAATCACCGGCTGGTCAACGCCGACGATCGTCACTGTTTTGTCGATTATCAGCGGCGCGGCGTGGATACCACCCTGCACCTCAATGACATCGCCGGCCTGTGCCGCCGCCAGCGCCGCTTCAATCGTGGTGTACATTCCATCCGGCGCGACGATCAACGTGCTGCTGGCGCGGCCCGGTGTGTAGAGCGCGGTCATCAGGGCGATCAGGATGATGCACGCGAATGTGCGGCTGACCGGGTACGTTTTCATGGTGTCTTATGCTTTCGATTGAGATCGCTGGTCGATCAGCCGGATAATGACTGCTGCCACGATCAGAAGGCTGCCGGCAACGGCCAGATACCAGCCGGTATGCACCGAAGCCACCGTCTTGAACTGGCCGATTACCCCCTCACCGAAGATCGGCGGTGTAAAGGGTTGAATGGCGCTCGACAGCGGCGCATACGGGTCCAGATTCTGCCCGTAGTGGTTCATCCAGAAGGCCAGATCGCCCAGAAATACAAAGGGGAAGGTGAGCGCCGGGATCGTCAGCAGCCATGTCCAGCGCCGCCGCCAGAACGCCGCCACGATGAGCAGGCCCACCATCACGACGATGGCCGGGATGGCGATAGAGCGTTCAAACGCCGCTGCGTCGTACAGCGATTTCATGCCGATATAATGATTCAGCCCGTCGATTTCGCGCACTTCGTCGAGTGTGGGGTCTTCGTCGCCGGTGATGGTGTTGACAAAGACGCGCATTTCCAGCCCACCCGGATACTGCGGCGCTTCCAGCACCATGCCCCAGTAGGGCAGGTTGGTCGAAGCGACCAGCAAGCCAGCGGCGCCGAGCAGAAACACGGTGGGCAGCCAGAACCACCAGCGGCGCGAGGCAGTTGCCTGAGCGCGATCAGCCGTTACGGAATCTGGCCGGGATATTGCTTTGGTAAACATACAAGACCTCTCTTGCCTGATTGTCGCTGTGGTTCAGGTGGCGGGAACACCAGCCCCCGCCACCCTGAATTTGGCGCTACTTATTCGGGTTTCACTAACATGTAACCCATCATTTCGAGGTGCAGCGCCGAGCAGAATTCGGTGCAGTAGAAGCTGAACACTCCGGAGCGCGTGGCCTCAAACTCGAAGGTTACGGTTTCGCCCGGCTCGATGCTCAGGTTGATGTTGTAGAACGGTATGGCAAAGCCGTGTGTAGCATCGCGGGCACGTTCGACATTCGTGATCGTCCAGGTCACATGGTCGCCAACTTCGATCTCGACGTGTTCGGGGGTCATGTGGCTGCGCACGGCGGTCATGCGAACGGTGACATTCTTGCCATCGCGGGTTACGCCTTCGGTTCCCTGGGTGACCGCATTCGGATCAACCGATTGGGTGATCGGATTCCAGCCCACCTCAGGATAGACTTCCCAGGCGTTCAGCTTGTCCGCCTTGATAATCTGCGCGTAGTGCGGTTCGGCCCCGGTGATCGGCATGTCGTAGATAATCTGCATCTGATCGCCGGGCCGTGACACATCGATCAACTGAAGATTCTGAGGCAGCAGCGGGCCGGTGCTGAGGAAGCGATCAATCGACCACTTGTTAAGCGCGACCACGTAGCGGCCATCCGGCGATGCGGTATCACCTTCTGCGGCGGCCATGTGCCCAACGTTGTACTGAACCGGTATCTTGCTGATAAGCTGCCAGCCATCCTGCGGGCGATAGCCCTCTGCGCCGATGCTCCAGCGAGCCACTGCGCTGTCGAGGAACAGGCTGGTATAGGCATAACCCTGATCGTCAAAGACGGTATGCAGCGGCCCCAGCCCGACTTCGACCTGCGCTTCCATCACGCTTTCGAGCGCCAGCACCGGCACACCGAACACGTCAGTTTCGGTTGGCCCAGCCGCAATCGCGTCCATAATCTTGTCGAAGCTGTAAATGGTCACGTGCGGGTCAAGCTTGCCGCCGATCACGATGAACTCGCCGCCGGGGGTCACATCCACACCATGCGGGCTGCGGGGTTCCGGCGCAAAGAACAGCAGGTCATTTTCGATAACGGTTTCCAGGGGGATGACATTGAAGCCATTAACATCCACTGCGCCGCCAGCCTGGAACACCGCTTCTGCCGCATTCAGGTTGATGATGTGCAGGTAATCGACGGCCCCGCGACTGGCTCCGGCTTCAAATGGCGGATTGCCTTTTTCGATGCCGCCCGTCGCCATTTCGGTATTGAACGAATTGCAGAACACCCAACCCTCAGATACCAGCTTGCCGGAGTCGCACAGGTCCTGCCAGTAGGGGGGGAGTTCCAGCGCGAATGATTGTTCCGGGTCAATGCGACCGGTGTCGCGGTTGAACTTCCAGAAGGTAATCATGCCGCTGTAGGCCGACTCATAGTCTTCAATCGCCGCATATTCGCTGCCGAGTGGCAAACCATACTGCCCGCCTTCAACCACATATTCGGTATTGGGCGTAACAAACGTGCCGCCATGATCGTTCAGGAAAGCTGGGTTATGGACGATCTGCTTGGTCTCGAAGTCGCGCAGGTCAATGACCGCTACGCGCCCGTTGGCTTTGTCACCGATGAAAAGCCACTCGCCGTCATATTCACCGTTGGTTTCGCTCAGGGCCGGATGATGGGTATCACCCCACAGAATTTCCTTCCCGTCGATGAACCCCTGTTCCAGAATCTCGTGTCCGACTCCATAGCCATAACCCTGCCAGGGTTCCGGCGTAAAGACCGCAATCAGGCGCAGCAGACGCATGGACGGCAGGCCAATCGCCAGCACCTGGCCGCCCTGGCCGCCCGACGCAAACATGACATACTCATCCAGCATGCCGCTGGGCGTATAGGTCATGGCCGCAGCCCGCAGGTCCTCAGCGGTCAGGCCACGTTCTTCGGCAATTGTTTGCCAGTCCGCATCGCTGCCCTGCGCCTGGGTGAAGGTCCCCGGCGCGATCATTACGGCCAGCATAACAGCCGCCAGCAGGACAGCCCCTGTTAAAAGTAGTTTTGAGGATAATCGTTGCGAGATCATTCGGTCTCCCTCTCCTTGTGTCAGAAGTTATTTCGAGAAGTCGGCTGCGCACTGGCTGGCGCGGCGCTTCCTTAACCTTCATGATGGAGGGGAACCCCAGAGTCAGATGTGACCCAAGTCACAAACCAGGGATAATCAACGGACTTCCTGAAGTGCGATGGCGCGCAGGGCATCGAGGTCGCGGATAAGGATGCTGCGGCGGGTTGCCTTGACCAGACCCTCATCCTCGAAGCGTCTGAAGGTGCGATAAACGACCTCGCGGGCCGTGCCAACCATATCGGCAAATTCCTGCTGAGATAGCAGCCGGTCAAAGATGATGCCTTCATTGTGCGGCTGGCCTTCGGTCTCGGCCCGGACGACCAGAACAGTCGCCAGGCGTGACGTGACATCGCGGAAGGCCAGATCATGCACCAGCGTAACAAATTGTTTAAGCCGGACCGTAATCAGGCGTAGAAACGCCTCCTGAAAATCCGGGTGTTGGTCCAGCAGCGATTGCAGGTCATCGGGCGATAGCCGGAGGGCAGTGACGGGTGTGAGGGTAGTGGCAGAGTAGGGGGCAGGGGCGCCTGTGGGCAGCGACTCTGCGCCCAGACAATCGCCCGGACCGGGCAGCGCCAGAATCTGGCATTTCTCTTTGGACTGGCGATACAGCTTTACCCGGCCTGATTGCAGCACATACAGGGCGCTCGGTGGCCCGCCCTGACGATAAAGATCCGCATCGGCAGGATGCTCCACCAGTGCAGCCTTCGCCGCAATGTCCTGCTGTGTGTGCGGCTGAAGCGCCGCAAACAGTTCGATTTTGGATAAAAATGCCGCGCTGACCATCGTGTCGCCGCCGCTATAGTATACCCTCATAGAGCCAGCATAGAGAATTGGAGGTTGCGCTGATGTGACCCAGATCACATCAGGCAGATGTGCCTCGATCTTCGCTGGCACAGGGGGGCAGCAGCGCATCGGTGTTCAGGATAACAATGCGTCCGATTTCGTTCCGCACAATGCCTTCTTTTTCCAGCAGTCGGAGATGGCGCGTAACCACCTCGCGCACTGTACCGGACAGCGCCGCCAGTTTCTCGTGGGTAAGTTCGACAACCGGCTGTTGGAAGTGATAATTGGCGTAGGTCAGCAGACAGTCGTTGATGCGATCTGAGACTGTCCATGCCCCAAGCACCTCGCTCACGCGGGCAAGGTGCTCCAATCGCTGGCTGTAGATGTGCAGCAGCGCCTTGACCAGATGCGGATCACGCGCTTTCAACTGCTGCAGGGAGTTTTCTGGAAGCACGAACAAGGTCACTTCGTCGAGCGCCTGAGCAGTTGCCGGGTTTTTGCCCATATCAAACAACGGGCAGCTTCCGAAACATTTACCCCGGTTCATCAGGCACAGGCCCTGGATGCGCCCGTTAAGTGATTGTTTGATGATCTTCACCCGCCCCTGAGAAACAAACCACAACGAATTGGCCTGTTCGCCTTCCACAAAGATAATCTGACCCGGAGCGTAATGCCGGCGCACCATCACACCCGCCAGGCTGTGTATCTGTTCAATGGGCAGGTCCTGGAATGCGGGCACTTCCTGCAATTCGTCGGGCTTTACCGGCGGATTGTTTATCATCACGTTTCGGTCACATAGTCACCCTGGCTCAGGTCCAGCAGGCACATCAGCCTCTGTTTCATGCTGCCCAGAGCAAACCTCTTCATCTTCCTCAGTATATCCTATAGCCCGCATCAGCAACAGACCCATTGTGCGAAATTTCACCACAGCCGCACAGGTATTGGGTGAAAGAGCCTGTCATGCGGGGCAGGGGGTGAACCTGAGGCTGATGGTCGCGCTTATCGCGCCAATTCCGCGCTGCATCAGGGTGCGTTTTTTGGCTGCGACCTGTTGTTATAGACTGCGAATATCGCTGCCCGGAATTTCCGGCTGAAAAAGCTGTTCAATTGGGGTAGGGGGCAAATGGTTTGTGTGCCGGGCATACGGTGAATATTGATGATTTTCTGTTCAGCCAATGGTTTGTTATCAGCACAATACCTTATCAGAAGTAATTATTTCGCTGCACCCTGCCCCCAGCATCAAACTGCTGACACCAAGCAGTACAGAATGAAACGCTGTGACCGTTCGCCTGCCCGATACTTGAATTGTTCATGAAATCTGTGAAGCAAGTCGATGTTTCCGGCTACAATGGTGTCAGAAACCATGTATCCCAGAGCGATCCGAGATGTCGGCTGTAAACACCCCCCAAAAATCGACGGCGCTCATTGTCGATGATAATTATTATAACCGCGATGTGTGTGCCCTCGCCCTGAAACATATCGGCTATAACGTGACGGAAGCCCACAACGGCGTCGAGGCGCTTTCCATTCTGGCCGACCAGACCTTCGATCTGCTGGTTCTCGATCTGCAGATGCCGGAAATGGACGGCGCATCGGTCATCCGCCAGATTCGCAAACAAAGCCTTCATCACAACATGACGGTGATCGTGATTACCGCCAATTATCACATGGCGACAGATGAGGTGGACCTGAACGCCGATTACGTCATGTACAAGCCGATTGACATTGACGAGTTCGCGCAGTTTGCCCGGCGGCTGGCAGACTTCAAGAAGGACTCCCGCTAGGGTTGTGGACTGCCCTCCCCTGTTATCTGCCGCGTCAGGCCAACTGTCGAAGCAGGATCAGCCCGTAGTTCGAGGATGCGCTGATATTCAGCCTCCGCCAGTTCGGGCGTAAGCTGGCCGCCGTAATCTGTTCTGGTCGAACGCAGCGGTTTGCCAAAAGCCAGGTCTTCCAGAATCGTCTGCAAAGTTTCGCGGGTCATGAACAGGGTCGGATACGGCGTGTAATACACCCGGAACGCCCCGCCGCACAACAGCGAGATCGGCAGCATGGCGTGGAGCTTCAGGTCGCCGTTGCGGTTGGAACCGAGATAAAAATGCGGCATGGGGATATCTGTGCCGTAGGCCGCGCGCGCATAATAGCTGTACAACTGGTCGTGCATCGCCTGCAGGTCGTCGGTGTGCTTCAGGCTTTCATCGAGGCTGCTGTGGGCTGCTTCGCCCATAATCGTGTGTGCCTGCCAGAACGAAAATAACGGAATCGGCGCAATTTCCCAGATCAGTTTGCGCCGCCCCGCCTGGTAATTCCACTGCGCATGAAACGCTTCGAACTGCTCCCCAAGCCGGTGCTTCTCGTCATCTGGCGGCAGATGCAGCAGCGTGTCGATTCCCACAAAATACGGATCGATGCCCTGTTCGCGGTAGAATGCCTGAAACTGCTCGCTCGCCATCAACAGGCAGGCCCGCATCGCCTGTCGGGCATATTCCGGCCCCCGATCCGAAAAGCCCTGATACGAAAATGCGGGGATAATCAGGTTCTGGCCGCCCAGATCGTAGTACATTGAGATCAGCTCGAAATAGCGGCTGACCAGGAATTGGGCATAATCCTGAAAGTCCTCGATATGGCCGGGATCGTCCCGGTGGCGGTTGCGTTCCAGCACGTAGGTGGTGCGCGTGCCGCCGACGACCAGCACGCCGGTCAGCCCTTCGGGGAATCGCTGGCGGATACGTTCGGCAAAAGTTGGTCCATCGCTCATGGTTATCCCCTTGCTGCAATGATCGCCATTATTTCGTCCACCAGCGTGAGGGCGTTGATCGGTTTGGGAATATAGCCATCGAAGCCAGCCGCCAGAATCCGTTCCTGATCGCCGGCCATCACGTGGGCAGTGATAGCCACTGCCGGAATATCGCGCCAGGCAGGGTTCTCGCGTATCTTCTCCAGCAGATCGAATCCGCTCATATCCGGCATCTGAATGTCCAGCATCAGCAGCGAGGGAATCTCGTTCCTGAGCGCCGCCAGGCACTGCTGACCGGACAGCGCCGAACGCACGCTGGCGTTGTGATAATCCAGGACAAGTTCCACGACGCCGATATTATCCGGTTCATCATCGACGACAAACACGATCCAGCCACTTAAATCATGCATCTGCGCTGCCCGCCCCGCCCCATCCTCGATAGA
>Ga0079224_100003552_pt1 | contig 19785 bp, 15 predicted proteins | sample Stecom2015_FD_80414 | JGI IMG/M metagenome (GOLD analysis project Ga0079224, IMG submission 80414) | Agricultural soil microbial communities from Utah to study Nitrogen management - Steer compost 2015 | ecosystem: Environmental > Terrestrial > Soil > Agricultural land | place: USA: Utah...
CGGGGCCACGGCGGCGCTGGCTGCCTGGACGTTGTTCCCGGTGGAGGCCCGCGCAGCCCTGATGCGCGCGCGCCTGTTCGCTCGCCGGGTGAAACACGCCGCGATCGAAGCCATCCCCCGCCCGCCCCTGCCGCCCGGCACGCGGTCCGCGACCACGTTCACGGTCGAGGAAGCCATCTACGCCAAGGGGCTGCAGCGCGACGTTTGGCAGGACTACGGCTGGGCGCCCAGGGAGCTCGACGGGCCGGGGCCGGCCGAGCTCCGCTTCGCCAATTGGGGCGGCTGGATCCTCGCGCGCATGCAGCCCTCGGCGCCGCGTTTCGGCGGGCTATTGCTCAAGGTCAAGGCTCCGGAGGACTACGGGGAGTTTCTGCGGGTCTCCATGTCGTCCGACCTGATCGACAACTTTCCGACGGTCGACGTCGGCCCGCAACACCGCCGAGACGCGGGCGACGGCTGGCAGGAGGTGTTCATCCCGATGCAGGAGATGAACCCCTACGGCCTCGACTTCAACAAGATCACCTTCCACGTGAACGGCCGGCTCCCGGACGCGGTGGTGCTGCTCGCCGACATCGGCCTGACCAAGCCCACCGGGCCGCTGCCGCCGCCCAAGCCCCTGCCGTCACGCGACGCGAAGGCCGTCCTCCAGTGTGACAAACCGGGTCGCGCCATCAGCCCGTTGATCTACGGCCTGGCGGCGTCGGACGCGCCCGAGGAGCTGAACGCTGCCAGCTATCGCTGGGGCGGCAACCCATCCTCGCGCTACAACTTCAAAATCGAAGCCTGGAACACGGCCCACGACTGGTACTACCAGAACGTTCAAGGCGGCTCGTGGCAAGCGTTCGTGGACCGCGCCGCCAAGCGGAATGCCTACGTGACGATCACGGTGCCGATGATCGGCTGGGTCGCCAAAGACACGACCAGCGTGGGCTTTCCGGTCTCCGTCGTCGGCCCCCAAGAGAGCACGGACAACTGGCGCCCCGACGCCGGCAACGGCCGGCGGAAGGACGGAACGCTGGTCAAGCCGCTGCCGCCGTCGACCACCAGCATCCCGGCGCCGCCGGAGTTCGTCGCCGAGTTCGTGCGCAAAATCCGCGAGGAAGACCAGCGCGCCGGCAAGCGCCGCGTGCACGCCTACATCCTCGACAACGAGCCGATGCTCTGGAACTCGACCCACCGCGACGTGCACCCGGAGCCGGTCACGTACGACGAGCTGCTCGACCGCACGATCCGCTACGGCAGCGTCATCCGCAAGCTCGATCCGGACGCGAAGATCGTGGGTCCGGCGGTGTGGGGGTGGCCCGCCTACTTCTTCTCGGCCAAGGATCACGCCGAAGGCTTCGACAAAAAGCCGGATCGGCGGGCGCACGGCGACGTCCCATTCTTGGAGTGGTACCTGCGCAAGCTGCGCGAGCACGAGCAGCGCACCGGCGTTCGCTTGCTCGACGTGCTCGACGTTCATTTCTATCCGCAAGCGGACGGCGTCTACTCCGACGCCTCCGACCCGGCGACCTCGGCGCTGCGCCTGCGCTCCACCCGCGCGCTCTGGGACCCCGACTACGCGGACGAATCCTGGATCAACGACAAGGTGCACCTGATCCCGCGGCTGCGGGACATCGTGGCGCGCAACTACCCAGGCATCCAGCTCTCCCTCGGCGAGTGGAGCTTCGGCGCCGAACGACACCCGAGCGGTGGCGTCGCCATGGCGGAGGCCCTGGGTCGGTTTGCTCAGCAGGGGCTGCACTCGGCCTACTACTGGATCGCGCCGCCCAAGGACAGCCCCGCGTACTGGGCGTTCCGCGCGTTCCGCAACTATGACGGCGCCGGGAAGACCTTCTTGAACGAGCTCGTGCCCGTCAAGGTGACCGGCGACGTGAGTGTCTTCGCCTCCCGTGACAAGGCCCGCAAACGCCTGGTGATCGTGGCGCTCAACTTCAGCGATCAGACCGAGGCCGCGCTGTCGCTCGACTTCAAGACCTGCGGCAAGGCGCGCGCCAGCCGCTACTTTTCCTACTGGGGCAACCGCGAAGGGCTAGCACTTCAAAAGGGCGGCGGCGCCCGCGACGGCGGCGCGTCCGCACGTCTCCGGCCGTATGCCATCAGCGTATGGGAGATCGAGCTTTGACGACCAACGGACATTCCGTCCCCCAAACCCCCAAAGACGCCGCACCGCCCGAGCCGGGCCAGACCGACGGTTCCAAGCGCTCGCGGCTCTGGCAAGCCGCGGCCGGTTTCGTTCAGGGCGTCCGCGGCGATTTCGAGCTGATGCGCCAGGGGCGCGCCAAGTACCTCGGCGACGAGCTGCCGCCGACGGCGCTCCCCGCGCAGCTCGTCAAGAGCATCGGCCTGCAGATGATGTTCTCGATCCGGTGCATGCACCTGCTGCGCGACGCCGGGATGGGGGTGGGGGCACAGATCGCCTCGCGGATGATCCGCTACGTCTACGGCGCGGAGATCCACTGGCAGTCCACCTGGGCGCCCGGGGTCAACATCGTGCACGGCAACGGGCTCGTCGTGGGGAGCAACGCGCGGGTTGGGCCCGGCTGCGTGCTCTTGCACAACGTGACACTCGGCGATGCGTTCGATCGAGCCTCAGGGAAAATCGGAGGGCCCACGCTGGAGCGCAACGTGCACATCGGGCCGGGCTGCACCCTACTCGGCCCGATCACGGTCGGCGCCGACTCCAAGCTGATGGCGGGCACGACGCTCGACACCTCCGTTCCGCCACGATCTCTTGTGCTCCCCCCCCCGGCGACAGTAAAGTCCAGGAGTGGCCGGGGGGAGTAACACGTGAGTCGGAGGATCCTGATCTCCAGCATGCTCGATCCGACCGGCGGCTGCGAGACGCACCTCTATTACCTCTGCAAGACACTGCGCGCCGACGGCAACGACGTCACCATCGCCGCCCAACATTGCGAGCTGAACGCCGAGTGGCGCGGGGAGCTCGAGGACGCCGGCGTGCGTCTGCTGACGCCGCCCACGCCGCCACGCTCGCCCGCGTTGCGGCAGCTCAGGGCGCTCGCCCACTTCTCGACGAAGCTGCGGCGGGAGTTCGACCTGTTGGTTGGCGTCAAGAACGGCGGCCTGCACCGGCTGCTCTTGCCCTTCCTCAAGCCCGGCGGGTTCTCCATCTACAACCTGCCGACGACGTCCGAAAATCTGACGCGCCAGACGCTGTTCGGCATGCGGGGGATGGACGGCGTCATCACCATGTCACCACGGATTTCCGAGGCGCTCCGGCGCGACCACGGCCTGACCCAGCCGATCGCCGCGCTGCCCCATCTGAACGGCCCCATCGACCCCACCGACATTCCCCTCGCCCGCCCCGCCCCAGCGCCGGATGAGCCCCTCCGGGTCGCCTTCTTCGGCCGCCTCAACGGCTTCAAGCGCCCCGACCTCCTGGTCCGGTTGTGGCCAACCCTGCGCCTGGGCCCGGCGCACCTCGACATCTACGGCGACGGGGAGCGGCTCGAGGCCTGTCGCCGCCTGGTCGAGGAGCTCGATCTCTCCGAGAGCGTGCGCCTGCACGGCGCCTACCGCCACCAAGACGCGCGGCAGCTGATGAGCGCGGCGCACCTGATCGTGCTGCCCTCCAACGGCCTCGAAGGCCTGCCGCAGGTCCTCGTCGAAGCCCTGGCTTGCGGCGTGCCCTTCGTGGCGACGGATGTCGGCGGGATCGCGGAGCTCGGAGAGGACAACCCCAACGTCATCGTGACGGACTGTTCGGAGGCCTCGATCCGGCAAGGCATCGAGCGGATGGCCGCCCGCGTGCGCTCCGGCGACATCTCGCCGGAGCAGCTCCGCCGGATCTACCGCGAACGCTACGCCTTCGAGACGGTGCTCGACCGCTGGCGCCATGCCCTGACCGAACCCCACACCTTCTTCGAGCGCTTCGCGCTCGCCCGGCAACCAACCGCCATCCCCGCAGTACCCTAAAGCGAGCGACAGCGCGCGCACCCCGACCCGCGCGAGCGATAGCGCGCGCATCCCGACCCGCGCGAGCGATAGCGAGCGCACCCGGACCCCGACCCGCGCGAGCGATAGCGAGCGCATCCCGACCCGCGCGCGCGACAGCGCGCGCACCCCGACCCGCGCACCCCGACCCGCGCGAGCGATAGCGAGCGCATCCCGACCCGCGCGAGCGATAGCGCGCGCACCCGGACCCCGACCCGCGCGAGCGATAGCGAGCGCACCCGGACCCCGACCCGCGCGCGCGACAGCGCGCGCACCCCGACCCGCGCGCGACAGCGAGTCAGACGGGCACGGGCACGGAACGGGCACGGAACGGACCCTCGCCCGTCGCCCTACCCATGCCCCGGAGGGCGACCCGTGTCTTCCGGGGTGATGCCCCGGGGCTCCGCGCGCGGCGAAGGACCGAAGCCCCAGCCCGCCTCGGTGGCCCGCTTCCACTGAGCATGGTTGTTCAGCCCGGCGAGCACGACCAGCGGCAGGGCGCACAGCAGAATGGGGCGGCGCAGCGGGCCGAGCGTGCCGAGCGCCAGCGCAGCGATGAAGAACGGCAGAAAGTGCATGGAAAACAAAAAGGTCTCGCCGCCGTAGACCAGGTGCAGCGCGAGCTGTCCGGCGAGACAGGCAGCGACCACGAACGACGTCCGCCCGAGGGGACGCCGAGCGGCCATGGTCCAGATCGCCATCCCCAAGACGGCGAGCCAGAGCGCGCTCGCCACGCCTCCCCAGACCGAGCCGCTGCCCAGCGGCGACAGCTGCATGCGAAAGTACAAAAATGGACTCTCGCCGCGCTGGTCCATCGCGATCTCGGGCGCCACGACGGTGGTGACCAGAAATGTCTTGGCGATCGCGAGCGGGCCGCCGTTCATCGACAGAAAGAGGTAGTGCTGCTCCTCGCTCGTCCGCAGGGGAAACTGCGCGCTCGGGATGATGAGCCGCTGAACGGCCCAGACCGCGACCAGGATCCCGAAAGCCGCAGCGCAGATCGCGATCGCGCGGCGGCGGGGGTGATGGGCCAACGCCGCGGCGGCGCCGAGCATGCCGTTGGTGACCGTCATCGACAGCGTGAGGGCGCCGGCCGCCGCGAACGGCAGCGGGCCGAAGCGCCGCCGCTCCGCCAGGGCGACGAACCACAAGCCGATCGCGATGGTGACCGCCCCGAAGAGGAACGTCTCGGGTATACACGACCAGAACCACCAGGCCGCGCTCGAGACGGCGATCGAAAGGAGCAGGAGCGTGTCGAGGCGGCGGCAGCCCAAGGCCCGCAGGAAACCGAACATCGCGGCGACGAACGCGGCGGCGGCCAGCGCTACCGTAGCGTGCAGCGCCGAGAGTCCGTCGAACGCCTGCCGGAACAGCGTGACCAGGCTGAAGCCGGTCAGGCTGAAGAGCGGGTGGACCTTGGCGCGGTTGTGGTTCGACTCGGTCGAGACCATGTTCGCCACCACGCGCGGGATGTCCGCGTCGAACCAGACGTCCCAGGTCGCAAACTCGTACAGGTGCGGGTTGATCCTGGCTTGCGCGGCGAGCGACGCCGCCCCCGCACAAATCGCCAGCGCGGCGCCGAGCGCCAGGTCGACCCGATGCCTGCGGAGCTCCCCCGTCAGTGACTCCATTCGATCACCCGTGCGGGGATTTTGCGGGAATCCGCGGGCCGCGGCAACCCCTCGGGCGGGCCAAGGGCGGCGCGCGGAGCCGGTCAGCCGGAGCTCTTCGAGAGCGAGGATCGTCGATCCCACCGCGAGCGCTTCGTGCTACGGAAGGGGACTATCCCGACTTGGGATCGAACCGTACCGATGCTGATCTCCGTCGTCGTAGCCACCTATAACCGCCTCGGGCTCTTGCTCGAGCTGCTCACCGATCTGGCCGGGCAGCGGCTCCCCGCGGGGAGCTTCGAGGTGATCGTGGTGGACGACGGCTCGAAGGTCCCGGTGCGGCCGAGGATCCTCGAGCGCAGCTGGCCGTTCTCGATCCAGGTGGTGGAACGCCCGAACGGGGGTCAGGCCGTCGCACGCCATCAGGGGATCACGCACGCCAACGGGGACATCGTCGTCATCACGGACGACGACATGGCGCTGCACGAAGACTTTTTGGCAGCGCACCGGGATCTGCACGCCGAGGGCTACCAGGTCGTGCTGGGCCAGATTCGAAACCCCGAAGATCTGACGAACAAGCCGATCTTCGAGCGTTTTCACGCCGCCCAGCTCGACCGCTTCGTCGCCTCGATGCGCTCCGGCGATCCGATCCCCGGCGCCGCCTTGTGCACGGGCAACGTCAGCTTCCGGCGCGACCTCTACCTGAAGGTCGGAGGCTTCGACCTCACGCTGAAGCGCTCGGAGGACCGAGACCTGGGCATTCGCTTCAAGAAGGCCGGCGCGCGGTTTGCGTTCTCGGAGCGGGCATACACCGTGCACCGCTCCGATCACAGCGACCGAGCCGTGTGGCTGCGCCGGGCCTACCTGTACGGTGCGTACGACACGCGCATCGGCCGCAAGTACGCTGGCGACGGCTACAACGACTCCTTTCACTACCTGGCCATCGCCAACCCGATCGCGCGGCCGCTGCTGCTCGGCGCGGCGCTCGCGCCCAAGCCGGCCGGTGTGGTCAGCCGAGCCGTCCTGGACGTGGCGGAGCGGATCGCGAAAGTGGGGCTCGAGCGGGCGGCGATCAAGGCCACGACGCTCGTCTACGGCCTCGAGTACTACCGCGGCGTGCGCTCCGAGTTCACGTCGACCTCCCAGCTGTTGGGAGGCATCCTCGATTTTCTGCGAAAAGACGCGGCCTTTGCCCGCACGGAACCCGCGCCCGCTCAGACGGACGACACAAGATGAAACTTGCATTTGCCATCGAAGACAACGTCGGCAACACGACGTACCGGAAAAACCTCGCCCATTTCATCGCCCAGCGGGAGGACGTGCAGGCCGAGTTCGTCCCGGTGAAGCTGATCGCGGACGACATCTGGCAGCTGTTGCCGGTCATCAACGCCAACTACGCCCTGACCGCGAGCGCCCGGGCGGCGAGCTCGCTGCACGCCATCGACAAACGACTGGGCCTCGACGCGGCCTTCATCCACTCGCAGTCGATCGCGCTGTTCGGGTTGTCTTTCATGCACAAGGTGCCGACGGTGATCTCGTCGGATGCCACCCCCGCCAATTTCGACACGCTGGCGCAGGGCTACGGCCACGAGGTGCGCGGCCCGGGCATGGAACGCTTCAAAAAGCACTGGACCCGGGCCACCTTCAAGGCGGCGGCCAAGCTGCTCGGCTTCTCGGAATGGGTGAAGGACAGCTACGTCAACGACTACGGGGCGGATCCGGACAAGGTCGTGGTCGTCTCTTCCGGCGTCGACACCACGCTGTGGCGGCCCGAGCCCGCCAAACGCGCGCAAGATGGGATCGTTCGTATTCTTTTCATCGGCGGCGACCTGAAGCGCAAGGGCGGCGACGTGCTCTTGCGCTGGGCCGCGGAGACCCGCCACCGCGACTTCGAGCTGCACCTGGTCACCAAAGATCCCGTCCCGGAGCAGGCGCGGGTGCACGCGCACTATGGCATGACCTCCAACGCGCCGGAGCTGATCGAGCTGGCGCAGCGCTGCGAGGTGTTTGCGTTCCCGACGCGGGCCGACTGCTATCCCTTCGGTTGCATCGAGGCGGCGGCGGCGGGGATGGCCGGGGTGAGCTTCGCGCTCGGGGCCATTCACGAGATCATCGTCGACGGCACGACCGGGCTGCTCGCCAAAGCCGGCGACGACGCCGGTTTCTGCGAGCGGCTCGACAAGCTCGTCGAGGATGCGTCGACGCGGGAGGCGATGGGGCGCGCCGCCCGCGAGCGCGCCCTCTCCAAGTTCGACGCCAAGACGAACGCCGGGCGCGTCATCGAGGTGATGCGGAGCATCTCGGAGCGCTGAGCGGGATCGCAAAAAAAGGACGAGTTCCGCTGTTCTTGCTCACAGAAGGGCGGAAGAGCGGAAGGTCTTTCGAACGGGGACCGACGTCGTCGATCCCCCCTTCCGCTCGTCCGCCCCTTCCTGTGACCGATCTCCGATCTAGACCCGTCGACTAACTCGAGCTGCGCCGAGAAGGCCTCACTGGCGCGCGAGGGGGCGGACCTCGGCTGGGATGCCGACGGCGAGCGACCTGGGCGGGACGTCGCGCAGGACGACGGCGTTCGCGCCGACGACCGACCCCGCGCCCACCCGGATGGGGCCGAGCACGCGCGCGCCGGCCCCCAAGACCACGTCGTCCTCGATCACGGGGTAGCCGTCGCCGCGCGCGGTCCCGACCGTGTTGTTGCCCATGAAGACGACGCGATCCCCGATCACGGCGTCGCCGCCGATCACGGTGCCCACGGTGTGGACGAAATAGATCCCCTCTCCGAGCCGGACCCCCTTGCCGATCTCGATGCCAAAGAGCGCGGTCTCGGTCAGGCGGATGACCCGATTGATGCCGATGAGGTGCAGCCGCCGGCCCGCGGCGCGCGTCCGCTCGAGGGCGAGGATCGTGAAGGAGTCTTGCAGCAAGGCCGTGCCGAGCGCCCGCAGCGACCGATCCCCCTTGGTCACGACGGCGCCGAGCTCTCGCGCGTCTCGCAATAGGTTCGCCAGCACGGGCGCATCGTAGTCGCCGGCGCGGGGTCGAGCAACGGCCGGGTTTCGCGGCTGCGGTCACCCTCAGCGCGCTGGCCAGTCGCTCCAGGGGCGCTCCGGATAGGCGCCATCGAGCGAGAGGAGCAGCACCGCCAGATCGTTGATCTGCGCGTCGCTCAGCGACGGATCGTGCGCCTGCAAGAACTCCGGCAGCGTCGCGTAGCGTCCCGCGTGCCCGTAGGGCCCCGTCAGGCTCAATAGACGCAGGCTCGGGGTTCGGAGCGCGCCCACGTCCTCCGGGCGCGCGGCTTCGGGCAGCTCCGGCGGCGTTCCCACCCCCTCGTCCCAGTACGCGCCGCGGGAGTTGAACGGATTGGAGAGCAGCACGGGCAGCCCTGCCGCCCTCCCCTCGTCGCTGCCTGGGTCCGTCGCGGGGTGAAAGCCGCCGTCGCTCAGCGCGTGCCCGGAATGACAGGTGGTGCACCCCGACTCGAGCAGCTGGCCGAGCCCGCTGCGCGCCGCGTCTCCGAGCGCGCCGAGATCCCCGGCGAGGTACCGCTCGAGGGCCCCCGGGCCGATCGCCACCTTCCGCATGTACGCTTCGAGCGCCTTGCCCAGGTTGGCGAACACCCGATTGATCGCGTCCTGATCCTCCGGCGACATCTGGTCGAACGCCGGGTCACCGGGTGCGCCGCTCGGCGGGAAACGATCGGTGTCGTCGAGCGGCGGCAACGCGCCGAAGATCGCCTCGTAGCGCGAGGCGTACATCGGGTTGGCGTGCAGGGCGTGCGCCACCGCGAGCCGGGAGGAGCCCATCTCGTCCGGCGCTTCGAAGGCGAAGAGCGGCTGCGACCAGAGGCTGTCGGCGCGCCCGTCCCAGAAAAAGAACGGCCCCATCCACGCCGCGGTCAAGATCGTCGGGCTGTTGCGCGCCACCGGCTGGCCCGGCACCACCTCGGACACGGGCTTGGCATCGTGAAACGACTTCTCCGGCAGGTGGCAGGTCGCGCAGCGCACGTCCGGGATGCCCGAAAAACGCGGGTCGTAAAAGCTCAGGAAGCCGAGCTCCGCCGCCGCGTCGTCGTCGGCGTAGGCATTGCCCTGCGACGGCGGCAGCGTCTCCGGCAGCGCCAGCGCCAGCAGCTCCTCGCACCTCTCCCCGCTCACGCCGAGGTCGCCGCACGCGGGCGGCGCCCCACTCGACGGCCCCCCCGCGTTGCGCGGCGGCTGGCCATTCTCGCAAGCCAAGAGCAGCGCGCTCAGCACCAGGGCGCCGCTGGCGCGCGTCACTCCGAGCGGCGGTAACATTGTCCTTCCGCGAACCCCTCGGGCAGCTCGACCCCCTCGCGGACGCCGAAGTTGTCGAACGTGCGATGGTCGAGAAATGGCGTGTTGTGCCAGTAGTAGTGCTGTGCGGTGCGGATCCAGTCCTCCCGCTTGAACCCGAGCCGCTCGGCCGTCGAGTGGTAGAGCACGTGGCCGATGCCGATCGCCGCCTCCGCCATGGTCAGGCGCTGGGACGGATAGTCGTTGCAGAACTTTTGGATGTCGTTGGCGAAGAACACCATGCGTTCGCGATTGAAGTAGACGTCGATCCGCGTGCGTTGCTCGATGTACATCTCGTCGTCGAGCAGCACGCCGCTGATGCGCTTGCGCTCGTTCCACTGGCGGAACCAGCCGCCGTACAGCTCCGCATCACCGCCTCCAGGATACTGGATCGGTGACATGTTGAGCACCGTGTTCCCCGGATCGCGCGAGTGGCGGTAGCCCTCCACGTGGGGGTTGATGATCACGCGGATGTCCGTGCCCGGGCGTGACCCGCCGAGCCGCTCGTTCTCGAAGAACCCGCCATCCAACAAATCGTAGCCGCCGCCCCGCGGGACGAGCTGGATGCAGTTCCAGCCTTGAGTGCTGATGTGAGAGCCTTCGAGCGGGTTCATGAAGCTCGGGGAAGGCAGGATCCCCGCCTTTGGCGCCAGCCGTCCATCGATGACGGTTTGACCCGCTTGCGGCGCGCCGCAGGCGTGGAACATGAAGTAGCGACGGTCGGTCGCATCCGTCTGCGTCTCGAAGGTGACGTGCAGGTAGCGGTCGCTCGCTTCGGGCAGCTGGAACGCACGGCGCGGATACATGAGGCTCGAGCCCATGATCTGTTGACCGGCGTCCGGCAGCACGCTCCGGAGCGCCCCCTGCGTCACGAACATCTGGGCGCCATCCGCGCCGTAGGTGTAAAGCGAGAGCTGGCTCGTCTGATAAAGCTTGGGGTTTACCACAGCGACGTCGTCCGCCACCAAGCCTCCGTTCTCGCCCTCGACGACCAGCTGCGGCTGGTCGGCTGGGTCGGAGAAGTCTTCGAAGAACGCCGCCTCGTCGAAGCCGTCCGGGAGGGACTCGGTCCCGATAGGCTCGACTTCGATGACCACACGCCCGAGCACCTTCGGCGCCCGCGGCTCCGCGGGCAGCGCCAGGTTCGCATACGGCGACTCGCCCGCCGCGGGCGTTGGCGCCGGGCGGTGGCCGTTGATGATGAGGCTGCCGTACTCTTCGCGGATCTCCTGCTCGGTCCGGATCGGGAACGTGCGCGGGCACCCTTCCCAGCTGACCACCTGACCCTGATACGTGGCCTGGTGCATGCGCTGCCCGTCGTGCACACACTCGATGTCTGCGTGTTGGTTGCCGAAGGCGCCCGTGAAGGGACACAGCTCGTCGATGGCTTCGACGACGAGCCGCGTCTTGCCCACGAGGCCGTCGACCTCGACGTTGCGCAACACGGTCCGGCCGACGCTGATCGCTCGGACGTCCTCCCGGCACGGCGGAACGTAGAACACGCCCTGGCCGTAGTCCGTCGCCGCCAGCGAGTCGTCACAATGGTTGTGCTGGCGCAGTCCGCCGCAGAAAATCGTCGCGCCCTGCACGTGTTCGCCCTCGCCGTCCGCCTGGAGCGTGACGCCGTCCGCCAGCGCGAACACGCGATAGTCGCCCGCGCCCTCGACCTCCGGGACGTAGACGGTGACGCTGCTGCGGTTCGGACGGTAGTGGACCTCACCCGTCAGCGCCGGCGCCGGTGGGAGCCCGTCGGGGGTGTCGACGACGGCCGCTGGGATCGCCCCTGGCGGCACGGAGCCGACGGGGGGCACCACGGGAACGGCCTGGCCTCCGTCCCCGCCCGATCCGGAGCTGGCACCGGCACCGGGCGTGCCCCCCGTCCCAGGCGCCGAGGCGTCCTTGTTGGAAGAGCCGCAGCCTACCCAAATCAAGGCCACGAGCACCGCACAAAACTGCTGGCTTCGATTGAACTGCATCATCCCACCGCAAGCAATTGGGCCACCGTAGATTTCGAGGTTCCTATCCCCCCTCGAATCGAAAGTGAGCGGACAGAGTACACGGCTCAACCTTCATGGCGATCCCCTCGAGGCTCGAGGAGCCGCCAGTGTCTTCTAGGACACCGAGGCCAGCACCTTATAACTCAACTCGGGGCGGAAGTCTCTACCCGCTCGGACGAGCGCGACCAGCCGATCCGCAGCAGCGCGAAGAGCGCCAGCGGAACCATTGAAGAAATCCCGCGGTCGACCAACACCGCGGCTGTCGCGGACTCCGCGTCGACCTGCGCCAGCTGACCGAGCAGCGCCACGGTAGTCACACCCACCACGCCCTCGGAGAACGGCAGCAACGTAAGGATCCCTGCCACCAGTGAGACCGGGTACACGAACAGCACGGGCAAGAGCGGCACGTCCAAACCGATGCAGCGCAGCACCACCCATAGCTTGAGAAAATCGACGAGCCATGCCGCGGCCGTCACCGCGACGTACTTGAAGACGCTGATCGGGGACGAAAAGATCTCGTCCCACACGTTGAACAAGTTTTGCAGGACGTCGACCACCCGTTCGCTGCGCAAGCGCCGGGTGAGCGCCGTCGCCAGCCGCGCGAAGACCTCGATGGCCCACCGCCGCCAGCGCTTCACCGTCACCACGGCGGTGCCCGCCGAGAGGCCCAGAAACAGGAGCATCCCCGCCAGGCGCACGGAGGGCAGCTCCGCGCGATAGCTCAACAGCGCGCCCGTGACCACGATCGTCGCGGCGATCATCAAGAGGTCCAGGATCCGTTCGATGGCGACGATGCCGAGGCCGGTGGCTCGCCGGATGCCGTGGGCTCGAGTCAGCTCGGCTTTGATGAGATCCCCCGCTCGCCCGGGCGTGACGATCGAGGCGCTCAAGCCGATGAGAAAGATATGAGCGCCGTCCACGAACCGATAGGGCGACGGCGACGCGCGCCGCACCAGCGCGTGGTAGCGGAGCACCCGGATGGACACATGCAGCACGGCCAACCCGATCAGGAGCGAGACGTGGTGCGGGCGCAGGCGCGCAAACGCCTCTGCGAGCCGGGTGAGGTCGAGGGTACGCAGCGCCAGCGTCAGGATCGCCGCGTAGGCCAGCAGCGCGAGCGCCGGCCGCCAACGCGTCCATCGCGAGCGAGGCGCCGAACGATCTGCTGCCGCCGGGAGCATGGCTACTCGAACTGAAGGGTCGAGTGGATCACTTCGCCAGCCTCGAAGGCGGGCAGTGTTTCGCTGATCACCTGGCCGTCACGACCGGTGAGCCGCAGCGTGAAGGGCCCGGGGCCGACGCCGCTGCCCGCCGTGAAGGTGCCGTCGCTGCCGCGATCGAGCTCGACGAAGGATGGATGGCGGTCACTTTGCACCTCGACCTTGTCAATCGGCACCTTCGGGTTTCGCACCCAGAAGCTCGTCCAGTCCACGTTGGCGAGCGTCTGAAACTGGTAGATCAAGCCGCCGTTGTCCGCGCAGGGAACGATCTGCCACTGCATCGAACGAGGAAACTCGTCCGAGTGGAGCGCGTCGAACGCCACGGAGCTCAGGTCGACGTTGTTCGGGTGCGTCGTCTCACCCGTGGTGATGACCCGCGCCACGACGCTCTTGCCGGTGTCGGCGGTGATGCGCACGCAGCTGTCACAGAGCTGCCCATCGCCATTGAAATCCAACCCGACGCCCACCAAGAGGTCCCCCTGCACCTCGCTCACCTCCGCGGGGTAGGGCCCACACGAGTTCCAAAACGAGCCTTCCCACTCGACGGGTCCGAGGTGGTACTCCCCTTCATGAACGGACCCGATCCCCGAACCCGAGCTCGGCCCCGCTCCGGCTCCGCCGGCCCCGGCGCTCGTTGCACCGCTGCCACCATTGCCGCCGCCGGCGCCATTGCCGCCGTCTCCGCTGGCGCCATTGCCCCCGTTGCCCCCCGCCGACGCCGCACCCGAGCCCCCACTTCCGGAAGAGCCACCGCTCCCGCCAGACGTGGGGCCGGCTTGCTCGCCGCCGTCGTCGTCCCCACACCCGACCGTCAGCATCAGCACCCACACAACGCCTACGGACCGAAGGCCCGCCATCCTCAGCATCGCGTCACGATATCGCTCTTGAGCGCCGCGTGAAAGAGCGGGATCTCTCGGAGGTTCAGCGTCATTGAACGCCCTACGGCGCAGGTCCGGTCGCCAACGCTGCGGGCCCTATCGAACGGGAGCCGCGAGGCGGCTTGGGGGCCGCGGGGGCCCCTCACCTGCCGACGCTTGGGCAACGACCGACGCCGGGGGGCAGCCCTAGGCAAATGTTCGATCGCATTGAAGAAATTCACGAGATATAGTACCAGGATCGGCGACATCGCGTGCCGCCTCCCCTGACGAACTTCGGAGTACCATGAGCGACCCTTCCATCGAGGCGGATGACGCCGACGCGACCGAGGGCAGCGGCGTCAGCATCGTCGAAATCCTTCGCTTCGTGCTGCAGGCAGCGCGACGCCACCTCTGGCTCTGCCTGGGCGTGCTGGTGCTGTCGGCGGCGGCAGGGATCACGATCTCGCTCATCATCCCGCCGATGTACGAGGCCAGCGCCAAGATCTTGGTGACCCAAGAAGGCAACGTCACCAGCGCGCTAAGCAACCCCGATTTCCACGGCCCCTCTGCGGATCCGCACCGGGGCCTCTCGGAGATCGTGCTCCGCACTGAAAACCTGCGCGCCATCGCCACCGAGGCGAACCTCTTGAAGGAATGGGACGCCCACCGCCCGCCGGTGTTGAAGGTCAAGGATCAGCTGATGGAGTTGATCTTCGGGCCGTTGCCGGATGACGAGAAGCTGCGGGCCCTCGTGGGGGTGCTCGAACACCAGATGCACGTCTACAGCGAAGGGTCGGGGACCATCCGCATCGGCGTGTTGTGGCGCGATGCGGCCACGGCCGCGAAGATCGTCAACGTCGCGAAGCGGCGGTTCTTGGAGCAGCGCATGCAACAGGAGACGTCCGTCATCACGGCGGCCATCGATATCCTCGAGAACGAGGTGCGCAAGGCCGGTGAGGGCATCGATCCGCACCTGAAGCGCGTGCAAGAGCTCCGCGAAGCGCTCGCCGCCGAGCGCAAGCCCGCGGCCCGCAAGGTGGCGGACGAGAAACCGGCGCCGACGACCATCTACGAGGCGGCGCCGAGCGCGCCGCGCGCCAAAGAACCCGACCCTGCCATTTCGCTGCGGCTCGAGAAGATCCGCCAAGAGATCCACCAAGCCCAAGATCCCTGGCAGCGACGGCTCGCGGACCTGAAGCTGCAGCTCGTCGATCTGCGCGGGGTCTACGGGCCGAAGCACCCGGCCGTGCTGCAGCAAGAGCGCCGCATCGCGGACGCGTCGCAAGAGCCGCCCGTTTTGGCGAAGCTCCGCCAGCAGGAGCAACAGCTCCTCTCGCAGCTCGAGGAAGCGTCCGCACCGGCCGCTGGCGGTGCCACCCGCCGGCGCGTGTCCCGCGCGACCAGCAGCGAGCGGCTGAGCGCGGAAGAGGCCGCCGAGGAGAGCGCAAGCTTTCTCGAAGATAGCCCGCAGCTCGCCGCCGAGCGGTCGAAGCTCATGAACGCGGTTCACAAGTACAATGATTTGATTGACCGCATCGACCGGGCTCGGCTTGAGCTGACGACGGCGGAGGCGGCGTTCAAGTACCGCTACGTGGTCGTGCAGGAGCCCGAAGCTCCCCGCAAGCCCGTGAAGCCCAACCGCCGGATGTTGATCCTGGCGAGCCTCGCCGGCGCGCTGATGCTGGGCCTGCTCGCCGGGGCGGCCCGCGAGCTCGCCACGGGCCGAGTCATCGAGGCCTGGCAGGTCAAGCAGCTTGGCGTGCCCTTGCTCGCCGACATCGATTTGTCGGCCGGGCGCGACGAAGCCGCCTGAGGCAACGCGCACACACGGAGGCCGCTGGCGGCCCTCCCCGAAGGTCAGCGCGGCAACAGCTGGGCGAGCACCTGCCACCGGGCGAGCAGGAAGACCGCGCCCACCGATCCGGCTGTGAACGCCTCCTGAAAGAGCGTGGGCCAACCCTCGACGCCCGCCGCGCTGGCAAGCAGCGCAAACGGCAGGTGCATCACGAAGCAGTAGAGGCTGTGCCGTCCCATGAAGCGGAGCGGCTCATGGACGCAACCCTGCAGCGCTCGCCCGACCACGCTGCGGGCGTGCGGTGCCCGGCGCTCCCACTGGCGCAGGGCCGCGTAGGCGAGGCCCAACAGGACCAACGTGTACAGCGCCCGCCCGGGCCCCCAGGTTTGCTTCGAGAACAGCCACTCGAGCCGCTCCGGTAGGACCAGGCCGAGCTGCGACAGCCCCGACCGCTGCAGCTGCGCGGCGATGAACAGCGCGGCGGCGATCCCCAGGCTGGCGGGAAGGATGAACGCTCGCTGGGCGCGCCAGAGCGCCGCTAGCCGTGCGCGGTGAAAGCCGATCGCCACCCCCAGCGCGAAGACGAACTGCCAAGCCCCGATCGAAAATACCAGGGGCCCGGCGATCGGATCGACCAGCGGCAGCACCGCGGGGTCCCGTTGAGCGTACGCGAACAGCGCCGCGCTGGCCCCGATCCACACCAGCGTGAGGCCCCGGCGCATGAGCTCGAGCCCGACCGGCGCCAGCAGAAAGCAGACGATGAAGAGCGGCAGGATGTTCATGTAGTCGACGGACTGAAAGCGCAGCACCACGATCAGCGCCAGCGCCGAGAGCCAGCCCCCGAGCTCTGCCACCGGGGCGACGTTCAGCCTGCCCGTGCTCTCGTGGATCGCGACCACTGCGAGCATCAGCGCGCAGTGCACGAGCCAGAGCTGCCCCGCTCGCCGCCAGACACCGCGGTAGACGAGCGCCGGCTCGGCGGACTTCATGCGCTCGGAAGCACGCCAGCCGAGCACGACCCCCGAGATCAGCAGGAAGGAGTCCGCGGCGGAGAGCCACACCGGGAGGTGCGCGAGCGTCGCCAGCCGCGTCGCGGCGCCGGTATGGCTGAGGATCATCAGCACGATCGCCCAGCCGCGCAGGACGTCGATCGCGTCGTCGCGAGCCGGCGCGGGGCGCGTAGCGGTGGCCAGCTCGAGCCCCACCGTCGTACCGGTCGCACTGGCGACCGCAGTGCCGCTCGCTCGGAACATGCCGGGAGATCTAGCGTCTGCGCTCGAAACCCGCACGCCCCGCGCGGGTGGGAAAACGTGAGTGGGGGAAAACACACACGCTACCCTGTCTCACGCCGCCCCGCCGCGAGCGCGCTCGGCGTCGGCAAAGGTGATACGCTCGGCGCGTGCAGCACTATTCTTGGCGGCGTGTTCGCATCGGTCGCCTGCCGATCGACGCCGTGACCCTCGAGCAAGCCGTCGACGCCATCGAACGCCTCGTGAACGATCGGCGCGGCGGCACCGTCTACACGCCCAACGTCGACCACATCATGGTCGCCGAAGAAAACCCGGTGTTTCGCAGCGCCTACGAGCAGGTCAGCCTGTCGCTGGTCGACGGCACGCCGGTGATGTGGGCGGCGCGCCTGCTCCGAGAGCCGCTGCCGGAGAAGGTGTCCGGCTCGGATCTCTTCGATCCGCTGATCGCCCGAGCCGCCGAACGCGGGTTTCGAATCTACCTGCTCGGCGGAGGTCCCGGCGTGGCCGAGCTCGCCGCGACCCGCCTGAAGGAGCGCTACCCCAGGCTGAACATCGCCGGGCTCGACGCGCCCTTCATCGATGGCGACGGGCTGGCGCGCAACCGCGACGAGGTCTTGCAGCGCATCACCGCGGCGCGACCGGACATCGTGCTGGTCGCGTGCGGCGCCCCCAAGTCGGAGCTCTTTTGCTACCACAACTTCGACGAGCTGAAGCCGGCGGTCCTGGTTTGTGTCGGCGCGGCGATCGACTTCGCCGCCGGGACGGCGCAGCGCGCGCCCCGGTGGGTGTCCCGGGCGGGGCTCGAGTGGCTCTATCGGCTCTCCCGCGAGCCCCGGCGGCTGGCCTACCGCTACCTGGTGCGGGATCCGCGCTTCGTCGGCGTCGTCACCCGGGAGCTGTTCGCTCGAAAGTCAGGCGCTGGGGCGGCTTCCCCCTGACGCCAAACCCTGTTCATTCGATGACATCGTTCTTCCCCCGAGGTCCCATGAACCTTCGCAGCACCTTCCTATCTTCACTGCTTTGCCTAGCGTGCGGCTGCACGGGCGAGCCGAGCGGCGAGCCGGGCGGCGACGGCGGCTCCGGCACTGCCGGGGGTGGCAGCTCGTCCGCCGGCGGCAACGGAAGCTCGACGGCGGGTGGCAACGCAGGCACCTCGTCCGGTGGGGGCAACGCGGGCAGCGGCGGCTCGGGCGGCAGCAGCTCGGGCGGCAGCGGCTCGGGGGGCGGGGCTTCGGGCAGCGGTGGCAACGGGCCAGGAGCGACCGGGGGCTCGGGCGGCGGCAGCAGCAGCGGACCGTGCGGGGGCCTCGGCCTCGAAGAGGACGTGCGGGTCGCCAGCGCCGACACCGATCGCGTCACCTGGTACGACGCCAATTGCCGTCCGCGCAGCGCCGCGATGGTCCGGGTCGGTGGCGGCTACGTCCGGCAATTCACTTATGACGTCGACGGCGCGCCACGCGTGTGCACCGGGACGGGCGCCAACGGCCACCCGGGCTGGGGCTACTCGGTCAATCATTTCGGCAACACCGCCTCGCTCGGCAACGATCGACCGGGCAGCTTCGGCCCCGTCTTCGTCGGCGATCACCACGCCCTCTACCGCTACCAATACTCGCAGCCGATCGCGGGCGAGGACGTCGACATCACGCTGGAGTGGTTCTTCGCCACCGGACGCAGCCACCCGGTGCTCGCCATCACCTATCACCTGGATGAGACGCAGCCTGGGTCTCTGGTCGCCGACAGCCGCACGCCGTATGGCGATCTCGCCTGGGACGGGGACGAAAACGCCAACAGCACGGTGGTGTCTGGGGTCGGCTGGGGCGATCGCTACCACTTCGTGACCACCCGTGAACCGCTGACGATGGACAGCACCTGGGACTACTCCGAACCAAACCTCGTCCCGTACGTGATGGCGTGGACGAGCGCGTCCGACGCGGAAATGGGTGCGGTCCAGACGCAAACGTATCTGCAGCACGACGCCGGCGGGTACTGGTACTACGTCAACTGGGGGCAGACGAGCGCCACGCTCACCTCGGACGGCTCGCAGGTGGGCCGCATGCCGGCCACCTGGAACTGGACCTATCAAATCAACCAATACGAGCTGTGCATCGAGGACCCGAGCTGCCTCGACGGCACGACCGGCTCGCACCGGCTCGCCTGGGGTACCAACTACGGCGCGATCGGCGGTGACAGCGCCGACGGCACGTACCCGGCCTACGGCGATGACCGCCGCGTCGTCGGCTACCCCTATCAGAGCTACTCCGTGTTCATGGTGCTCGGCAAGCACAGCGACGCGCCGGTACGGACCCTGGTGGAGGATCTCGAGACCGTGCAGGAGGTCTCGCTGACCGCGAGCGTGGGCGTCGTGCCAAGCAGCGGACCGGGCGGCGTGGGACGCAGCGACAGCGTCGCGTTGGAGCCGCCCGGCTACGACGCCCGCTACTCGGTGTGGCGCGTGCAGGCCGACGGCAGCGCGGCGGCGCTCGAGTGGACCGTCGGCAGCGGCGCGTTGCACCACCCGGTGCTGGTCGTCGACGGCTACAGCGCGGCCTCGCCACCGGCGGTGAGCGTCGGGGGCGAGCGCTTGACCGCAGACACGGACTATGCGGCGTCGACGAACCCCGACGACGGCACGCTCTGGATCACGTTCTTGCGCTCCTTTAGCGGCTCCACCAGCGTGGAGATCACGCCGGGCGAGTGAGGCCGCGCGGGCGTCAGCCGCCGATCGTCGCCAGCAGCTTGCTCGCCAGCGGCACCCCCTCGAGCGAGAGCGGTGGCCCCCGGCGCTC
>Ga0079224_100003553_pt1 | contig 19781 bp, 22 predicted proteins | sample Stecom2015_FD_80414 | JGI IMG/M metagenome (GOLD analysis project Ga0079224, IMG submission 80414) | Agricultural soil microbial communities from Utah to study Nitrogen management - Steer compost 2015 | ecosystem: Environmental > Terrestrial > Soil > Agricultural land | place: USA: Utah...
CGACTACATCACCTGAGAGGAGAGCAGCTTGTGCTGCTTTAATATCTAATTTCACTGTTACTCACTTATAATACTAGCTGGTTGACGGGAGCCCATGCTCCGCTGGAAGTTATCAATAACTCCCAGGCCTCGAAATTGTCCAGCAGAAAAAGTTGTCATAAAAGGGCTACCTTGTTTAGTAGTTGCACTAAAAGATCCATGAATGAAGGAATGATCACTACCAAAAAGAATCACAAATTCCTCTAGCTTGGTATTAACTTTATAGAAGTCGAGAATGAATTCTTTAAAAAGTTTTATGGATGCTGAGTACTGATATTGTTCAAAATCTTTTTTGAAACTAAGGAATTTGTTACCAATTCTCTTCACACAAGCTTCATTACCAGATTGTGATTTTTTCAATAATAGTCTTCGGTAGCTATCATCCATCCATTTATAAATCATGTTAGAATTACAGGCCTTGGCAATAGAGTAGAAAATATTAGACTCGGCTTGATTTAAAAAATGGTTTAGACCTGCTTCTTCGATACGTAAAAGAGTGTCAAAACTAAGTGGCCCTTTCAGTTCATTGTTTCGAATGAATGACTTGTAGTCCTTAGGAAGACTAGTGAAATGATCAGCAAAATAAATGGCCTGATTTCTTTTTGCTCTGTCGAGCCAGCGATGAGTTTTATTTGCCTGGTAAGATTTCCGAATAACAAAAGAAAAATCTCTCAAATCTTCTACTCTTTGGACATTTAAATCATGAGATTGAGGGTGAGTAGCTTTAAATTCCAAAGTGACTTGTTTACTAAGGAGAGATTCATTCTGTGAGCTTAGAGGGATCTTGAATACCTTATAAATCACCGCCGAGAACAGACGAGACCAAAAGTTTTGAACGAGGGTGACTGATTGTGAATAATGTTTATAAAAGTCGTGGATGATTCCATCTTTGATAACTTTCACCTGTTCCGTTTGAGATTTTTTCATACCACCCCATAAAAGAACACTTCCTGTTTGGCTTAAAGAGGAACTGCTTGATTCATCAAGGCGGTGAACAAAAGGAGTAAGTTCTCTAATTTCATCTCTTCCTCTAATAATAGAAGCGAGTTCTTGACTCTCTTGATTGTTAAAGTAGTTAAGATTCTCTTGGGTAAAGGCGAGAGTAAAGGATTGAGATTTTTCGTACTGATAGTTTAAGTCATAACGTAGAAGAGTAAGTGCAAGGAGATCAAAAAAATCTAGTTGGAAGCTTGAGGTGGCACCTAAATCCACCTTCTTTTCCGATTTGTGATTGATTTGATATTGAGTTTTGCTATCAATAACTTTTTGTAAACTTATTAGTTTCTCGAAGGCCAGAGTGGTAAGGATCCCTGCTGAGAAGCTAACATTATAAAGAGGAGGAGTTTTGATGAGTCCTCCTGCTCGAACTTTCCATGAGTCTCTTCGTCTAACAATTTCCTCATGCCCAAGTTCACCAAGTTTTTGTGCGTAAAAAAATCTATAAGGAAAAAAAAGCTTCTGAAAGTTTGCGCGAAGACCTTCTTCATAGGAAGCGGCATAGTGATAATAGGTATAGGTTCGATGAAAGGAGAGACCAGCGAAGGATCCAATCTCTGTATCGGTCATTGCAAGGAACCCGTCGCTTTTCATATCTTCTAAAAGTTTAGTAGCTTCAATTTTGAAAGTGAATGTATCCTGCACAATCCAGTTATCGCTAAAGAGGTTCTGAGTGACTTGTCGATCAGCATTGACAGAAAAAGATCCGAATGGCTTTTGCCAACTAAAGCCTAAGAAATTATTCAGCCCAAGGTGAAGCTCACCATTGATAAATGTGAGATCAAGAATCTGGCGATTGGCGATATTTTGGTATTCTTGCTCAAGATAGTTCTCTACTTCCTGATAAATAGGGGATACTTGCCCATCTACCGGAATAGTTGGACCCAAGCTCTTGGCCCTCGAATGCGATAGTTCTTTTTCAGAAATCTGCTTTAGACTTTGTTCAAATTGAGGGGCAAGTTTAATGTGGGTAAATCCCCAAGCATTTGGCCCCAGAATGAGTAAGAAAAGCATCCCTACAATGAGCATTATAAACCCTCAAACATCGGCCTTCGATTGCCGATATAGACGTTTTCGGTATATAGATAAGTAAAATAAAGAAATATAAGCTAATAAATGACCGATATAGGAAATACAGGAAGTTATATGTTTGATGATAAATTTAAAGAACTCTTAGATGAGTCTTATAGTTGGCCGGATTACTATGAATTTAAGTTCATCGTAAAGTCGATAGCAAAAGATGAGGTTCTCACCAAATTAGCGGGATTTACCATCTCAGAGACTTTATCAAAAAATGGTAATTACACTTCAATTTCAGCTCGCAAGTTAATGACAAGTACTCAAGAGGTCATGGATGTCTATGTGTTCATGTCGAAGGTTGAAGGAATAATTTCACTTTAGGGAGAACCATGGCATTTAAAACAGCAATTGTAATAGGTGGAGGTGCTTTTGGTTCAGCCATTGCTTTTGTATTGGCCCAAAATTTTTCTCAAGTTCTTATTCTTGTTCGATCTCAGAGTACCTATGAAGAAATCAATTTAGGAAAGAATACTGCATATCTTCCGGGGCATGAGCTTCCTCGTAATATCAGAGCTATAAAATCCTGGGATGAAATAGATCACGAGCAACAAAGTGACGTTACGCTAATTGTTTCAGGTCTTCCGATGTCGGCCATCGATGAATTTATGGCCACTAATAGTAATGAGATAATTAAGTATTTAAAAAATGATGTTTGTCTCGTTAATCTTGCGAAAGGGATAGATCCAGACACATTGGCCTTACCAGATGAAATGTTTTTAAAACATTTTGATCAATATCAGGATCAATTGATGTATCTCTCTGGTCCTTCCTTTGCCCAAGAAATCTTAGAGAAGCAAGTGACCTTAGTTTCACTTGCTGGAACTCATAAAGAAAAAGTTCTAGCCGTTTGTGAAATGTTTAGTACTTCCTTCTTTAAGTGTCTTCCTACAACAGATGTTAAAGGTGTACTTCTTGGGGGCTCTTTAAAAAACGTTATTGCTATTGCTGGTGGAATTATTGAGGGGCTAGGCTATAACCATAACACCCGAGCAGCGCTTATTACACGTGGAATTGTTGAGATGCTTCGCTTCGGAGCATACTTTAATGCGAGACCTGAAACTTTCTACGGGCCAAGTGGAATGGGGGATTTAATTCTCACCACTACAGGAGGATTATCTCGTAACAAAAGTTTTGGATTAGAAATGGCCAAAGGAAAGAAGGCCAGTGAAGTTTTGGCCCAAACAAAGTCCGTTGTAGAAGGATATAAGACGACGAAAGCGGCTTTCTTTTTGGCCGAAAGAGAAAAGATTAATGCCCGTATTTTTAAAGGCCTCTATCAGGTTCTTTACTTAGATGAAGACCCGAGAGAAGTTATTCATCAGATGATGGAACTTCCCTCGAAATTTGATGAACCTATTTAAGACTGTTCTCAATTTTAGAAAGAGAAATTGTCTCTCCTAAGTAAATAATGGTTCCATCCTTTTTTTGCACAAAATAGGCCGGCACTCCCACTACATCGTGACGTCTCAAGAACTGCGTGATGTGATCATCTCGTTTAGTCCAATCGGCCCTGAGAAGTTTAACGTTATACTTTTCTGCTAACTCTTCAAAGCCTTGAGTATCAAGAACAAGCTTCTTGTTCACTTTACAGGTAAGGCACCATTGGGCGGTAAAATCCATAAAGACTAAATCACCTTTGTGCTCATTAAGTTTGGCCTCTGACCATGGACTCCAGAGAGCAGAGGAGAGAGCGAAAGGAGCATTTGATTTTAATTCAATATTTTTAAATGCAACAAAAGTGATTCCCATAGTCATCATAATCAAAGAAGCAATGATGAAGCGATTCTTTACTTTCCCCATAATGAAAAAGAGAAAGAACCAGAAAGCAAAAAGAATATTTACCCGCCAACTGATGGCTTCGAAATTCACAAGGTTGACGAAGACATCGTAGAGCCAAATCGTCGTAAGTAATAAACTTAATCCCAGAATGTACTTTAATTTTTCCATCCACATTCCAGGACGCGGGAGAAATCTAAGAGTCTTAGGAAAGGCTGCAGTCATAAGAAATGGAAAACTAAGTCCCAGACCAATAAAAATAAAAATAAGATAAACAGTAAAATAGTTGGTAGTGAAGGCAAAGGTGAGTGCTGTTCCTAGGAAAGGAGCTGAGCAAGGAGTCGAGAGAATCGTTGTGAGAACGCCTGTGAAGAAATCTCCCCAGATAGTATCTTTAGTCGTAGCACTTCCTAGCTTTGCTCCACCAGGGGTTTTAAACTCAAAGAGACCAAAAAGATTAAGTGTCATAATAAAGAGAAGAAGCATCATGAAAAGAATGAAGCTTGGAGATTGGAGTTGAAAGCCCCAGCCAATCTCTTCTCCGCCAGCCTTCAAAGCTACAACGATTGTGGCAAGAACAAGAAAAGTAGATACCACTCCAAGAGTAAAGAAGAGGTTATGGCGAAGTAGCTTCCTCTGAGAGCTTTCTTGGTACTTAATGAGACTAAAAAGCTTGATGGAAATCACCGGCAGAACACAAGGCATGAGGTTGAGGATGAGACCGCCGAGAAAAGCAAAAATGATGAACGTGAGAACTGAACTTGGGTCCATTGCTTTGGTCTGAGGTGTTTGTTCTTTTTCTAGATCCTTGTAAAAAAGGTCTAGGGCTTCATTGCCAACAGAGAAATTGGCAAGTGTTAGCTCTTTAATGGCGACTTCATTATTATTTGGAGAATTATATAAAAAATTTATCTTGTAAGGGGTCTCAAATTCTCCATCTTCAGGCAAAGCAACAGGAGGATCAAGGTATTCACCGTCCCAGTCAATGGTGGTCTTTCCATAGAGAACATTATCTTTTAAATAAAGAGATTCGCGCTTAAAAGTAAAAGGACTTTGAGGAAATGATGTAAGAAGAGAAAGTCTATGAGGTAGTTGCAAAGTCGCTACATTCTGAAGAGTGTAGTGAAGTGTGAGCTCATTCTTCCCCTTCGTCTTTGTTAGGTAATACTCGAAATCTTCTTCTGGAGTAATGACTTGCGGAAGTTCATTAAATGCTTTGGCAAGTTCTGCTTCTGTAAAAGGTTTGGCCCTACGGGATGAAGTAAAGTTTTCTCTTTCTCCAAGAAGAAGAGTGGCGGAGCCTGGAATACAAATATCTTTACAGATAAGAACATTGATGACGGCTTTAATGTGACCAGGAGTATCTTCAAAGAAAAAGTGACGAACCCCATCATAGCCCACCGTATGAATATCTCCAGCCTCGATAAAAAGCTCAGGAACTGGCCATTCATGTGAAGTGAGAGTGATCTCATGAGATCCTTTGTAAAATTTGAAGGAAGAGGCTATTCCTGCATCTCCAGGATTTTTCCAGTAAGTGTGCCAGCCCTTTTCATGATCGATTGTGATAACGAGCTTATTGTGCCACCGCTGCATGCTAAAAGTGGCATGTTCCTCTGCAAAAGCAAAGCTAGTGAGGAGAAGAAGAAAAATAGCTTTCAACATAGGAATTCCTTATAATGAACTCACGAGGAGATGTAGTATGTATCCGTCAAAAATTATATGCCTTACAGAGGAATCAGTCGAGACTCTCTACTTACTAGGCAAGGAAAATCTTATTTCGGGGGTTTCAGAGTATGTGAAAAGACCCAAAATTCATTCTCATCCGATTGTTACTCAATTTATTAAGTGTAATTACGATCAAATTGACTCTATATCTCCAGATTTAGTTATCGGATTCTCAGATCTTCAAAAAGATATTGCTCGAGAACTCATCGGACGAGGACATAATGTTTGGATAACTAATCAGCGCTCTCTTAAAGAGATTTTACAGCAAATTCTTCTCCTCAGTCGAATAGTAGGTGAAGAAGGTAAGGGATTAGAGTTAGTCGCACAGTTTGAGGCGAAAATTGAAGCTGTTAAAGAGCGCGCCAAGAGTTTTGCCCGACCTCCTCGGGTTTATTTTGAGGAGTGGGATCATCCCCGTTTAACCACGATACAGTGGGTGAGCGAACTCATTACCATCTGTGGAGGAGAAAATATTTTTCCGTCTCATAGTTTTGCTAAGTTTCGTGAGGTTACTGATGAAGAAATTATCAGGGCCAATCCTGATATTATTTTTGCCTCGTGGTGTGGGAAGCCCTTTAAAAGAGATAAATTGATCAGTCGTAAGGGCTATGAAGAAATTAATGCGGTTAAAAATAATCAAGTTTATGAGTTAACTTCAGAAATTTTTCTTCAGCCGGGGCCCGCGCTATTTATAGATGGAATAGATATAATGTTTTCTTACTTAGAAAAAGTTGCAAACCTTGACGGCTAGCTATCAGTGATTATTATAAAATTATGAAAAGATTAAAAGTGACTCTGTTAATTATTTTCATTCTCATTACACTCTCGCTAGTGGCCTTCGCCAATGAAGCGAATAAAAGAAGACGTGGATTTTTCGATTCTCCATTCTTTCAAGATAGTACACTTCAGTCCGCACTTGAACACTTCGAAAATAGCATGAGCGAATTTTCTAGCTTCTCCGGAGGAATGTTTCAAACAGAATGGCATCAAGACAAAAATGGCCGTACTTTCTATATCACTCCTAAAGATAAAGAACAAAAGCTAGATATAAATATTGAGAACGGAATGATCCAAGTGAAGAGTGCTCAGGAAAAAAGTTCTGATAATATGCGATCTCAATCTATTTCAACTCAAATGATCAGTATTCCTCAGGACTGTGATCCTGAAAAGGCCCAGTTCTCACAGCTTGATGATGGTATAAAGATCTTTTTTCCTTACCGAGATGAAACCAAGAAGATTCCTTCTGACCGTATTCCTTTAAAGCCTTCAACCGATAGCATTGATACCTAAGTAATAGTAACTATTGGTAAGAGATTGATTTAGTCAATATCTTCTAAAGTTAGCTGTCTTTATGCCGATAAAGCTTTTGAGTGTAACCAACTGGAGGCCCAAAATGGCAAGAACTTTAGCTCTCTTTTTTGTATTAGGTATGTTTGTTAGCTGTGCTCATCAGGAGCGTACGATTTCTTCTACACCTTCTGAAGCACCAGTTAAGGAATACCCAATTCACTATAAATTCCAACGCTAAGATTTTTTTAGCCAATCAGGAATGTTTGAGACTTCTGCAAGCATTCTTTTAAAAGAATCAAGACGAGAGAGGATTAATTGATCCTCTCTTTTCGTTTTATCTAAGCTTTGAAAGTAGCACCCTTTAGCATTTTCATCATGAGTGCAGTTGCTAGAGAAGCGACACTTCGTAGAAAATTCATTGATATCTGGAAATGAGTAGAGTAGTTCATCCTGCGTGAGGTCTGTAACCGACATGGATCTGACTCCAGGTGAGTCAATCAAATGAAAATATTGGGCGTCGATGAGTTCGGCCCAAGTCGTTGTATGAGCACCCTTTCCAACTTTCCCAAGTTCACCACTTAAGAGCTGGATTTTTCCGTGAGAGAGTGCCGTAATTAGTCGTGATTTTCCTACTCCCGAGTGACCCAATAAAATAGCTGTTCTACCTTCAAGCTTTTGGGCCAGTTCATCAAAACCTTGTGAAAGAAATTGTGGTCTATATTCAGGAAACTCAGCACTCACTTCAAAACATTTGGCATTAATCCACTGGAGTCGATCGGCTTCATCCCTGAGGTTGAATTCCTCCGGGTCATGCTGATCCATCTTATTGAAGATAACAAAGGCCGGTATTTCCCAGAAGCTTGAGCGTGCCAAGTACCGATCTACTAAACCTCGTTTGTAGGATGGTTTCCCAGCACTCGCAACAATGAGAATCAGGTCTACATTACTTGCAATCACTTTCTTTTTTTGTTCACGGGGAAGGTTTCTAAAAATGGCATTTTGCCGTTCATCCACCCCAACAATACTCCAGGAGTCCGTAGAAGTTTCCGGCTCTTTGAGATCCACCCAGTCTCCAACAACTAAATGATCTTCCTTGAGGAGGGTGGCCATAGCGGTGGCCTGGACCAATTCCTTTGAATCTTTGATTTGGCAGTCAAACTGACGCTTTGATGATTTAAAAATACGGGCCTTATGAGTCATATTTTTCTACCTTAACACAAAAGTTTTAAGCTAGCGATTGACAACATTCATAAGGCTATATAAAGTTAGTCTCCTATCCATAGTCTAAAAACTCGCTGTATTTCAATGGGTTGTAAGACTTCTTCTCGTGCACTGGTAGCTCAGCTGGATAGAGCAACCGCCTTCTAAGCGGTAGGTCAGAGGTTCGAATCCTCTCCGGTGCGCCATTTTTTACCTTAATTAACAGATACTTTAGAGAAACCATTCATTATCACTACTCCAATAATGATCAAACTCATACTCATAAAATAGAATGCCCCTGCATAACAAGCGAGCATTGTGAGAGTGGGAATGACGTTGGTGAAGCCATCTGTTTTTTTCATGAGACTGGTTGCCACCACTTCTAAGACAATTGAAATAATGAGTTGTAGGTAAACCATGACATTCTCCTTAAAGAAATTAATTGTACTCGATAAAGAGCTACAAATTAACATCAAGAAGAGTTCGAAATAACAATGTAATTGCCAATCGGAGACCAACACTCTTCAATTAAAGGAAACTAATTATCATGGATGGTTAAATGAAGTTTTTTTTGTTGCTGGTGTTTCTGTTTTCTTCTTCAGTTTGGGCGAAGTGGAGTGTTACAACTTACAACTTAAGAAACTTCGATAGAGATGGCCGTCAGGGTAGGACTGATCTCGTTGAACTTGCTCGTATTATTGAATCCAGTAAAAGTGATGTGATGGCATTTCAGGAAATTATCAGCACTAATAACTTTAAGAAATTGATCGCCAATAATCTTCCTAACTACGCTTATCATATAACGACTTGTGGTGGTGCTGCTAAACAACAGTTAGCACTGGCCTTCAATAAAGATGTTTTTGAATTTGTTCGACGAATTGAGGATCGCACTTTTAGTGGAGGAGAGGGGACAAACGGTTGTGGCCCCCTTCGTCCGGTGCTAGTGATTGATTTACGCCATAAAGAGAGTGGAGCAATTTATACTTTTGGAGTTGTGCACTTGAAGGCCGGTGGAGGGAAACGTGATTTTGAGCGACGCTGGAGACAGTACAGTGGCTTGAGTCATCTCTCTGACCGTTATACCAATAAGAATCTGATTCTTTTAGGGGATTTCAATTCCACTGGTTATAGTCTTAGAAATGAAGACTATCTTCGTTTTGAAGACTTTCTTGACCGTGCGAATATGAGGACTATTTCAGAGACATTAGGTTGCACTAGTTACTGGAAAGGAACTCATGGAGGAGAGGAATTGTCATCATCCATTCTTGATCATGTTCTCATTCAGAATAAAAATTTTCATGCGGTTACTGGAGTGAAGTTAGGAGCGCACTGTGCTCGCTTAAGCTGTCGTCCAGCAACTCGCTTGGAATTAGGGCCAAGTTTTAACGATGTCTCTGATCATTGTCCTATTCAGGTAACATTTAAATAACTAGTTAATGAATAACTCCAGAAGCCCGTAATAGCTTAACCATCCTAAGACGAGGGCCGTAATACATTTTGAGAGGCTGAACTTTAGTTTTTTGCCCTTGAATCTTCTTTTCATGGAGCCTTTTTCGGCTCAAGAAAACTTTATGTTTATTAGACAAAACTTTAACAAGAGATTTAGGTCGCTCTTTCTGTGGAAAGTTTTAAAATCATCCCACCTGACCCATCCTCCCTAATAGTGATCTCTCCGTTTAAGAGGTTCATCACATTCTGAGCAACTAAAAGGCGTCTATCAATTCGAAAGGCTTTCGACATCTCTTCTTCAATGATTTTTTCAATATAAAATATAGTGCTACATTCCCGCTGTGACACGGAATGCGATACTTCAATCCTTCCATCAGGACATGAGATGAGCGCACTAAATGATAAGGCATTCTTTAAGACAGAGTTACTTATTAGCCATCTATTTCCAGTTATTTTAATTTCTTTAAAACTTTCCACGTCTAGTTTTAGACTTAGATTTTTCTTGCTGACGATTTCTTTTAGTTGATAAAGGTGCTCTCTAACAAGAGGTAGAATCTCAAAAGTTTCTTCGTCAAAATGTTCTGAACCTGCGATATTTTGTAGTAATTCAACTTGTTCAAACAAATTCATCGCAGACTGTATTTCTTTCTCGGCGGCTTCACTATTTGTGAAACCAGGAGAATCATTGGACAGATAGGTATTTTGAATATCTATAAGTTTTGAAAGAATATCATTAGAAGTGAGTTTCAAAACATCACTTATATCCTCTAAGCGATTGTAGGCTTTTCTCTTCTGAAGATGAATCTTCATCGAGAGAGTACAAAAGAAGCTGATAAGGAGTGAAATGATAAAACGTAGGAAAAATGGAATCTCAAATGGTGGATTTGAGATTTTAGGCCAGCTTATGAAAATAATATCTCTGCCCCACATAGTAGTACTAACTTCTTTGAAGTTTTCTTTTTTCGAAGGAAGACCGGTTTCAAAATAGATGTTACCAGTCGATCTGTCCTTTATGACTAACTCATATTTATTAAAAAAATCCCTCTCTCGAAAATGCTTGAAAAAAAGTTCAGAACTAATGACTGGAGCAATCCATCCTGAAAGTTTATTATCAATTTTAATAGGGATATAAAAAACAAAGCCCTGTGTTCCTTGAAAAAGCTCTAGAGGAGGTGAAAACCAGAATTTTTCTCCTCTATCGTATGACCTCATGAGCTCTTGAAAGTTTTGTGTGACTTTCCCCATGGCCCCCTGATTTTCGTCCTCAGGGTAGATATTGATGATTTTACCTTGGGGATCTAATTGATTGAGCCCTAGGATAAAATTCTTGTCTTCTAAGATTTGATGAACGAGTTCACCATAATGATTATCTCCTACCTTTTGATGAATATAGGCAGAAGACATTTTTCCTACGACTAGGGAAACATCTAAAGTTAGTTCAAATTTATTGCTTATTTCTTGTTGAACAACTTGAGTTGCTTCTCTTTGGAGTTTTTTCTCACGACTATTGATTTGAGAAACAATGAAATTAATGACAGCGAAGCTAAGTAAAAAGGAAATGACGAGCGTTGAGAGCAACTTTAGAGTCGGAGGTAATTTTATCATCCAATAATTGTAATAGAGTTTATTAGTTTGACGATCTAAATTTTCGCTGTAATTCATGACCTTTTGGCATAAGTGACCTCCCTTCATCATGAGTTAAGTCGCTGACTCCAAGTTAGGATTATCTAAGGGAATGAACCGATTTATCCTGTTCTCTTTTTTTTCTTCTGGTCTTACAGGAAGTCGGAAGGTAGTATAGGCTTATCTGTTCTCAACTAATTTTAGTTTTTATTTCAGATCAATTAAATCGAAGACCTATTTATTCAAATTTTATCTCAAAAAATATCAAATCAATTCTGTCACATCTCAGTGACATTTTTACATCGGAGGCTCACATGAGTCAAAAAATTTATGTTGGAAACCTAGGTTTCTCTGTTAACAACGAAGCTCTTTCAGAAAAGTTTGCCCAATACGGTACAGTAAATTCCGCTAAGGTAATCGTAGATAGAGACACAAATCGCAGCAAAGGCTTCGGCTTTGTTGAGATGTCTTCTGCTTCAGAAGCATCAGACGCAATCAACGCTCTTAATGGAACAGACTTTGAAGGTCGCCAAATGAACGTTTCAGAGGCAAAGCCTATGGAAAAGCGTTCAAATAGCCGTTACTAAATAAGCTATCTCCACGCTGACTTTATCATCAGCGTGGAGTCTCTTTGCTCCCTCTGCCCTTCCCATTCTTTCCCTTGGACTTAAATGAAAAATGATTCAAAGACGCCTTTTGTCGCAAAAGTCGACAAAGGTAATGTTAAATATGTTAGGCCCAAGAATCTTGGAATCGACTTCACCAACGAAATTGATATTTGGTCTAAAATGGAATTTCGTTATAGAGAGCAGATTAAAAAACTAAATAGTAATCGAACTCTTGAGGGACACGATATCTTAAAAGATATTAATTCTTTGGTGTATTCGTTTCGTGAAAAAATTGACTGACCTATAACTTCTTTGCATCACAAATAATGAATTTCTTATTTGTGGCCACTATTTGAGAGTTCCCAAAAATCTTTTTAAGTTTAATTTGGTAACCCAAGTGAGAGTTACCTATGACTCTTATAACTCCACCTTTCTTAAGGGAGTGATAAGCATCCAGAAACATTTGATGGGCTATGAAATCCCCTATGGTGTTTCCTTGATGGAAGGGCGGGTTGCAAAGAACGAGATCAAGAAAACTTGGTTTTTGGTTTTCAAAACAATTAGTCCAGTAAAAATGAGCTTGGTCTTCAAAGTAATTTGAATAATTTTTTTCAGCGCTCATGATGGCCATGGCCGATTCATCACTAAAATGAATGGTACTCTGAGGATTATTCATCTTGGCCTTAACCCCAATAATCCCGTTAGCACAACCGAGATCTAATATTTGCTTGAAATCTCCTTGGGGAATATGTTCAAGGAAAAAGCGAGTTCCAATATCGAGTTTCTCTCTACTGAATAGATTCGAATGATTAGTAAAAGGGATCGAGAAGGAATCAGCACTAATGGATTGAGGGTAAGGTGAAGGAAGAACTTCATTCTTTTCGAAACTAGCAAATATAAGACGTGCTTTCTTGTGGGCAAGGCTTGTAGAAGTCTTTCCAATATACTTTTGAAGAAGATCAAAGCTAGTAGCAGCTTGATGTTTAACCATCACTCCACAAATGATTTGTGAGGCTGAGTGCAGATGAGCAGTGAGGTTGGCAAGGATATCTTCAAAAAACGACATATTCTTGGGCATCTGAATAAGAACGAAATCATAGAAACCACTAAGCTCGCCAAGGTTATTGAATGGTTGAATTCTGTTCTCACTGTTTTGAAGAATTCCCATATAACTGACAAATGAATCCGTATAAGTGGAAATGTTATGGCCTTCAAGGCCACAGCTTAAGGCCCCAAACTGATCGTTAAGGATGAGAATTCTCTTACCCGCTAAATTAAGCGTACTCATATGATCTAGAATAAGCTGGTCAGCACTATCCCAACCTTGGAGCAGATCATTCTTTCGAAAGGGATAACGTTTAATTTGATTAATAGGTTTCGAATTCATAGTTGTCATTTTATCATTATTCTCTGAAATAGGAGTATATATGAAACTGAGTCAATATTCTGCAGTAATTTTTGATATGGATGGTGTCCTGGTTGATAATCACCAAGCACACTTTAAGGCCTGGATGGCATTTTCGGATAAATATCAATTCGAACTTAATGATGAGATTTATCTTAAAAAATTTAATGGAAAAACCAATAGAGACCTTTTTGAGATGATTTTTGGGAATATCTCAGAAGAAAAATTCCATTCCCTTGTTCTGGAAAAAGAAAATTTGTATCAAGAGATTTTCTCACAGAACTTAAAAGAGCACACAGGTCTTACTCCCTTCTTAGAAGAATTAAAAAAGAATGGTGTTAAACTGGCCGTAGGAACTTCTGCGCCGACTATGAATGTGGATTTTATTCTAGATAAGTTAAACCTCAGGACTTTTTTTGATGTAGTGGTTGATGGTTTAATGGTAAGTAAAGGTAAGCCTGATCCAGAAATCTATTTAAAATGTAAAAGCTTATTAGGTGTTGATAAGGCCATCGTTTTCGAAGATGCTTTCTTGGGAATAGAAGCGGCCCAAAGAGCAGATTGTTTTGTTATAGGTGTGGCAACTACCCATAGTCCCTCTGAACTTGTGGAAAGGGTGGACGTCGTCATTTCAGATTTTATTGAAGCTTCATCAATGTTTAAATATGAGTAAAACAGCAACTTCTATTCAACGAATGAAAAGTCCAGCCCATCTCTCCTTAGAAGAGATAAGCTTTCTTTATTTTAATTGGTTACCAACCTTGTTTGGTGGATTGATTAAAGTTGAAAAAGACACTAAGTTTTCTAAGGTTGTTATATCCTTACTCAATATTGATCTTTTAAAACTTGAAAGGGATTTGAATCCTAATGGAGTCTTTTTCCAGGTCAAAGGTGGAGCTTTGGCCCGTGGAGGAGGGGAATTTAGTTTCTATCTAGAACAAGATGTTTTAGTCACTTCTCTCCAAAACTTTTCTCCTAAGCTTCCGTGGCCAATTTATCGAGTTACGCAGTATCCTTTTCATGATTTAGTAATGTTTCTTTATTCACAACATCTTCTAACGCTAAGGTAAGGATATGGAGAAAGCGATAGGTATATTTGATTCTGGTCTTGGTGGACTGACTGTTTTAAAAAGCCTGATTCAGAATTTTCCTCATGAGTCTTTTTGTTACTTGGGTGACATTGCTCGCTTACCTTATGGAAATAAGTCCCCAGAAACTATTCGAAAGTATGGGCTTCAAATTTTTGATTACTTAAAAAAGCAGAATGTGAAGGCCATTATTATTGCCTGTAATTCTGCTTCAAGTGTTTTTATGGACGAAGGGGAGTACCAAGGTATTCCGGTATTAAACGTTATTGTTCCCGGAACAGAAGCGGCTCTTCGGAAAAGTCAAAATCGTCATATCGGTATCCTTGGCACTTCTGCAACAATTCGTTCAGGGGCCTATACTCAATGTATTCTGCAAAAAGATCCTACTACCCAAGTTATTACTCAAGCTGCTCCACTGCTAGTGCCCTTAATTGAGGAGGGCTTCCTTGATGATGAGGTAACTAGGCTCATCCTTAAAAAGTATCTTGCTCCCTTCAAGGCTTCGGAGGTGGATACTCTAGTTTTGGGATGCACCCATTATCCGGTCCTAAGAGAAGAAATCTCTAGGATGATGGGGAGTAAAGTTTCTCTCATCGAAAGTGGAGAAGTTCTCTCTGAGCAGCTTGAACTTCTTTTTAATGATGGAACTTTGACAAAGTCCCAAGCTAAACAAGGAACTGTTGACATCCAGATTACCGACTTAACTGATCAATTTAAGAAAATGGCCGAAGACTTGTTAAGCCCTCAAAATTTCGTATTATCTCGAGTTGTTCTTTAAGTTTCTTTTCCTTTAGCTCTTGGCCCTTTCAGCCGATAAGTCATTTAGACATCGATGAGAGGAGAAAACTATGTCAGAAGAAAAGAAAGTTGTAGATTTTATGGAGAAGCGAAAGCAGTCCATCGAGCAGAAAAGACGCTCTTTTGAACGCGTGGTTTTTCAAGAATTTCTCGGTGTTTTCACAGTAGTGGATGATGAAGGTTCGGGCTTTCCTGTAAAGCTTATTGATATTTCAAAAGAAGGATGTCAATTCCAACTTCCATTTAGTTTGAAGGCCAAAAATCAATTTAAAGAAGGAACAGAGTTCACTCTGAAACTCTATTTTGCTAAATCAACTTATCTCCCTGCCGTTGTGACGGTTCGTCATGCCCAAAAATATATCGATAAAGATGGTGATGCATGGCTAAGACTTGGAAGTGAATTTGACACAACTCTTCCTAGTTTTACTGCTCTTGCAAGCTTTATTGATTTTATTTATCAGTATGCGGAGTTTTCATGTGCAGATAAGGGTGAGAGCAAGGTTTATTTCCTTTAAACGTATCCCATTTGGTGACTTTTTTGCTATGATCAGACCTCCTGTTGGAGGTCTTTTTTTATGAAAGTTGCTATTCTCGGGGGAAGTCCCGTGGCCCTAGAAGCTGCTCTCCGTTTCCATGCTCATGGAGCGGCCATAACTTGGTTCAATCAAGAAGATGAGCTGTACTCTTACCAGAAACTAGGAAATACGGATTGGAGCGAAGCCACTTCAGACCTAGGCCAAAAATTTTTAGGAAATGAGTTTACCCATCTTACATATCCAGAGTGGAAAGCCACTTACTTTAAACCTCTGGAAGAACTTCTTAAAAAAGAAGGGCAAAGAGTTAAGTCCTACTCGGTTATCTCTGTAACGAAACGCTATCTTGCTCCAGGCGAAGAAGTTGCTAATAAATCACGATTCCATGATCTCTTCCGTTTAATTTATGAAGTGGATCCTCAAGAGTTTATTTCAGAACAAAGGGAGTTAGATCCTGCTCTTTATCAACGTCTTAATGAAGAAGTGGTTAATTCTCTTCAAACTAAAATTGAGATGTATGAAGATGTGGATCTAGTTATTGATTGTCGAAGATCTTTTAGCTTCAACAGCCTCAATGTTAATGGTCGTGCCCTGGGGGAGAAGAGAGTTAGTAAAGAATATCTTTTCTACGGACTGGATGCTCTAAAAAAATCCCAAGAAGATAAATCTTCTCTTCGAGAAGTTGCAATTGTGGGGGATGATACAGTGGCCTTAGAGACGATGCTCAACTTTTCTGAGTGGCTCGATGACTCAAGAACGAGACTTTTTTTGGTATCCCATGAAGAGACTCCTTTTAAAAAAGTTCTCGCTACAGCATAGGAAGAAGTTAAGAAGAGAGTAGAAGCCTTCTTTAATAAAGCAGAAGCAGATTTTAAAGAAGCCACTGAAACTTTTATGAAGAAACTCCGCGAATGGCAGTCTTTAGATGATTTTGTCCAAGTAAAAATTCCTCGTCCTGTGGAACCGATCCCGAGACTTGTTTTCTTTATGGGACATAATGCTTCTGCTATTGATCAATTAATCGATAATAAAAGAATCTTTCTTACTCTTGAAACTTCCGACTTCAGAACTTCGAAGATGCAGCCGGAAAATAATGAATTAGACTTAAAAACTATCGGGGTAGACTGTGTTCTTGTCTCAAATGGGTTCAGAGCTAATGAAGTTAATCTTGATGATGAAGAGATAGGTTATTTTAAAATAGGACCTATGAGTCTTCTGACGATTGATCATTGGAAAAAAGATTTAGGTGAATTAAATGATATTGAAAGCGCGATTTTTAAGCTTTTTTCTCCTGCTGAGTCTCATTAGTTGTGGTTCAACAGAAGTAAAAAAAAGTGAAACAACTAACTTGAATCAGCCTTATAGGACCTCTGGAGTAGAGCAGTATTTCTTACCAGAGTTACCAGGATGGGCGAACTCTTCTGAAGGAGGAGGATGTTTTAAATCTAACTCTTTTCAGTATTTAGACTTTGCAAAAGTTAATGGAAATTACCAGTTATCTTATTTGCAAATGCTTGAACTCCAGGCCCAGTATAATAAACGAAGAGAAGATTATTTCAGGTCAACGGCTTACCGCTTTTTAAAGCCTGTTGAAGAAGCGTCCTTCTTTAACAACACACTTCAGGAAGTTCGAGGAGGCGTTCGATTATTGCACTTGCCAGAAGTTCCTGTCGTGGACGTCGTTTGGCTTGAGAGTTTTCTCCAAGACGAGAAGGGACTACAAATTCTAACTCAACTTAGTGCTTCGGGAAAATTTGATGAAAGACCAGTCATCTTATTTTCATCATGCCTTTCTTACATGAGATTGAATCAATGGTTGATGGAGAGTGGTCTTGATAACGTAGGGTTCTTCATTTTAAGTGCAGAATGGCTGACTCCCTATTCAAGTGATTTTACTTTAAAAACCGGAATGAAAATAGAACTTGATAAAATAGTAGGACCACAGGCCATTATTAATATTATTCAGCCTAATAAAAAACATAGAATCTCAATCAATGAGATTAGTTATTAAAAAGGATCGTTATGTTCGGTTTATCAAAAAATCAAAAGTCTGATCACAGAGAAGAGGTCAATCAACTGTTGGCACATTTTAAAACAAACTTAGGAGAGTTTGAAATTGAACTCTTCCATAAAGAAGCACCGGAAACTGTATGGAATTTTGTAAACCTAGCAGAAGGTAGACAAAAAACTTCTAAAGAAGGTCCTTACTATGACGGTTTAATTTTCCACCGTGTGATTCGTGGTTTTATGATTCAGGGAGGATGCCCTGATGGAACAGGAATGGGTGGACCTGGCTATCGTTTTAAAGATGAGTTTGATAGAAATCTTCGTCACTCATCAGAAGGAATCCTTTCAATGGCCAATGCTGGCCCTGGAACAAATGGTTCTCAGTTCTTCATTACCCTCGGTCCGACTCCTCACCTTGATGGAAGACATACAGTTTTTGGAAAAGTAATTTCAGGAATGGATGTGGTTAAAAAAATTGGTGATACTCCAACAGGAGCAATGGATCGCCCGGTTGAAAATGTAGTAATGGAAAAAGTTACTATCAAAAGAAACTAATCATTGAGTAAGGAGAAAGAATGAAAATCGAAATTTGGAGCGATATTATGTGCCCATTTTGTTACATGGGTAAACGTCTCTTCGAAGATGCTCTCCAAGACTTTTCTCAAAAGGATAATGTCGAGGTGGAGTGGAAAAGTTTTCTTCTTTCTCCTGAACTCAAAACCAATACTTCTCTAAGCCTTACTGAGCATCTTTCCCAAAGCAAAGGCATGAGTCCTCACGATGTTGAGCATATGACGGGAAACATTAAGGAACGTGCAAAGACGCTAGGTTTGAATTTTCAATTCGATAAAGTTGTCGTGGCCAATACTATCAAGGCCCATTCATTAATTAAATTTGCTCAAGACAATGGCAAAGGAGGAGAGGCCTACGAACTAATCTTCAAAGGATATTTCTGCGAAGGTAAGAATGTTGATGACCTTGAAACCTTACTAGAGATCGGCCAAGCGTTAGATCTTGACCTTGATAAGTTCAAAGAAGCGGTTGAGAATAAAACTTACGAACTAAAAGTTTTCAATGACTACAAGGAAGCCCAAGGGCTCGGTATTCAAGGAGTGCCTTTCTTTGTTATAGATAGAAAACTTGCTGTCTCAGGTGCACAAGATAAAAGTACATTTCTTTCTGCTTTAGAAAAAGCAATATCTTAAACTTGGCCTGGCCTTAATCGATCAACCATTAATTGAATTGATTCATTACCCCTAAAGCGGTTGATTCCTACAGTGAACTGAACAATTAAGCCACTGTTGTCTTGAAAAGAATAGAGTTCATCAGGAGAAGGTTCATTCCATTTTCCAATGTAATTGAAGCTTACTCCTTGAAGATTCTGTTTTGTTTTCTGTGAACTAAACATCCATCTTACATGAAGATCCTTCATTATTCGAAAACTTTGAATCGTAGCATTTTTCATCCTGAACACCGGTCGCTCATTTCCAGGACCGAAAGGTTCAAGCTTTTCGAGGTCTTTAACTAAGCTTGGAGAAATTTCTTCAAGATCAACATCGAGATCAAAGCTATCTCCCTTGGTGCGTAGGGGCTCAGGAATTGAACGAAGTTGTTCATTCATACGTTCAATAAAGGCATTTAAATTCTCATAAGGCATAGAGAGACCTGCAGCTGCCTTATGACCTCCAAACTTTATAAAAAGATCAGAGCAGTTTTGAAGAAGTTCAAAAATATTGAGTTCACCTGCAGAACGGGCCGATGCTTTGATTACGCCATTCTCTTCAGCATTACTGAAAACAATTGCAGGAACACCGAAAGTCTCCACTAGCTTAGAAGCAACAATACCTATAACACCTTCATGCCAATGAGGCCGATGAACAATGCTAATAAGGTGCTCACCCCGTGAAAGGTTTTTTATAACAAGTTCTCGAGCTTCATCGAAGACTTCTTTTTGGATAATTTTACGATCTCTATTAGCAAGCTCTAAATGCATAAAGTGTTCTCGAGCTTCTTGATCCGTAGAGCTGATGAGTTGCTTTAATGCGCGGTCGGGGTGATCGAGTCTTCCCTTAGAGTTGATATGGGGACCTACGTGAAAAGAGATCTTCTCACTAGAGATGATTTCCGTATTAAGTTCTTCTGGGGCAAAGAAAGCTTTGATTCC
>Ga0079224_100003554_pt1 | contig 19780 bp, 28 predicted proteins | sample Stecom2015_FD_80414 | JGI IMG/M metagenome (GOLD analysis project Ga0079224, IMG submission 80414) | Agricultural soil microbial communities from Utah to study Nitrogen management - Steer compost 2015 | ecosystem: Environmental > Terrestrial > Soil > Agricultural land | place: USA: Utah...
CCGGATCGCGACCTCGATCGCCCGGGAGATGTCGGTGAGCCGGCCGCGCCGCGACAACACACCGCGGGCCGCCGCCGCGATCCCGGCCCAGAGCGCCTCCTCGGCGGCCTCGGCGAGCCGCCGCAGCGCCGGCTTGATCTCGCCCACCGCGACCGTGATCGCGGCATCACCGTGCCAGCCGTCGAGCACGGCGCCGCAGTCCAGCGAGACCAGGTCCCCCTCCTCAAGCACCTGAGAGGCGCTCGGAATGGCGTGCACCACCTGGCTGTTCACGGAGGCGCAGATGGTCGCCGGGTAGCCGTGGTAGCCGAGGAACGACGGGATGGCGCCGGCGGCTCGGATGACATCCGAGGCGATCGCATCCAAGTCCGCGGTCGAGACACCGGGTGCGACCGCGTCCCGCATCGCCGCGAGGGCGTCCGCCACCACCAGACCGGCGGCACGCATCTTCCCGATCTGCTCCGGTGTCTTGTACTGGATGTCGAGCTTGCGGTTGAACATTCTGGCGCTCACGTGCGGTCAAAGCCCTGCATGCGAAATCCCTGCCTAGTGGTACCTGCGCGCCGGACGAGGGCCGGACGAAGGCCGAATGAAGGCCGAACGAAGGCCGAACCGTCCTCAGCCGCCGTAGGAGCGCAGCGCGTCGATCGCTCGCGCGGTGACGTCCTCGACCGGTCCGGTCGCGTCTATGCCGACGAGCTTGCCCTGTGCGCCGTAGAAGTCGACGAGCGGGGCGGTGTTCTCGGCGTACACCCGCAGCCGCTCCGCCACGGTCTCGGGCTTGTCATCGTCGCGCTGGTAGAGCGAGCCGCCGCAGCGGTCACACTTGTTCTCCTGGCTCGGCGGGTCGAAGACGACGTGCCAGACCTTGCCGCACCCGCGGCAGGTCCGTCGCCCCGAGAGCCGGCGGATCACCTCGTCGTCGTCGACCACGAGCTCCAGCACCAGGTCGAGCCCGACTCCGAGATCCGCGAGCATCTTGTCGAGGGCCGCGGCCTGGGGGACCGTTCGCGGAAACCCGTCGAGCAGGAAACCGTCGATCGCGTCCGGCTCCGCCAGCCGTTCCCGCACCATGTTGATCGTTACCTGGTCGGGCACGAGCTGCCCGCTGTCCATGTACCGCTTCGCCTCAACGCCCAGCGGGGTGCCGGCCGCGACGTTGTCCCGGAAGATGTCGCCGGTGGAGATCTTGGGTACCGCCAGGTGAGCCGCGATGAACTCGGCCTGTGTGCCCTTCCCCGCACCGGGTGGGCCCACGAGGACGAGTCTCATGTGGTCACCACCCTCCAGTACGGGGCGTCGCGTCACCGCGGTGCGGGTCGGTGTCGCCTCGCGTCATGTGCCTGCCGTACCGTCCCTAAGCATCCATGACGCTGCGGATCTGGCGCCAACCGGACCGAATCCCGACCCCTTCGCGCTGGCGCGACTCGACCGCTCGCTCGAGACGCTCGCGGAAGGAGTCGTAGCCACTATCGCAAGAACCCTTCGTAGTTGCGCTGCATCAGCTGACTTTCGATCTGCTTGACCGTCTCCAGACCCACACCGACCATGATCAGGACTGCCGTGCCGCCAAACGGGAAGTTCTGCAGCGCCTGCGTCCCTCCCACCAGGCCAATGAAGAGGTTAGGCAAGATCGAGATTATGCCAAGATATATCGAACCGGGAAGTGTGATCCGGCTCAAGATGTAGTCAAGGTACTGCGCCGTGGGCCGTCCCGGCCGGATGCCAGGCACAAACCCGCCGTACTTCTTCATGTTCTCGGCGACGTCGTTCGGGTTGAACGTGATTCCGACGTAGAAGTACGTGAAGAAGATGATCAGCAGGAAGTAGAGCGTGTTATTGACCCAGCTGGTCGGGTTGATGATGTGGTTCTGCACCACGTTGTAGAAGGTGTTCGGGTTGTTCGGGTCCATGAACCCGATGATCAGCTGCGGGATGTAGAGCAGCGACGACGCGAAGATCACCGGGATAACACCGGCCTGGTTGACCTTCAACGGGATGTAGGTCGACGTGCCGCCGTACATCCGCCGCCCGATCATCCGCTTCGCGTACTGGACCGGAATCCGCCGCTGCGACTGCTCGATGAAGACGACGCCGGTGATGATGATGATGCCGATCAGAAGCACCAGGAAGAACGTCGCCCAGCCCCGCTGCTCCTTGATCGTCCAGCCCTCGGAGGGCAGGCGAGCCGCGATCGAGGTGAAGATCAGCACCGACATGCCGTTGCCGACGCCCCGATCGGTGATGAGCTCACCCAGCCACATGACGACGCCGGTGCCCGCCGTCATCGTGATCACCAGGACGGCGTTGGTCCAGAACAGCCCGAGCTCCGTGTCCGGGATGATCGGAAAGTCGTTGCACTGGTTGTTGAAGAGCTGGCCAGTGTGGGCGAGCGCGACGAAGGCCGAGGACTGAAGGACGGCGAGGCCCAGCGTCAGGTACCGCGTGTACTGGGTGATCTTCGCCTGGCCGGCCTGACCCTCCTTCTTCAGCATCTCCAGCCGCGGGATCACCACCGTGAGCAGCTGCAGGATGATGCTCGCAGTGATGTACGGCATGATCCCGAGCGCGAAGACCGACAGCTGCAGCAAGGCCCCGCCGGAGAAGAGGTTCAGCAGGGTGAAGACCCCGCTCGCGTCCGACGACTCCAGAGAGTCGAGGCACTTCTGCACGTTGCCGAAGGAGACACCGGGGCTGGGCAGCGTGGCGCCGAACCGGTAGACGGCCAGGATGCCTATCGTGAAAAGGATCTTCTTGCGCAGGTCAGGCGTCTTGAACGCACTGAGAAAGGCGGAGAGCAAGGTTCTTCCTCCTGCGCAAAGCGTGCCGCCGATGGGGCAGCGGCGGGTCGGGGTACGCCGGCCGTGGCCGGTCCGGCTGTGCGGTCACCACCAAGGGCGTGCGATGGCAGACTCTAACAGCCTGCCGGCCGCCCGCTCCGATCGGCGTCGCCCAGCGACGTGGCCGCCGCTGGTACGGAAGGAGCGCCCGCCGCTGGTGCGGCGGCTCCCCGCCCGCTGGTCGCGACGGCCGCAGTCGTCCGGATGCTGACCGCCAACCGGGTGCAGAACATTCTTACAGTTGGATGGCCGAGCCACCAGCGGCGGCGATCTTCTCCTTGGCGCTGGCGCTGAACGCGTGCGCCGACACGTCCAGCTTCACACCACCGAGGTCGCCGGAGCCGAGCACCTTGACGGGGCGGCCCCTACGAACCGCGCCCGCGTCAGCCAACTCGGCCGGGCCCACCTGGCCGCCGTTCGGGAACAGTTCGGCCAGCCGGTCCAGGTTCACGACCTGGTACTCGACCTTGAACTTGTTCTTGAAGCCCTTGAGCTTGGGCAGCCGCATGTGGATCGGCATCTGCCCGCCCTCGAACGACGCCGGGATGGTCTTGCGCGCCTTGGAGCCCTTGGTGCCGCGGCCGGCGGTCTTGCCCTTGGAGCCCTCGCCGCGACCCACGCGGGTCTTCTCGGTCTTGGCCCCTGGCGCCGGGCGCAGGTGATGGACCTTGATCGCCATTTACTCGACCTCCTCAACGGTGACGAGGTGGCTGACCGTGAAGATCATGCCGCGGAACTCCGGGCGGTCCTCTTTCACGACGACGTCATTGACCCGCTTCAGGCCGAGCGAACGCAGCGTGTCGCGCTGGTTTTGCTTGGCCCCGATCTGGGAGCGGACCTGCGTGATCTTGAGCCGAGCCATGTCAGCGCTCTCCTTTCGTTCGCGGCCTCGGGGCTCGCTGGTGCTCGCGCATCGCGCTCACCTACGCCCCTGCCCCGGCGCGGGCCGCCAGCATCGCGGCTGGTGCCACGTCCTCGACAGGAAGCCCACGGCGCGCGGCGACCGACTCCGGCGACTCCAGCTTCCGCAGGGCCGCCACCGTGGCGTGGACGATGTTGATCGGGTTGGCCGAGCCCAGGCTCTTGGAGAGCACGTCGTGGATGCCAGCGCACTCCAGCACCGCCCGGACCGGCCCCCCGGCGATGACGCCGGTACCGGCGCTCGCCGGCTTGAGCAGGACGACACCGGCGGCCTCCTCGCCCAGAACCGGGTGGGGAATCGTGGTTCCGATCCGCGGCACCTTGAAGAAGTGCTTCTTCGCCTCCTCGACGCCCTTGGCGATCGCGGCGGGCACCTCCTTGGCCTTGCCGTAACCGACCCCGACCGTGCCGTCGCCATCCCCGACCACCACGAGGGCGGTGAAGCTGAAGCGACGGCCGCCCTTGACGACCTTGGCGACCCGGTTGATGGTCACGACCCGCTCGATGTGCGGGGTCTTCTCCGCGGATTCGCGGCCGCGGCCCTCCCGGCGGCTCCGACCCTCGCGACCACCCTCGCGGCCGCCCTCGGGGCTGGTACCGGACCCAGAGCCCCGGCGCTGTGGACCTGGCATTCCGTCCATTCCTTCCTTGCAGTCACTCACCCGCGAACCGGTGGGCTCGCGAGTGCTCGCCTAGAACTCGAGCCCCGCCCCGCGTGCGGCCTCCGCAAGCGAGGCGATGCGCCCCGCGTACTTGTTGCCGCCACGGTCGAAGACAACCTTGCTGATCCCCGCGGCCTTGGCGCGCTCGGCGACGAGTGCGCCGACCTTCGCGGCGATGCCCTTCTTGTCCACCCCGGTTATGCCTCGAATCGAGGGGTCCATACTGGACGCCGAGACGAGGGTGCGCCCCTTCGTGTCGTCCACCAGCTGGGCCGTGATGTGCCGCAGCGTGCGGGTGACGACCAGACGCGGGCGCTCCGCGGTGCCGGAGACCTTCTTGCGCACACGGAAGTGCCGCCGGGCCCGGGCCACGACTCGCCGCTGCGCGGGCCCGCCGCGGCGCTTGAGCAGTGTCGCGCTCACTTGCTACTCCCTTTGTCGCGCTACCTCTTACCGGCCTTGCCGGCCTTCCGACGAATGACTTCGCCCACGTACTTGATGCCCTTGCCCTTGTACGGCTCGGGCGGGCGAATCTTGCGAATGTTCGCAGCGACCTCGCCCACAAGCTGCTTGTCGATCCCCGACACGTGGAACAGGGTCGGGCGCTCCACCGTGAAGGTGATGCCCGGCGGCGCGGTGACCGTGACCGGGTGGGAGAACCCGAGCGCGAACTCGAGGTCGCTTCCCTTTTGCTGGACCCGGTAACCGGTGCCGTTGATTTCCAAAGACTTACGGTAGCCCTCGGTGACGCCAACGACCATGTTCGCGACCAGCGTGCGGCTGAGCCCATGCAGCTCCTTGGCCCGGCGCTCGTCGTTGGGACGGTTCACGTAGAGGACGTCGGCCTCACGCTCCACAGTGATCGGCTCCGCGAGCGTGTGCTCGAGCTCACCCTTCGGGCCCTTCACGCGCACCGTGCGGCCGTTGATGGTCACGTCAACGCCGGCGGGCACGCTGATCGGCTTGCGACCGATACGCGACACGGCAGCCCCCTACCACACCCAGGCGAGGACTTCCCCGCCCACGTTCCGCTTACGGGCCTGCTTGTCGGTGAGCAGCCCCTGAGACGTCGAGATAATCGCGATGCCAAGCCCGCCCAGCACGCGCGGCATCTCCTGGGCCTTGGCATATACGCGAAGGCCCGGCTTGGAGACGCGCCGGATGCCGGCGAGGCTGCGCTCCCGGTTGGGGCCGTACTTCAGCTCCACCACGAGCGTCTTGCCGACTCCGTCGCCGCTCGGCTCCTCGACCCGCCACCCGGCGACGTACCCCTCGGACTTGAGGACCTCGGCGATGTTCGCCTTGATCTTCGAGTACGGCATGGATACGCGGTCGTGGTAGGCCTGGTTCGCATTACGCAGACGAGTCAGCATGTCTGCGATGGGATCGGTCATGGTCATGGGTATGTCTGAACCTTTCTCGCCGCGGTTCCCCACGTCCTGTCCACCGTTGGGGCCTTCGGCGAAGCGCTGGGTTGTGGCATGCCGGTCAAGATCGCGGCGGTTGCTACTCGCTGGCGCTCGCTAGCGTGCTCACCACGACGCCTTGGAGACGCCGGGCAGCTCGCCGCGGTGAGCCATCTCGCGGATGCAGATGCGGCACAGGCCGAACTTGCGGTACACCGCCTTCGGCCGCCCGCAGCGCTGGCACCGGGTGTAGGCGCGCACCGCGAACTTCGGCTTCCGGGCCGCCTTGAGGACAAGCGCCTTCTTGGCCATATGAATCAATTCTCCTTGAACGGGAATCCGAGGTGCTTGAGCAGCGCCCTGCCTTCGTCGTCGGTCTTCGCGGTCGTGACGATCGTGATGTCCATCCCCCGCACCCGGTCGATGCGGTCCTGGTCAACCTCGTGGAAGACCGACTGCTCAGTCAGGCCGAAGGTGTAGTTGCCATGGCCGTCGAGCTTGCGCCCGTCGAGTCCCCGGAAGTCCCGGATACGCGGCAGTGCGATCGACAGCAGCCGGTCGAGGAACTCCCACATGCGGTCCCCGCGCAGCGTCACCTTCGCCCCGATCGGCATGCCCTCGCGGAGCTTGAACTGGGCGATCGACTTCTTGGCCCGGCGTATCTGCGGCTTCTGGCCGGTGATGGCGGTGAGGTCACGGACCGCACCCTCCATCAGCTTGGCGTCCCGTGCCGCGTCGCCCACGCCCATGTTGACGACGATCTTCACCAGCCGCGGCACCTGCATCGGGTTGCGGTAGTTGAACTCCTCGCGCAGCGCGCCCACGATTTCGTTGCGGTAGCGCTCCTTCAGCCGAGGCGTCGGAACCTCGGTTCGCGCTTGCGTCTCGGTCGCCATCACAAGTCCTTACCAGTGGTACGGGCCACGCGGACCTTCTTGCCGTCGTCGTCGATGCGGTAGCCGACCCGGGTGGGCTTGCCCTCGGAGTCGAGGACCTTCACGTTCGAGACGTGAATCGGCGCCTCCTGGGTCACGATGCCGCCAGTCTTCGCGCCGCGCTGGGTGGTCTGGATCCGGGTGTGCCGGCGAACCCGGTTCACACCCTCCACCAGGACCCGGTTCTCCCTCGGGTACGCAGCGATCACCTTGCCGCGGGCGCCCTTGTCCTTACCGGCGATCACCTCGACCGTGTCACCCTTCTTGACCTTCACGGCTAGAGCACCTCCGGCGCGAGCGAAATGATCTTCATGAAACGCTTGTCGCGGAGCTCTCGGCCGACCGGCCCGAAGATGCGGGTACCCCGCGGGTCGCCGCCGTCCTTGATGATCACCGCGGCGTTCTCGTCGAAACGGATGTATGACCCGTCCGGACGCCGCTTCTCCTTTGCGGTCCGGACCACGACGGCCTTGACGATGTCACCCTTCTTCACGCCCGCGCCAGGGATGGCGTCCTTGACCGTCGCCACGATGACGTCGCCAATGCCCGCGTAGCGACGACCGGAGCCACCGAGCACCCGGATGCACAGGATCTCCCGAGCACCGGTGTTGTCGGCGACCCGCAGTCGCGACTCCTGCTGTATCACGTTCCCACTCCTTCGGAGTGATCCGCCCCTGGCGGAGCGCCCTCAACTTCCTGACCGCGCTTCCCGCGGTGTCCAATCTGTTCGGTCGACTCGCGTACGGCCGGGAGGGCCGCACCCGTTTCGACGGACTACTTCGCCTTCTCGATGATCTCGACGACCCGCCACCGCTTCGTCGCTGACAGCGGACGCGTCTCCATCAGCAGCACGCGGTCGCCGACGCCGCACGCGTTCTGTTCGTCGTGCGCCTTGAACCGCTTCGTACGCCGCATGACCTTGCCGTAGAGCGGGTGCTTGACCCGTTCCTCGACCCGCACCACGACGGTCTTGTCCATCTTGTCGCTGACCACCACACCCTCGCGGGTCTTGCGGCGGTTGCGGGCCTGGGCTACCGCGTTCTCAGTCATGCCGTCACCTCAGTCGGTTCTGGAGAAAGCCCGAGCTCGCGCTCGCGCATGATGGTGTAGATGCGGGCGATCTCCCGCCGCACGGCCTGGAGCCGGCGGTTGTTGTCGAGCTGGCCGGTCGCCGACTGAACCCGCAGGTTGAACAGCTCAGCCTTGGCCTCCTTGAGCCTCTGGACGAGGTCCTCTGTGGTCGCCTCGCGAAGCTCGGTCAGGTGGGCCTTCTCGCGCACCGTGGCCATCAGACCTCACCCACCTCACGCTTGACGATGCGGCACTTCATCGGGAGCTTGTGGATCGCGCGGCGCATCGCCTCCCGCGCGGTCTGCTCGTTCGGGAAGGACATCTCGAAGAGCACGCGTCCCGGCTTGACGTTGGCCACCCACCACTCGGGCGAACCCTTGCCCGAGCCCATCCGCGTCTCGGCCGGCTTCTTGGTGATGGCGCGGTCCGGGAAGATCGTGATCCAGACCTTGCCACCACGGCGGATGTGGCGAGTCATGGCGATACGCGCGGCCTCGATCTGCCGGTTGGTGACGTACGCAGGCTCGAGCGCCTGGATCCCGTACTCACCGAAGGTCACGCGGTTGCCGCCCTTGCTCTGGCCGTGCCGGCTAGGGTGGTGCGGCTTGCGGAAGCCCTTCGGTGGCTTGCGGGGCATCAACATGGGTCAGCCCTCCTGGCTCTCGACCTGCGACGGCTCAGCAGATGCGGCCACACCGGCGGGTTCGGCCGCCGGCTCGGCTGCGGGCTCAGCAGCGGGCGCACCGGCCGCGGCGGCGCCTGCCCGCCCAGCCTCGGTGCTCCCACCGGTGGTTCCGGACGCCCCGGAGCGCACCCGGCGAGGCCGCTCCGAACGGTCACGGCCCTCGCGTCGTGGCCGCCCGCCCGCCGGCGCCTCGGCCTCACGGCCGGGCACGGCGTCGCCCTTGTAGATCCAAACCTTCACGCCGATGCGGCCGAACGTCGTCCGGGCCTCGAAGAACCCGTAATCAATGTTGGCTCGCAGCGTGTGCAGCGGCACCCGGCCCTCGCGGTAGAACTCGGTCCGGCTCATCTCGGCGCCGCCGAGCCGCCCGGAGACCTGCACCCGGATGCCGCGCACCAGCGGGTTCTTCATCGCCGACTGCATGGACTTGCGCATGGCGCGACGGAAGCTCACCCGGCTGGACAGCTGCTCGGCGACGGCCTGCGCGACCAGCTGCGCGTCGGACTCTGGGCTCTTCACCTCGAGAATGTTCAGCTGCACCTGCTTGCCGGTGAGCTTCTCCAACTCGTTGCGGATCCGGTCGGCCTCGGCGCCCTTACGGCCGATGACGATGCCCGGTCGCGCGGTGTGGATGTCGACGCGGACCCGGTCTCGGGTTCGCTCGATGTCCACCTTGGAGACGCCGGCCCGCTCGAGCCCCTTGGACATCAGCTTGCGGATCTTGACATCCTCGGCGATGTAGTCCTTGTAGAGCTTGTCGGCGTACCAGCGGGACTTCCAGTCCGTGGAGATACCGAGCCGGAAGCCGATGGGGTGAACCTTCTGACCCATTACTCGGTCTCCTCACTACTCGCCTGGTCGCCGTTCTTCTTGGCCGGCCGCTGCGCCTTCTTCGCCGCGGCCTTCTTGGCCGGTTTGGCCTCGCCGTTCGCGCTCTCCCCGTTCTTGGCGTCGCCGTTCTTCGCCTCGCCACCCTTGGCGTTGCTGGCCTTGGTGGCGCTGGCCTTGGCGGCCTTCTTCGCTGGGGACTTCGCGGCCTTCGCGGTCGCCTGCTCCTGCGTCGCCTCGGCCGCGTCGGCCTGGGACTCGCCGGCCGGCGACTCCGCCTTCGCCGCCTTAGCGGGAGCGCTCTTCGCCGCCTTGGCCGGAGCTGCCTTGGCGGGGGCGCTCTTGGCGGCGGCGCGGCGCGCCTCGACCGCCGGCAGCACGCTCTCGACCTCGATGGTGATGTGGCACGTGCGCTTGCGGATCCGGTACGCCCGGCCCTGCGCCCTCGGCCGGAACCGCTTGAGCGTCGGGCCCTCGTCCACATAGGCGGCACGGATGAGCAACGAATCGGGGTCGAGCCGCTCATTGTTCTCCGCGTTCGCCACCGCGCTCGCGACGACCTTGTAGACCTGCTCGCTCGCGGCCTGCGGCGCAAACTTCAGCACCGTCAGCGCCTCCTTCGCGGGCAGCCCACGAACGAGGTTGACCACGCGGCGTGCCTTCATCGGCGAGATGCGCACATACCGCGCAACCGCTCGTGCGCCGGGCAGTGCGACCGGCTGGCTCGTCGTTGCCATCGGGTGTCCCTCTAAATCCCTCTCTGCTCGCGACAGCAGTGTTCGCTGCCGCGTGCGACTGCGTGCCTGCCTAGCGGCGGCGGCTCTTCCGGTCGTCCTTCTCGTGACCCCTGAACGTGCGGGTCAGGGCGAATTCGCCGAGCTTGTGCCCGACCATGGCCTCGGTGATGAAGACCGGCACGTGCTTGCGCCCGTCGTGCACCGCGATCGTGTGGCCGAGCATCTCGGGGATGATCGTCGATCGACGCGACCACGTCTTGATGACGGTTCGGGTGTTCTTCTCGTTCTGCGCCTGCACCTTCTTCAGCAGGTGGTCGTCGACGAACGGACCCTTCTTCAAGCTCCTTGGCATACCTTCTCGCTCCCAGGTGGCTCAGCTCGGTCAGCCGCGCTTACGCGTGGCGTAACGACGGCGGACGATCATGCGGTCGCTCGGCAGGCCCTTGCGGCGAGTGCGCCCCTCGGGCTTGCCCTTCGGGTTGACCGGGTGGCGACCACCGGAGGTCTTCCCCTCACCACCACCGTGCGGGTGGTCGACCGGGTTCATCGCCACGCCGCGAACCGCCGGACGCTTGCCCTTCCACCGCATCCGGCCGGCCTTACCCCAGTTGATGTTGGACTGGTCGGCGTTGCCGATCTCGCCCACCGTGGCGCGGCAGCGCACGTCCACACGGCGGATCTCGCCCGAAGGCATCCGCAGCGTGGCGTAGTTGCCCTCCCGGCCGAGCAGCTGGATGCCGACGCCGGCGGAGCGGGCCAGCTTGGCGCCGCCGCCCGGACGCAGCTCCACCGCGTGGACCTGCGTGCCCACCGGGATGTTGCGCAGCGGCAGGTTGTTGCCCGGCTTGATGTCCGCGTTCGGACCCGACTCGACCCGGTCGCCCTGCTTGAGGTCCTTCGGGCAGAGGATGTAGCGCTTCTCACCGTCCACGTAGTGGAGCAGCGCGATGCGGGCGGTCCGGTTCGGGTCGTACTCGATGTGCGCGACCTTGGCCGGCACGCCGTCCTTGTCCACCCGCTTGAAGTCGATCAGCCGGTACTGGCGCTTGTGCCCACCGCCTTGGTGGCGCGTGGTCACTCGGCCGTGGACGTTCCGGCCGCCCTTGTTGTGCAGTGGGCGCAGCAGCGACTTCTCCGGCGTAGACCGGGTCACCTCGGCGAAGTCAGCGACGCTGGCGCCGCGCCGGCCCGGCGTCGTTGGCTTGTACTTGCGAATAGGCATGTTCTACATCCCTCAGCTGACCGGTCCGCCGAAGGCATCGATCCGGTCGCCCTCGGCGAGCTTCACCATCGCCCGCTTCGTGTTCTTGCGCTTGCCCCAGCCAAAGCGGGTGCGCTTGCGCTTGCCCTCCCGGTTGAGCGTGTTCACGCTCAACACCCGTACGTTGAAGATCTGCTCGATGGCGATCTTGATCTGGGTCTTGTTCGCGTCCGGGTGGACCAGGAACGTGTACCAGTTGTTCTGCAGCTCGGCGTAGCTCTTCTCCGAGATCACCGGAGCCAGGATCACATCGCGGGGGTCGGCAACGGTGCTCACTTCGCGCCCTCCTCGCTAGCCGGGGAACCCGAGCCCCGCCGGCAGAACTCGTCCAGCGCCTCCCGGGTGAACACCACGTCGTCGTTGACCAGGACGTCGTACGTGTTCAGCTGGTCGGCCGGGAGCAGGTGAACCTCGGGGACGTTGCGCAGCGAGAGCCAGTTGACCTCGTCGTCACGCCCCAGCACCACCAGCACCCGCTGCGACTCGGTGATCGACCGCAGGGTGGCGAGCGCCTCCTTCGTCTTCGGGGTTTCGGACTCCACAAAGGACTCCACCACGAAGACCCGACCGTCGCGGGCGCGGTCGGAGAGCGCACCCCGCAGCGCGGCGGCCTTCATCTTCTTCGGCGTCCGCTGCGCGTAGTCCCGCGGCACCGGTCCGTGCACGACACCGCCGCCGGTGAACTGCGGCGCCCGGATCGAGCCCTGGCGAGCCCGCCCGGTGCCCTTCTGCCGGTACGGCTTGCGGCCACCACCGGAGACCTCACCCCGGGTACGGGTCTTGTGGGTTCCCTGGCGCGCAGCCGCGAGCTGGGCCACCACGACCTGGTGCATCAGCGGAATGTTCGGCTCGACGTCGAAGATCTCGGCGGGCAGCTCGACCTCCCCGGCCGTGCCGCCACCGGGCTTACGTACGTCTACATTGCTCACGCCCGTGCCCCCTTCGGAGTCGGCGTCCTCGCAGCACTACGGATGAGCACCAGGCCGCCCCGCGGCCCGGGGATCGATCCGCGCACGAGGATGAGGTTCTCGTCCGGGTCAACGGCTTGGACCATCAGCCCCTGAGCCGTGTAGCGCACACCGCCCATGCGGCCGGCCATCCGTACGCCCTTGAACACCCGGCCCGGCGTTGCACAGGCACCGATTGAGCCCGGCGAGCGGTGCTTGCGCTCGACGCCGTGGCTGCCGCGAAGGCCGTGGAAGCCGTGCCGCTTCATCACGCCGGCGAACCCCTTGCCCTTGGTCCGGCCGGTCACGTCAACCAGATCGCCCGGTGCGAAGGTCTCTGCAGCGCTGACCTCCTGTCCGAGCGTGTACTCGGACGCGTCGGTCGTGCGCAGCTCCACGATGTGCCGGCGCGGCGCGACACCCGCCTTTGCGAAGTGGCCGGCCCGTGGCTTGTTCACCCGGCGTGGGTTCACCGCGCCATAGGCGAGCTGCACGGCCGAGTAGCCGTCCTTCTCGGGAGTGCGGACCTGGGTCACGACGCAGGGCCCGGCCTGGACGACGGTCACCGGTACCACCCGGTTGTTGTCCCAGACCTGGGTCATGCCGAGCTTGGCGCCCAGGATGCCCTTCACTTGCCTATCCATCAGTGCCAGCCCTTACAGCTTGATCTCGATGTCGACGCCGGCCGGAAGGTCGAGCCGCATGAGCGAATCGACGGTCTTCGGAGTCGGATCGATGATGTCGATCAGTCGCTTGTGCGTGCGCATCTCGAAGTGCTCCCGCGAGTCCTTGTACTTGTGCGGGGAGCGGATGACGCAGTACCGGTTGATCTCAGTGGGCAGCGGCACGGGGCCCGCGACCTGCGCCCCGGTGCGCGTCACCGTCTCGACGATCTTGCGCGCCGACGAGTCAACGACCTCGTGGTCGTAGGCCTTGAGCCGAATGCGGATCTTCTGTCCCGCCATGGTGGCTGCTTCCTTCTCTCGTGCCGCTATCTGCCCGGGCCGCTCCCGGACGGACTCGCGTTCCTGCCGGACCGACCCCCGCGGTCGGGCGTGTCGAGGCCCAGGCCGGGCTCCGCCGGTGACGAGTGACTCCGGGGCTCCCGTGGGCGAAGACCGCCAACCACGGTTGTTCTTAAGCGGTGCCGGGAGACAACCCCAGCGCCGCCGGTTGCGAACCGGTGCCGGACACCGCACCTACAGGCGCGGTCGGCCACGACCGCTTTCGCGGACGCAACCCCAACATTATGCCGCAAAGGTGCGGCACTGTGAAATTGGGGTACCTCACTACCTGACGAGGCGCAGCGTGTCCCAGGTCACTGCCCCCTGCCGGGTCACTGCCCCGGCCAGGTCACTGCCTTGGAACCCACCGCTCTCGCTGAACCGGGGGCCCTCCAATGAGGACCCCCGGTTCGTCGGGACTACTTGATGATCTTTGTAACGCGGCCGGCGCCGACGGTACGGCCACCCTCCCGGATCGCGAACTTGAGGCCCTCCTCCATCGCGATCGGCTGGATCAGCTTGACCGTCATGCTGGTGTTGTCACCAGGCATGACCATCTCCGTGCCCTCGGGCAGCGTGACGACGCCGGTGACGTCCGTGGTCCGGAAGTAGAACTGCGGCCGGTAGTTCTGGAAGAACGGCGTGTGCCGGCCACCCTCCTCCTTGGACAGCACGTAGACGGTCGCCTCGAACTCGGTGTGCGGAGTGGTCGTGCCGGGCTTGACGACAACCATGCCGCGCTCGACCTCTTCCCGCTTGACACCGCGAAGCAGCAGGCCGACGTTCTCGCCGGCGCGCGCCTCGTCGAGGATCTTGCGGAACATCTCGATGCCGGTGCAGACCGTCTTCTGCGACTTCTCGCGAATACCGACGATCTCCACCTCCTCGTTCGGCTTGAGCACGCCGCGCTCCACCCGACCGGTCACCACGGTGCCGCGTCCGGTGATCGTGAAGACGTCCTCGATCGGCATCAGGAACGGCTTGTCGATCTCGCGCTCGGGCTGCGGGATCGCCTCGTCCACCGCGTTCATGAGCTCCATGAGGGCCTCGGTCCACTTCGGGTCGCCCTCAAGCGCCTTCAGCGCGGAGACGCGAACCACCGGCAGCTCGTCGCCCGGGAACTCGTAGTTGTTGAGCAGCTCGCGGACCTCGAGCTCGACGAGCTCCAAGAGCTCCTCGTCGTCAACCATGTCGCTCTTGTTGAGCGCCACGACGATGTACGGCACACCGACCTGGCGGGCCAGCAGGACGTGCTCCTTGGTCTGCGGCATCGGGCCGTCGGTCGCGGCGACCACGAGGATCGCACCGTCCATCTGCGCCGCACCGGTGATCATGTTCTTGATGTAGTCGGCGTGACCGGGGCAGTCGACGTGCGCGTAGTGCCGCTTCTCGGTCTGGTACTCGACGTGCGCGATGGAGATCGTGATACCGCGAGCCTTCTCCTCCGGCGCCTTGTCGATCTCGTCGAACGGCGTGTACGGGTTCAGATCCGGCATCTTGTCGTGCAGGACCTTCGTAATGGCCGCGGTCAGCGTCGTCTTCCCATGGTCGATGTGACCGATGGTCCCGATGTTGACGTGCGGCTTGGTCCGCTCGAACTTCGCCTTCGCCACTGGTGTCCTCCCTCAAGGACTTCGGTTCGCCCGCGCCGGATGCACGGGCTGTGTTTCGTTGTGCTCGCCTTCGCTCGCACGGGCCCCGGACCTTGGGTGCGCCCGGAGCCATCGGTCTCTATCGGGTCACTCGCCCGTTGCCCTCGCGACTGCCTCGTCGGCCCGGCTCCAAGCTTGTTCGCCTGTCGCCATCGCGATGGCGTGCTTGGTTCGGCTCCAGGCTCACTCGCACGCTCATTCGCCTGTCGCCTTCGCGATGATCTCCTTCGCCACGTTCGCTGGAACCTCAGCGTAGGAGTCGAACTGCATGCTGTAGCTCGCCCGGCCCTGGGTCCGTGACCGCAGGTCACTGACGTAGCCGAACATCTCCGAGAGCGGCACCAGGGCTCGAACGACGCGGGCGCCGCCGCGTTCCTCCATCGCCTGGATGGTGCCACGCCTGGAGTTGAGGTCGCCGATGACGTCACCCATGTTCTCCTCTGGGGTGACGACCTCGACGGCCATCATCGGTTCGAGCAGCGCGGGGTCGGCCTTGCGGGCCGCCTCCTTGAGCGCCATCGAACCAGCGATCTTGAAGGCCATCTCCGACGAGTCAACCTCGTGGTACTGGCCGTCGACGAGGGTCGCCTTGATCCCCACCAGCGGATAGCCGGCGAGTACGCCGTACTGCATGGCGTCCTGGATACCGGCGTCCACCGACGGAATGAACTCTTTGGGGATCCGGCCACCGGTGATGGCGTTGACGAACTCGTACGTCGTCTCACCGTCCAGCGGCAGCGGCTCGAGCGAAATGATCACCTTCGCGTACTGCCCGGAGCCACCGGTCTGCTTCTTGTGCGTGTACTCGACCCTCTCCACCGGGCGACGGATGGTCTCCCGGTAGGCCACCTGTGGCTTGCCGACGTTTGCCTCGACGTTGAACTCCCGGCGCATGCGATCCACCAGGATGTCGAGGTGCAGCTCGCCCATGCCGGAGATGACCGTCTGGCCAGTCTCCTCGTCGTTGCGCACGCGGAACGTCGGATCCTCCTCGGCCAGCCGCTGAATCGCGGTGCCGAGCTTCTCCTGGTCGGCCTTGCTCTTCGGCTCGATGGCCACGGTGATGACGGGCTCCGGGAAGGTCATCGACTCCAGGATCACCGGGCTCATCGGGTCGCAAAGCGTGTCGCCGGTGGTCGTCTGCTTGAGACCCTGGACCGCGACGATGTCGCCGGCCTGCGCGAAGGTGCGTTCCTCGCGCTTGTTGGCGTGCATCTGGTAGATCTTGCCGATCCGCTCCTTGCGGTCCTTTGTGGAGTTGATGAGCTGCGAGCCCGCCTCCATCCGTCCGGAGTAGACCCGTACGTACGTGAGCTTGCCGAGGTGCCGGTCCGTCTGAATCTTGAACGCCAGGCCTGCGAACGGCTCGTTGACGCTGGGCTGGCGCTGCAGCGGCGTCTCACCATCCATCGCCGTGCCCTCGATCGCTGGCACGTCCAGCGGCGAGGGCAGGAAGTCGACGACGGCGTCGAGCATGGGCTGAATGCCCTTGTTCTTGAACGCCGATCCGCAGAGCACGGGGTTGGCCATACTGGCGATGGTTGCCCGCCGGATGCCGGCCTTGATCTCGTCGACGGAGAGCTCCTCGCCCTCGAGGTAGCGCTCCATCACCGAATCGTCCACATCGGCCAGTGTCTCGATGAGCTTCTCACGCCACTCGTTGGCCTGGTCGACGAGGTCGGCGGGGATCTCCTCGATGGTGTAGTCCTCGCCCTTCTGGGTCTCGCCCCGCCACGTCAGGGCCCGCATGCCGATCAGATCGACGACGCCGATGAAGTCGGCCTCGGTGCCGATAGGGAGCTGGAGCACCAGCGGCCGAGCACCGAGCCGGTCGATCATCATCTGGACGCACCGGAAGAAGTCGGCCCCGGTTCGGTCCATCTTGTTGACGAAGCAGATCCGCGGCACGCGGTACTTGTCCGCCTGGCGCCAGACGTTCTCAGTCTGGGGTTCGACACCCGCGACACCGTCGTAGACCGCGACCGCGCCATCGAGGACACGCAGCGAACGCTCCACCTCGACGGTGAAGTCGACGTGGCCGGGCGTGTCAATGATCTGGATGACGTGGCCCTTCCACTCGCACTTGGTGGCGGCGGAGGTGATCGTGATGCCCCGTTCCTGCTCCTGCTCCATCCAGTCCATGACGGCGGCGCCCTCGTGGGTCTCGCCGATCTTGTAAGTGATGCCGGTGTAGAACAGGATCCGCTCGGTCGTCGTAGTCTTGCCGGCATCGATGTGAGCCATGATGCCGATATTGCGGAGCTTGGCGAGGGCAGCGTCTACGGCGGCCACAGTAAATCCCTACTTCTCTGTCGTGGGTGGACGCGGTGCCTACCGGTAGGTAGTCCGCGCAAGTCGTTACCAGCGATAGTGAGCGAACGCCTTGTTCGACTCAGCCATCTTGTGCGTGTCTTCGCGCCGCTTCACTGCAGCACCCAGGCCATTGCTCGCGTCGAGCAGCTCGTTCATGAGCCGCTCCACCATGGTCTTCTCACGCCGCGCCCGGGCGTACGTGACGATCCAGCGCAGGCCCAGCGTCGTCGCCCGCTGCGGGCGCACCTCGACCGGGACCTGGTAGGTCGCACCACCGACGCGGCGGCTGCGGACCTCGAGCGTCGGCTTCACGTTGTCCATGGCGCGCTTGAGGGTGACCACCGGGTCCGTGCCGGTCTTCTCCCGGCACCCCTCGAGGGCTCCGTACACGATGCGCTCAGCAAGCTGGCGCTTGCCGCGCAGCAGGACCTTGTTGATCAGCTGGGTCACCAGCGGCGAGTTGTACACCGGGTCGGCCATCAGCGGCCGGCGCGGAGCGGGTCCCTTCCGCGGCATGTCAGCTCTTCTCCTTCTTCGCGCCGTACCGGCTACGAGCCTGCTTGCGGTTACGCACACCCTGGGTGTCCAGCGAGCCCCGGATGATCTTGTAACGCACGCCAGGTAGGTCCTTTACCCGGCCGCCGCGCACCAGCACCATCGAGTGCTCCTGCAGGTTGTGGCCCACGCCCGGGATGTACGCGGTCACCTCGATCGAACTGGTCAGGCGGACGCGCGCGACCTTCCGCAGCGCCGAGTTGGGCTTCTTCGGGGTCGTCGTGTACACGCGGGTGCAGACACCCCGCCGCTGCGGGCTGCCCTTCAGCGCCGGCGTCTTCGTCTTGCTCGTCTTCGCCTGGCGGCCCTTTCGGACCAGCTGCTGGATCGTAGGCATCCGGGCCTCGAGTCTCCTCAGTCGTCTTCAGTACGGCGTACTGCGTCATGGGTGGTTCGCGTATGGGTCCTGCCCAACCCCGCAGGGGGCTGGCCCGGCCGAACGCCCCGCACCGGCCCCCGCGGTCGGGCGTGTCGACCAGCCCACGCTCCGGCGCACTGCAGGTGACGCCGGGGTTGGCGGCCTGCCGGCATCCGGTGACGCCGGCGCGCGCATGAGCGGCCTGGATGCCCAGGCACGAAGGCATAGCGTACCGAAGGCGGGAGCCGTGGTCAAAACGGACCCCTTCGGCCGACCCTTAGACAGTTTACCGTCCGACCGCCGGCCGACCAGTGAGTTCGGGATCAAGCCCGGAATGTTGTGGCCGGGTTTGTCCTCGGCCGCCCGATCAAACGAGCAGTACGGCGACGAGCATGGCCAGCGCCGTCAGGACAAGACCCACCACTCCGCAGACGATGCCGGAGGTGGCGAGCCCGCGCCCCTGAACCGGCGGTTCGGCCACGTTGCTCACCACCGGTGCGGGCCGGGTCTGTCGCCGGCCCACCCGACCCAGCAGCACGGCGGCCACACCGGCGAGCGTGGCGAGGACCGCGAAAGCACCTGAAACGATCGGCCCCCAGCCGGCACCCGCGCCAGCTGCGGCGAAGCAGCCGACCACGAAGCTGACCAGGATCGATCCGATGCCCGCCGCAAGGCTGGCCGCAGCCGGCCCGCTGGTGGTCGGCGCGACGCCGACGACGGCGACCGAGTACGGAGTGCCGGGGACGGGTTCCACGGCGACGGGAAGCGGCAGCGCCGCCTCAGGCGGGAAGGGTTGCGGGCGGGGTGCCGGGGCGCCGTGGGGTCCGTATGGATACGGGCCGTACGGCACCGGGTTCCCCTGCTGCGGATGCGGGCCGTACGGTGTCGGACCCCCGTATGGTGCGGGCCAGTACGGTGGCTGCTGCCCTGACGGTGCCTGCCCGTACGGCGGCGGCCAGTACGGCGGGGGTACGGAGGGCGGCGGCGGTACTCCCGGCTGTGCCTCCCCCGATGTGCCGGGGTTGGGCTGGGTTGGCTGCGGCGGGGGATACGGCGGTGGGCCGGACACGATCTCGACGCTACTCGCTGCGTGCCAGGCGGGCGACTGGGTCGTGGCGAACCGCGACCGGCGTCGTGGGCCGTTGCCCGAGACGGATCCGTGATCTGACTTGGCGGTACGACTGGCACCGAATTGGTCGCGTTCGCACCGGCCAGGCAGATCACTCCTAGTCGGAGGTGTCGGGGAAGTCCTGACCGCCGCCGGCGAGGCTGAGCAGACCCACGATGCTCGCGGCCACGAGTGCCGCAACGGCAAGTGCGATGCCGATCCAGGCGAGGACGAGGCCAACCCGGACCTGGCGTCCGCCCGTGAGGTATCCACGCGCTGAAGCGAGGTCACCGCGGGCCTGCCGGGCGAGGGTGATGCCGAGGGTGGCGGGCACGATCCCGCCGACGAGCGGCCCGGTGACGACAGCCGCGATGCCCAGGGCGAGCACGGCTGCCGCCTTCGTGGACGGCACCGGCTCGGGATCGAGCGGGTGGCGACGCCCAGCTCCAATGAGCCCGACCGATGCGCCGGCCTCACCTGCGGTCTGCGTCATGTGC
>Ga0079224_100003555_pt1 | contig 19778 bp, 22 predicted proteins | sample Stecom2015_FD_80414 | JGI IMG/M metagenome (GOLD analysis project Ga0079224, IMG submission 80414) | Agricultural soil microbial communities from Utah to study Nitrogen management - Steer compost 2015 | ecosystem: Environmental > Terrestrial > Soil > Agricultural land | place: USA: Utah...
ATCGAGGAGACGTGATGGCGCAGGGACAGGGTGTCAGTGCTGGCAAGGTCGTGCTCTACGTGGTGCTCGGCATCATCGCGGTGGTGATCGGCATCCAGCTCATCCAGTGGGTCTTCAGCGCCCTGTGGTGGCTGCTCGTCGCCGGCGCCGTGGTCGGAATCGGGTACATGTTGTACCGGGCCGGGCAGCGCTCGGTTGGGGGTGGCCGCAACCGCCGCCAGCTCCCGCGCTGACCCAGTCCGGCGTCTTCTCCTACACCCAACTTCCACCGGGGCCCTCTCCTGACGCAACCGGGGCGCCCTGCTGAACCAACACGGGCGCCCCGCTAACGCAAGCGGGGCGCCCTCTACAAGCCGCCAACCCCAACAGGGGCCCCCTGCTAGGGCTCAAGCACTCACAGGGGCCCCCTGTTCACGCATCACCCTGGAGCCGGGGACCCCTCCTACACCCGCCAGCCCAACCGGGGCGCCCCGCTGAAGCCTGATCCCCAACCGGGGCGCCCTGCTGAACCAACAGGGGCGCCCCGCTAACGCAAGCGGGGCGCCCTCTACAAGCCGCCAACCCCAACCGGGGCCCCCTGCTAGGGCTCAAGCACTCACAGGGGCGCCCTGCTCATGCGCCGGCCGAGGGGAAGGCGCCGGCCGAGGGGAAGGCGCCGGCCGAGGGAAGGCGCCGGCCGGAAGGCGTCCGGCTGGGGATAGGGGCCGGGGCCAGTGGGAGCGGGCTGGCCGGGCGGAGCTTTCAGCCGTTTGGCGACGCCGAGGCCCCGGCGCTGGAGAGTAGTCGGGAGGCCGGCTGGTGGCGCCCCGAAGATCGACGGCTCTCACCGGACGCGCACCGGCGAGGGCCGAAGCGGCCGGGTCAGCCGCCGAAGCTCGAGTCCGACGGCAGGGAGATGTCTGGTTTCTCCAGCTCCTCCACGTTGACATCCTTGAACGTCATGACTCGGACATTCTTGACGAAACGGGCCGGACGGTACATGTCCCAGACCCAGGCGTCATGCATTTCGACCTCGAAATAGACCTCGCCATCCGAGTTGCGCACGTGCAGGTCGACCTGGTTGGCCAGGTAGAACCGGCGCTCGGTCTCGACAACGTACGAGAACTGACGCACGATGTCCCGGTACTCCCGGTAGAGCTGCAGCTCCATGTCGGTCTCGTACTTTTCGAGATCCTCTGCGCTCATCGCTGTCCACCCCTCCGGCTGTCCGTACCCACAATCATCCCCTCCACCGCCAGCCCCCCGGACCGGTGCCGCCGGACGCCACGCCGAGGTTACCCGCTTCCACCGATCTCTACGCCGGCGACATTCGCGTACGAGAACCGGTGCGCCGGGCACGGTCCGTAGCGTCGCAGCGCTTCGCTGTGCTCCGGCGTCACGTAGCCCTTGTGCTCGGCGAAGCCGTACCGCGGGTACTCGGCGTCCAACTCCACCATGATCCGGTCCCGCGTGACCTTGGCGAGCACGCTCGCCGCGGCCACACAGGCCGCCACCTGGTCGCCTTTCCAGACCGCCAGCCCGGGCGCGTCCAGCCCGTCCACCGGGAAGCCGTCGGTGAGCACATAGTCCGGGCGTACCGGCAGTCCGGCGAGGGCCCGCCGGATCGCCGCGAGGTTACACACGTGCAGGCCCCGCGTGTCCACCTCGGCCGGCGGGACGACCACCACCGAGTACGCCTCGGCCCGGGCCGTCACCTGGGCGTACACCCGCTCCCGGGCGGCCGGCGTGAGCAGCTTCGAGTCGGCGAGTTCGTCGATCTCGCCGCGCCGGCCGGGCGGCAGCAGCACCGCCGCGGCCACCAACGGGCCGGCGCACGCTCCCCGCCCCGCCTCGTCGGCCCCGGCCACGTGGGTGAACCCGCGCCGGCGCAGTGCGCGCTCCAGCGCGTACAGCCCGCCGTCCGCACGGACGACCGTACGCGGGGGTGAGAGCATCACACCTCCTGCCAGGGCGTCAGTCGGGTATCGGCGCCATCGGCTGCCCCGAGGGGTCCGGCACCGAATCGAAGGTATCCGGTACGGACAGCGGTGTCGCCCGCCCGGGCGGCCAGAACAACAGGAACGCCCGTCCGATCACGTCGTCCACGTCGATGGTCGCCCGGTGCGCGTCCCCGGTGATCCGGAAGCGTTCCAGCGAGTCGCCGGAGGAGCTGCGGTGGTCACCCATCACCCACAGCCGCCCTTCCGGCACCTGCACCTCGAAGGTGGTTGTGGCGGCCGCGTCGACGACGCCGTGGGCCGAGTAGAGGTACGGCTCGTCCAGGGGCTCGCCGTTGATGACCAGCCGCCCCTGCGGATCGCAGCACATCAGATGGTCACCGCCGATCGCGATCACCCGCTTGATGAAGTCTTTGTCCCGCGGGTTGCCGCGCCACTCCATCGGCGCTTCAAACACCACGATCTCACCGCGGCGCGGATCCCGGAAGTCGTACACCAGTTTGTTGACCAGGACCCGGTCGTTGAGTTCGAGCGTCTGCTCCATCGACGGCGACGGTATGTAGAACGTCTGCAGCACGAACCCACGTACCAGGATCGCCACCAGTAGCGCGACGCCGAGCAGGATCGGGAGTTCGCGCCAGAAGGAACCACGCCGCTTGGGCTGCTGTTCGGTCACGCCGAGAGCCTACGGTGTGGAGGTCGCATCGCTGGCTCGGTATGGGTGCGCCGGGTACGGGCAGGGCTGCGGGGCGCGACGGGCCAGCGACGGGCGGGTAGGAACGGGCCGCCTGGCCGGCCCGCGGCCGCGCGCCCCGCCCGGCGTACCGCCAGCGGCAACAGCAACGGCAGGACCAGCCCGACCTCACCGGACGCGCCCGGCTCCGGCGCCGCGGGGGCTATCGCCGCGGGCGCTGGTACGTCGGCGAAGGCGTCGGTGGCGGAGAGCCCCGCCCAGCGGTCGTTCGGCCAGACGATGAGGAACGCCCGGCCGATCACGTTCTCGATCGGGACGAAGCCCTGGCAGCGGGAGTCCTGGGACCGCTGACGGTGATCTCCCATCACGAACAGCTCGCCGGGCGGGACGACCACCTCGGCGAACTCCCGGCTGCGGCAATCCCGGCCACCCTCGATCTCGGTCAGCGGGGAATCCCGCACGACGTACGGCTCCTCCAGCGGCACCCCGTTGACCACGACCCGGCCCTCGTCGCAGCAGGAGACCACGTCACCCGGCAGGCCGATGACCCGCTTGATGAAGTCCTTCTCCCCGGGCTGGGTCACCCCGACGAGGTCGCCGAAGGCGCGCCCGATGCGCGAGAACATGCCCTGGTCCTGGTCGATGGCCGCCTCCGGGGCCCAGGATGGTGGCCCCTGGAAGACCACGACCTCGCCCCGGGAAGGCTCGCGGAAGTCGTAGACGAGCTTGTTGACCAGCACCCGGTCGCCCGCGATCAGCGTGTCCTCCATCGAACCGGAGGGGATGTAGAAAGCCTGCAGCAGGAAGGTGCGGATCAGCACCGCCAGGCAGAAAGCGATCACCAGCAGCAGCGGCAGTTCCTGCCAGAGCGGTAGCTTCCGGCGTTGGCGGCGGGACGACTCCGGCCGCTCCGGCCCGCCAGGACGGCGGGCCGACTCATCCCCGGCGCCGCGCGGTGGGCGGTGCCGGGCCACCGCGTGATCGCCGGGCCGGACGGCCGCCGCGTCCGCCTCCGGCCAGCCACCGCCGTCACGCCAGGAACCGCCGTCACGCCAGGAATCACGGTCGCGCCAGGAAGCACCATCCCGCCAGGAATCGGGGTCACGCCAGGAACCGCGCCCGGGCCCGGAGACGCCGCTGGGGCGAGGGTCAGAGTCAGGCCAGTAATCACCGCCCGCCGCTGGACCACCGTGGCCCCAGGGATCGTCGCTACGCCACGGGTCGCCGCCCCAGTGCCCACCGCTACCCCCGGGGTCGCCGTCTGGCCAACCACCGCGGTCACGGCCCGGCCACGCGTACCGGTGGCGCTCCCCGGCCGGATCCCACGGCCGGTACGCCGGCCCGGCGGGGTCACCCGGCGGTGGGGAGTAGTCACGGGGCGGGGCGCCATCCCGCGGCGGGTAGTCGCGCTGGGAAGCCCACGGCGGCGCCTGGTCAGGCGGCGGCACCACGCGCCATTGACCGGTCGTCGGCTCCTCACCGGCGCCGGGAGCGCTACCGTGGCCAGACCCGGCGGCCCGGTGCTGGTGGCTCCGCCAGGCAGGGTACTGCGGCGGATATCGATCGTCGCGGTCGAAACCACGACCGTTGGGTTCGCCGGGTGCCATCGTCGCAAGCTTACCGGGACGGGTGGTAGGCAGCCATCACGACGAATATCACCCCTGCGGGGCCTGACCCGGCGGAGCAGGCGGCGCTCAGGCCGCCTGCGTGTCCTCCCGGAGCTCCCTGATCTTCGCCTTCTTGCCGCGGCGGTCACGCAGGTAGTAGAGCTTGGCCCGGCGCACGTCACCCCGGCTGACCACCTCGATGCGGTCCAGCACCGGGCTGTGCACGGGGTAGGTCCGCTCCACACCCACACCGAAGCTGATCTTGCGGATGGTGAAGGTCTCCCGGATGCCGGACCCCTGCCGCCGGATCACCACACCCTGGAAGACCTGGATCCGGGACCGGTTGCCCTCCACCACCCGGGCGTGGACCTTCAGGGTGTCACCCGCACGGAAATCTGGGATGTCGGTCCGCCGTGACCGGGCGTCCAGCGCATCCAGCGTGTTCATCGGTCTGTCCTCAGGCGTCGGCGCACACAGTGCGCGGATGGAAACGGATGGGGACCGGGGCGCGCCCGGCAGCCTCTCTACTGTGCCACACCGCTGGAGGGGACGCTCACCCCGGCCCCCTCCAGCGTGGCCCGGTCGGCCGGGCTGAGCTCCTCCGGTGGCAGCGCGGCCAGCAGGTCCGGCCGGCGGGCCGCGGTCCGCAGCAGTGACTGGTCGCGCCGCCAGCGGGCGATCCGGGCGTGGTCACCCGACCGGAGTACCTCCGGCACCGCCAGGCCGCGCCAGTGTGCCGGCTTGGTGTACAGGGGCGCCTCCAGCAGTCCGCGGGCGTGGGACTCCTCCACCAGCGAGGCGGCGTTGCCGACTACGCCGGGCAGCAGCCGGACCACGGCCTCCAGGATGACCAGCACCGCGGCCTCGCCGCCGAACAGCACGTAGTCGCCGATGGAGATCTCGCTGACCGGCATCCGGGTCGCCGCGTGATCGACCACCCGCTGGTCGATCCCCTCGTACCGGCCGCAAGCGAAGATCAGATGCTGCTCCTCGGCGAGCGCCCGCGCGGTCGCCTGGGTGAACGGCGTCCCGGCCGGGGTCGGCACGATCAGCCGGGGCGGCGGGTCGCCGGCGAGCGCGTCCAGCGCCTCGCCCCACGGTTCGGGGCGCATGACCATCCCCGGCCCGCCGCCGTAGGGGGTGTCGTCCACGGTGCGGTGCACGTCATGGGTCCAGGTGCGCAGGTCGTGCACGACCGCCTCCAGCACGCCGGCGGCCCGGGCCCGCCCCAGCAGCGACAGGTCCAGCGGGGAGAAGTACTCGGGGAACACCGTGACCACGTCCACCCGCACGCCGCACCCTCCTCCTCGGTCAGCTCGCCGCCCGGTCAGCCGCTGCGCTCACAGATCCAGCAGGCCGGGCGGCGGGTCCAGCACGATCCGGCCGGCGGCGAGATCCACCTCCGGCACGATCGCCCGCACGAACGGCACCAGCGCGGTGCGCCCGTCCAGGCGGCGCAGGACCAGCCGGTCGGCTCCGGGGCCGTGCTCCACCGCGCTGATCTCCCCCAGCGGCGCCCCGGCCGGGTCCACCGCGGCCAGGCCCACGAGTTGGTGGTCGCGAAACTCGTCCGGGTCGGCCGGCGGCGGCACGGTCTCGCTCTCCACCCGCAACCAGGCGCCGCGCAGCGCCTCCGCGGTGGTGCGGTCCGGCACCCCGCGGAAGGACACGATGAGCCGGCCCTGGTGGGGGCGGGCCCCGGCCACCGTGAGCGTGCCCGGCACCGGGCCGGTGGACGCGCCCGGGCGGTCGGGCGGCCGCCCCGGCTCAGGCGGCTCGGCGAGCACCTTCGCGCCCACCGCGAACCGCTGGTCCGGCTCGTCGGTGCGAACCTCCACCACGACCTCGCCGCGGATGCCGTGCGGCCGCACCACCCGGCCCACCGTGAGCAGCATCAGTACGCGTCGATGATCTCCACGCGTACGCCCTTGCCGCCGATCGCGCCGATCACCTGCCGCAGCGCCTTGGCGGTACGCCCGTTGCGGCCGATCACCGTGCCCAGGTCATCCGGGTGTACCCGGACCTCCAAGCGGCGGCCCCGGCGCCCGTCCACCAGCCGGACCCGCACGTCGCCGGGGTGGTCCACGATCCCCTTGACCAGGTGCTCCAGCGCCGGCTTGAGGGGCACGTCAGCCCTGCCCGCTGCCACCGTCGGCGGCCTCCCCGGAACTCGCCTCGGCCGGCGGCTCAGCCGGCGCCTCGGCCGTCGCGGCGGGCTCGGCGGCCGGCTGCTCCGCCGCCTCGCCGTCCTTGGCCTTGGGCGCCGCCTTCTTCGCGGTCTTCTTGGCGGCCTTCTTCGCCGGCCGGTCGGCCTCACCCTTGCCCGGCGCGTCGGCGAGCCCGGCGGCGGCCTTCGCCTCCGCCTCGTACACGGCGTGCTGGTCCACCTTAGGAGCGGCGGTCTTCAGCGGCCGGCTCGGCGGCGGCAGTCCCTTGAACTTCTGCCAGTCGCCGGTCTTACGCAGAATCGCGCGCACCGGTTCGCTGGGTTGCGCCCCCACCGACAGCCAGTACTGCACCCGCTCGGAGTTCAGCTCGATCCGCGAAGGCTCCTCCTTGGGGTGGTAGATGCCGAGATTCTCGATCGCCCGGCCGTCCCGCTTCTTGCGGGCGTCGGCGACCACGATGCGGTACTGCGGGCTGCGGATCTTCCCCATCCGCAGAAGCCGGATTCGTACGGCCACGTGTGTTCGCTCCTGTATGCGGCTCTTGAGCGAGCGAGCCGGGCACCCACGTGGGGAGATGAGCGCCTGCTGCTCAGTGGACTAGCCGCGTGCCCGGGGAGAGGGCACCGGACACGCGCCGGATACCAGCCGCCCATTCTGCCAGACGCGCGGGCTCCCACGCCAACCACCCCGCAGGAACGCCGCGAACAGTGAACCGCCCATCGGCGAAACAAGTAGTGACCGTCCCGTCCGGCGGTGTACCGGCGGCGCGGGGGCGAACTTCGAGAAAGGGCGGACGATGATTCGAGAGACTCCGGCATGACCGCGGTGACGGCGCAAGACACCGACGCCGAGCTCCTCCGGCGCTCGTACCGGGACCCAGAGTGCTTCGGCACCGTGTTCGACCGGTACTACGCACAGATCCACGGGTACGCCGCTCGGCGACTCGGGCACAGCCAGGCCGACGACATCGCCGCGAACACGTTTCTGCTCGCGTTCGCGCAACGGACCAGCTACGACCTGACCCGAGAAGACGCCCGTCCCTGGTTGTACGGCATCGCCTCGAACCTGATCTCCCGACACCACCGGGCGGAGGAGCGGCGATACCGGGCACTCGCCCGCGCCGGCATCGCCACCGTCAGCGACAGCCACGCGGATCAGGTCGCCGAGCGGGTGGACGCCCGTGCGTGGCGGGGCCGGCTGGCGGCGGCGCTGGCCCGTTTACGCAAGGCGGACCGGGAGGTGCTGCTGCTGGTCGCTTGGGCGGAGCTGACGTCCGAGCAGGCCGGCCAGGCACTCGGCATCCCGGCCGGGACTGCCCGGTCTCGCCTCCATCGCGCGCGCACGAGGCTCCGCAGAGCACTAGCCGACCAGCGCAGGTAATCACCGGAAGGAAAAGATGATGCACCTTGATGAGATGAAGATCCTCCGGGAGGCGTGGGATCACCCGGACCCGCCGTCCCCGCACCGCCGAGCTGAGGCGCGGGCGGCGTTGCTACGGCGGGCGGCTCGCGACCGCTCCCAACCCGCCCGGCAGCCAGCGACCAACCGGTGGCGGCCGAGCCGGCGGCTGGTCTTCTCCGCGACGGTGGTCACCACCGCGATCGCGGTCGGGTTCGCGCTCGTCCAGCTCGCGCCCACCACGCCACCCTCGCCCGAAATGGGCGGTCCGGGCGGTCCGGCAGGTCTGGGGCAGGAGGAGCCGTCAGCCGGTCACCAGATCCTGCTCGCCGCTGCCGAGACGGCGCTGGAGCAGCCCGCTGGCGTGGGAGATTACTGGTACGTCGAGCAAGAGCTCGACCTGCCGGAACCGGACGTGCCGAACCCGCAGACCCTGGAGGTCTGGACCGCCCATGACGGGCGGCAGTGGACACGCAACGGGTGCTGCCCTGACCTGTACGAATCGTCCAACCTCGGGGGCCTGCCCGGCTTCCAGTTCGCCCGTTCGTTACTGACCTACGAGGAGCTCCAGGGCCTGCCCACCGATGGTGAGCAGCTCAAAGCCTGGATCGCCGACTCCCTCACCAACCCGGTCGGGTGGCCGAGCCCCGGCCCGGGCGATGCGGGCGCGACGGTGATCGTCGAGGGGCTCACGGGCGGGGCGGAGCCGGAGGTGATCGAGGCGGAGGTAGCACTCGAACTGGCCAACCTGCTCTACCGCGTGCCGGCGCCCCCGGAGATCCGCGCGACCGCGTACCGGGCGCTCGCGACCATGCCGGAGGTGGCCAGCCTCGGCCGCATGGACGGTGGCGAGGGGCTGCGGATCACCATCGCACCGCCAGCGGCCGACAAGTTCCCTGGCGGGGTGGTACCCGAGGGTGCCGATAGCATCACCGTGGTCATCGACCCCGAGACCTCGCAGCTGCTGAGCATCACGAACTACCAGGGGACGGTCCGGATCCACGCGGCCGAGTGGACCGACCAGTTGCCGGCCGGCGCCGAGGCACCAGCCGATGAGGCGGACCCTGCGGCGCCACCGCCGGGCGCCTCCTGACGCCTCACCGCGCGCCGCCGATCAGCCCAGCGATCCGCTGGGCTGATCGGCGTCTGGTCAGGGAGTGCCGCTCGCCGAGGAGTGCTCGGCGAGCGGGGTTTCAGTAGGCCCGGCTGAGGATGGCGACCAGGTCGGGTTCGTCCTCCGTGTCGGGCACGGACCCGTCCGGGCGGACCAGGCAGCGCACGGTCACTCCGACCTCGTTGGCGCGCGCCTCGCCCGCGGCGCCGACCGCCGCCCACGGCACCCGGGCCCACCCGGTGGTCGCCGCCTCCAGCGCCTCGTCGAGTGTGGACACCTCCGCGGTGTGCTGCTCCCGGAAGGCCAGCGCCTCGTCGTAGAGGCCTTGCTGGTCCGCGTCGAGCGCGGCGAGCACCGCCGGCACCAGGTCTCCCACCGGGGTGGGGGTCTTGCTGCCGTCCCGGCGCCGCACCAGCACCGCGTTGCCGGCGGCGAGATCCCGCGGCCCCACCTCGATCCGCACCGGGTAGCCCTTCAGCTCCGCGTCCACCGCCCGGCGGCCGAACGCGATATCCGCCCGCTCATCCAGCGCCACCCGTACGCCGGCGTCCCGCAGGTTGTCGCGGATCTTGGCCGCGGCCTCGGAGACGCCGTCCGCGGCCTTGACCACCATCACGTACGCCTGGATCGGGGCGAGCCGCGGCGGCACCCGCAGCCCGTGGTCGTCCCCGTGGCACATGATCAGCCCGCCCACCATCCGGGTCGACACCCCCCAGGAGGTGGTCCAGGCGTGCTCCTGCGTGCCCGTCGCCGAGGAGTAGGTGATGTCGAACGCGCGGGCGAAGTTCTGCCCCAGCTCGTGCGAGGTGCCCATCTGCAGGGCTTTTCCGTCGCCCATCATGGCTTCCAGCGTGAGCGTGCCGGTGGCGCCGGCGAAGCGCTCCCGGCTGGTCTTCAGCCCGCAGACCACCGGTATGGCGAGCACCCCGACCATGAAGTCCTCGTACGCCTCGTGCAGGATCCGCCGGGCGTACGCGCGGGCGTCCTCCTCGGTGGCGTGCGCGGTGTGGCCTTCCTGCCAGAGGAACTCGCTGGTACGCAGGAAGACCCGTGGCCGCAGCTCCCACCGCACCACGTTGGCCCACTGGTTGAGCAGCAGCGGCAGGTCCCGGTAGGAGTCGATCCACTTCGCCATGAACTCGCCGATCACGGTCTCGCTGGTGGGTCGCACCACCACCGGCTCGGCGAGTTGCTTACCGCCGGCGTGGGTGACTACCGCCAGCTCCGGCGAGAAGCCCTCCACGTGCTCGGCTTCGCGCCGCAGGTACGCCTCCGGGATGAAGACCGGGAAGTACGCGTTCTCCGCCCCCGCCGCCTTGATCCGGGCATCCATCTCGGCCTGCATGCGCTCCCAGATCGCGTACCCCGCCGGTCGGATGACCATGGTGCCGCGGACCGGGCCGTTGTCGGCCAGCTCCGCCTTGGCGACCACGTCCTGATACCACCGGGGGAAATCCTCCGCACGGGGAGTGAGCACTCTCGCCATGACCGGTCATCCTAACTGTGCCCGGATCGGGCCCGCACCTGCGCCGGGCCGCCCCACCTGCCAGCGGGGCCGGCCTCGCGGGCAACGGTACTACCAGCCGCGCTCGCCGGTCACGTCAGCGCACCACCCGGCCGCGCAGGATGATCCGGTCCGGGGTACGCAGCACCGACAGGTCCCGCCGCGGGTCGGTGGGGTACGCGACCAGGTCTGCCAGGCCACCGTGGACCAGACCCGGGAAGCCCAGCCACTCCCGGGCGCCCCAGGAGCCCGCCCGCAGCACGTCGAGCGGCGCCATCCCGGCTCGGTGCAGCGCGAGCATCTCCTCGGCGATCAGGCCGTGCCGGATCGCGCCGCCCGCGTCGGTGCCGGCGTAGATCGGCACCCCGGCGTCGACCGCCGCGCGCAGTACGCCGGGGAACCGCGCCGCCAGCGCCCGCATGTGCGCCGCGTACCGGGGGAACTTCGGCTCCGCCCGCGCGGCGATCCGGGGGAAGTTGGCCACTTGCAGCAGGGTGGGCACGAGCGCGGTGCCGCGCCGGGCCATCTCGTCGATCAGGTCCTCGGTCAGGCCGGTGCCGTGCTCCACACAGTCGATCCCGGCCCGGACCAGCACCGCCACCGCCTCTTGCGAAAACGTGTGCGCGGTCATGCGTACCCCGGCGGCGTGCGCGGCCGCCACCGCGCCCGCGAGGGTGTCGGCGTCCCAGGCCGGGGCGAGGTCGCCGGCGCTGCGGTCGATCCAGTCGCCGACCAGCTTGACCCAGCCGTTGCCGGCCGCCGCCTGGGTGGCGACCGTCGCCGCCACCTCCCCGGCCGGCACCTCCACCCCGATGTCGCGCAGATAGCGCTTGACCGGTGCGATGTGGCGGCCGGCGCGGGCCAGCCGCGGGACGTCCGGGTCGTCGTCCAGCTCCGGGTACGGGTAGGGGGAGCCGGCGTCCCGGATCGCCAGCACCCCGGCGTCCCGGTCCAGGGCGGCGAGCGCCTTCGCCTCGGCGAGGCTGCTGACCGGCGCCTCGCCGAGCTGGATGCCGAGGTGGCAGTGGGCGTCCACCAGGCCGGGCAGCAGGAACCCGCGGTCTACCACGGTCTCGGCTCCGGGTACCGGTTCGGTGCTCACCCGGTCGCCGACCAGCCACAGGTCCCGGACTTCGTCGTCGGGGAGCACCACCCCGCGGACGTGCAGGGCCATGCCTAGCAGCCCACCGGCACGGCGCCGCGGGACCGCCCGGGGTGACACGCGGCAGGCGGCAACACTGTGATCATGTGCGTCTCCTCCCGAACGCGTCGCGCGGTCTACCGGCCGGGCTTCTTCTTGCCTCGGCCCGAACCGAAGTCCAGCTTGGGTGGGGTGAAGCCGTCGTCCAGGCCACCGGTGAGCGCACCCGGGTCCAAGCCGGGCGGCAGCTGCGGCACGCCGCCGGGCATACCCGAAGGGAGCCCGCCCGGGATCCGGCCGGCACCGCCCCGCCCGGAGCGTGCCCGGGAGCCGCCCTTCTTCGCCTTGCGCTTGTTCTTCGGTGACTTGGTCGCCTTGCGCTTGCCGGCCCCGGGGAAGCCCATCATGCCGCCCATCTGCCGCATCATCTTCTGCGCTTCGGCGAACCGGCTGAGCAGCTGGTTGACGTCCATCACCGTGACCCCGGAGCCGGCCGCGATCCGGGCCCGCCGGGAACCGTTGATGATCTTCGGGTTGGCGCGCTCCGCCGGGGTCATCGACCGGATGATCGCGGTGACCCGGTCCAGGTGGGAATCGTCGAGCTCGGCGATCTGGTCCTTCATCTGGGCCATGCCCGGCACCATGCTGAGCAGGTTGGCGATCGGGCCCATCCGCCGCACCGCGAGCAACTGCTCGAGGAAGTCCTCCAGGGTGAAGACCTCACCGCCGAGCAGTTTGGCGGTCATCCGCTGCTTCTGCTCGTCCTCGAAGGCGGCCTCGGCCTTCTCGATCAGGGTGAGCTGGTCACCCATCCCGAGGATCCGGCCGGCGAGCCGCTCGGGGTAGAAGATGTCGAAGTCTTCGAGCTTCTCCCCGGTGGAGGCGAACAGGATCGGCTGCCCGGTGACGTGCCGCACCGACAGGGCGGCGCCGCCGCGGGCGTCGCCGTCGAGCTTGGCGAGGACCACGCCGGTGATCCCGACCCCGTCGCGGAACGCCTCGGCGGTGGTGACCGCGTCCTGCCCCACCATGGCGTCGATCACGAAGATGATCTCGTCGGGGTCGGTGGCGTCCCGGATCGCCGCGGCCTGGGCCATCATCTCGGCGTCCACCCCGAGCCGGCCGGCGGTGTCGATGATGACGATGTCGCGCGCCTGCCGGCGGGCGTGGTCGAGCGACTCCCGGGCCACCTTGACCGGGTCACCCACCCCGCTGCCCGGCTCGGGTGCGTACACCTCGACCCCGGCCCGCTCGCCGAGCACCTGCAGCTGGCCGACCGCGTTCGGCCGCTGCAGGTCGGCGGCGACGAGCAGCGGCTCGTGCCCCTGCTCCCGTAGCCACCGGCCGAGCTTGGCCGCCAGGGTGGTCTTACCGGACCCCTGTAGACCGGCCAGCATGATCACCGTCGGCGGCTGCTTGGCGAACTGAAGGCGGCGCGCCTCCCCGCCGAGGACCTGGATCAGCTCCTCGTGGACGATCTTGATGACCTGCTGCGCGGGGTTGAGCGCCTGGTGCACCTCGGCGCCGAGGGCGCGCTGCTTGACCGCGGCGATGAACGCCCGGACCACCGGCAGGGCGACGTCCGCCTCCAGCAGCGCCAGGCGGATCTCGCGGGCGGCCGTGTCGATGTCGGCGTCGGTGAGCCGGCCCTTACCGCGCAGCTTGGTGAGGATCCCGGAGAGTCGGTCGGTCAGTGTGTCGAACACGTGTGGCTTCCCGTCGAGGTTTGTTGGGTCAGGTCGACCCGCCCTCGCAAGGGTACCGGCCGGCGCCCATGGTCGGCGGCTCAGCCGGAGTTCATGGTCGGCGGCTCAGCCGGAGCTCTCGGCGGCTTGGCCGGGCTCCGCGGCCGGGCGCAGCGTGACGCAGCAGGCGTCGGGCCGCGGCACCAGGTCGGCCCGCACGCGGTCCACCCCGAGCCCCGCCAGCAGCCCGGTCAGCAGGGCGTGGTTCAGCCCGCAGACCAGGGCGGTATGGCGGGTGGCCAGCGCGTGGAACGGGCAGTTGTGCAGCAGCACCTCCCCCTCCGGCGCGGGCGCGGGTTCGAACCCCAGCTCGGACAGGACCTCGGAGACCTCGCCCGCCGCCTGTTCGCGGAGCCGGTGGCCGAGGTCACGACCGCGCTGGTGGGCGTGCTCCCGCGCCGCCCGCCCGGCGTCGGCGGGGTCCTGCGCCACCGCGTCCGCGAGGATCTCGGCCATCAGCCGGTAGCGCCGCTCCGGGATCGTGATGACCAGCCCGTCGCGGGCGTCGAGCCGCTCGGGCGCCGGCTCGTAGACCTTGGGTGTCCGGCCCCGGGTGCGGCGCCGGTGCGGCGGCGGTTCGTAACGCGCCCGCAGCAGCCCGACCTCGACGAGCTTGTCCAGGTGGAAGGCGGCCAGGGCCCGGGAGACCCCGGTGGCCTGCGCGGCCTCCTCCCGGGTGACCGGATGCCCGGCGCGGCGGACGTAGTCGTAGAGCGCCCGCCGCGACCGGTCGACCAGCGCGGCGGCGGCGGTCCACCGGTCGTCCACGGCGCCAGATTATCACTAGCCGAGATTATTGAAATTTCCCGGGGCGTGGTGCATGATCGGCATTATCACCAATCACCGCTAGTGGAAATCGCCGCTGGTGGCGTCACCACTGGATCACCGCCGAGGAGGACGCCGTGTCGAAGGCCGACGCACGAGAGCCCCTGGCGGACGCGCCCAGATCACCTGCGGACGCGCCGACCCCATCGCCGGACCCCGCCGCCCCCATCACGCCGCTCGCCGGACCTACCGGCCACCCGGCACATCCGGCGGTGGTCGCGCTACCGATCGGGGCCTGGGTGGCGAGCGCCGTCTTCGACGTCGCCTCCCACGTGGTGGCCGAGCCAGCGTTCCTCGCGTACGCGTCGCGCTGGCTGATCGGCCTCGGCGTGCTCGGCGCGCTGGCGGCGGCGATGTTCGGCCTGATGGACCTGCTCACCATTACTCCGGGTACCCGGCCGTTCCGGGTCGCGCTGTGGCATCTCTCGCTGGCGCTGGTGGCCACCGCCGGGTACGCGGTCGGCTTCGCCCTGCGCGGCTCCGACCCGGCGGCGCCGGTCCCCGCCCCGCTGCTGGCGCTCTCGCTCGGGGCCCTCGCCGTCCTCGCGGGCGCCGGCTACCTCGGCGGGGCCCTCGTCTTCACCCACGGCGTCCGGGTGGCGGGCCGGCCCGGCGCAGCAGACCCCGGCTCCACCGCGGAGCCAGACGTCGAACGTCCGTCCCGCCGGTCAACGGCGACCGGCGGCGGACATCGCGCCATTACGGACAAGGAGTGACGCTGATGGACATCGCCGCACTGATTCTCTGGCTGGTCACCGCCGTGGGCGGGTTCGTCCTGCTGGGGACCTGGGTCGCCAAGGGCGGCCACCGCCCGGGTAGCGGTACCCGGCTGACGCCGCCGCTGGTGTTCGGCCACGTGACGGTGGCGGTGATCGGCCTGGTGCTGTGGATCATCTTCCTCGTGGCCGGGGCAGCGGCGTGGGCGTGGATCGCGTTCGTCCTGCTGCTGGTGGTGGCCCTGTTCGGGTTCACGATGTTCGGCCGGTGGCTGTCCTCGCGCCGCTCGCAGGCGGCGGAGTCGAGATTCCCGGTCCCGATCGTGCTCGGGCACGGCCTGCTCGCCGCGGTCACCCTGGTGCTGGTACTGCTGGCCTCGTTGGACGCCTGACACCGGCTGGTCGCGCCGATGCTGGACTCCCCGGCGGCCCGCCCCGCCGGGGAGTCCAGCATGGACCCGCCCGGCTCAGAGCGCGTCGAGGCCCCGCTCACCGGTCCGGACCCGGACCACCTCCTCGACCGGAGTCACCCAGACCTTGCCGTCACCGATCTTGCCGGTGCGGGAGGCGGCGACGATCGCGTCCACCACCTTCTCCACGTCCAGCTCGTCGGTGAGCACCTCGACCTTGGTCTTGGGCAGGAAGTCGACCGTGTACTCGGCGCCCCGGTACACCTCGGTGTGCCCCTTCTGGCGGCCGTACCCCTGCACCTCGCTCACGGTCAGGCCGGCCACGCCCAGGGCGTGCAGCCCTTCCTTCACCGCGTCGAGCTGATGCGGTTTCACCACCGCGGTCACCAGCTTGATTGCCATTCCCTCCTCCATCCGGCGGTCATACCCGGCGCGGGCCGGTTGGCTGCTCAGCACCACTGCCCCGGTTCGCGGCGACGGCGGGACGGTCAGCGCCCACCCGCTCGGACGCCGGTGCCCGCGGCAGGTCGTCGGTAACCCCTTCCTCGTGGACCCGTGCCGAGGCGGTCACCAGGGAGAGGCCGGCCGGCGAGAGGTCGTACGCGGTCTCCGCGTGCTCGCCCACGTCGACGCCTCCAGTCTCGACCTCCGGGACCACCCGGAACCCGATGGTCTTGTCGATGACGTACGCCAGGGCCGCGGCGATCACGAATGACAGCCCGGAGACGATCAAGGCGCTCAGCGCCTGCCGGCCGAGCTGCACCACGCCACCGCCGTAGAAGAGACCCTCGTCGGCCATGCCGCCGATCTCAGCCACACCGAACAGGCCGATCCACACGGTGCCGATCCAGCCGGCGAGGAAGTGGACCGCCACCACGTCCAGCGAGTCGTCGTAGCCCAACCGGTACTTCAGCGAGACCGCCAGGGCGCTCACCGCACCAGCCACCAGACCGAGCAGCACCGCCGCCCAGGGTGCGATGAAGGCACACGCCGGGGTGATCGCGACCAGACCGGCGACCGCGCCCGATGAGGCGCCGACCAGGGTTGGCTTGCCGTCGCGCAGCCACTCCAGCAGGAGCCAGCCCATCAGCCCGGCGGCGGTCGCCACCTGGGTGTTGAGGAAGACCACCGCGGTGACGCCGTCGGCGGCGAGCTGCGAGCCGGCGTTGAACCCGAACCAGCCGAACCACAGCAGCGCCGCGCCCAGCGCCACGAACGGCACGTGGTGCGGTTTGAACCGCTCCCTGGGCCAGCCCACCCGCTTGCCCAGCACCAGCGCGAGCGCGAGCGCCGCGGCGCCGGCGTTGATGTGCACCGCGGTGCCACCGGCGAAGTCCAGCGCGCCGATGTCCTCGCCGATGAGGCCGCCGCCCCACACCATGTGCGCGACCGGGAAGTACACCAGCGTGGCCCAGCCGAACGCGAACACCAGCCACCCGGCGAACCGGGCACGGTCCGAGATCGCCCCACTGATCAGCGCGGTGGTGATGACCGCGAACATCATCTGGAACGCGATGAAGACGTAGAGCGGGATGCCCCCGTCGATGACGTCGTGCATGAGCGTGCGCGTGCCGAAGTACTGGAGCGGATCGCCCCAGAGGCCGTTGACGTCGTCGCCGAACGCCACGCTGTAGCCGTAGAACAGCCACAGGATGCTGATGAGCCCGATCGAGGAGAAGCTCATCATCATCATGTTCAGCACGCCCTTGGACCGGTTCAGGCCGCCGTAGAACAGGGCCAGACCGGGTGTCATGAGCAGCACCAGGGCGGACGATACGAGCAACCAGGTGGTATTACCGGTGTCGATCTCCACGCTGCCTCCTCTCGGTTGCGCCGCGGCCGGGGCCGCGCCCGACGGATACCTCCTTTCCGGCCGCCGAGGCAGCGCTGCCCGGTGCGCCGGATGCGCGCACAGCCTGTCCGAGAGGTGTTTCGGCCACCGTCTCGAAGCGGTTTCGCTCCGGTGACGGGTGGTTTCGAGGATGTGAAGTCTGCGCTGGCGCCCGGCCTCGCGGGTCAGCGCATCGCGTACTCCAGCGTGTGCCGTTCGTAGTCCAGCAGCCGCAGGTCGCGGGTGGGGCGACGCAGGTGGCCCTTGCGAACGATGCGGACGAACGCCGGGTCGCCCGCGGCCGCCATCCGGCGGATGCCTTCGATGTGATCCACGATGCGGCGGCGGATCGTCCGGACGAACCGGTGCCGGTCGCGCGGGATCAGCCCGTACGCGTCGGCGAACAACCGCAGCCGGCGCGGCCGGTCCGGGCGGTGCCACCCGAGCGTCACCGAATCCCGGTCGGAGAACAGCGGCACCCACGTCCAGGCGGCGTACGCGACGTCGTACAGGCGCGACCCGGGCGAGGCCAGGTCGAAGTCGATCAGCGCCAGCGTGCCGTCCGGCCGCCAGATCACGTTGTGCGGCGCGGCGTCGTGGTGGCAGACCACCTCGGCATCCGGTGGCGGCGGGCCGAACGACCGCCAGACACCCCCGGGTGGCGGGCGGAAGCCCTGCTGGGCGTCGTGGAACATCCGCAGCATGGTGGCGACCGTGACCAGCGCCTCGTCGGTGACCCAGTGCCGGGCCAGCGGGTACTCCCCGCACTCCCCTTCCAAGTAGGAGAGCACTTCCCGGCCGCGTTCGTCGATACCGTGCACGCGCGGGGCCCCGGTGAAGCCCACCCGCTCCAGGTGCCGCAGCAGCGCGTGCACCGAAGGGGTCCACGGACCGGTGTTCCGGCGGACCGTGTCGGCCACCCGGACCACGGTGCTGACGTTCCCGCCGTGGAGCGGGATCTCCTCCGCGGGGTAGAGCCGGGTCATAGCGCGCCACCCCGCCGCGACTGCCCGGGGACAGGCGGCTTTGGCGGGCTCACCGGGCCTCCTCACCGAGCAGCGCGCTCGCGAACTGCTCCGGGTCGAACGGCGCCAGGTCGTCCGGCCCCTCCCCCAGCCCGACCAGCTTCACCGGTAGCCCAAGCTTGCGCTGGACCGCGATCACGATCCCGCCCTTGGCGGTGCCGTCCAGCTTCGTCAGCGCCACCCCGGTCACGTCCACCACCTCGGTGAAGACGCGCGCCTGGGCGAGCCCGTTCTGGCCGGTGGTGGCGTCCAGCACCAGCAACGTCTCGGCGACCGGGGCCTGCTTCTCGACCACGCGCTTCACCTTGCCGAGCTCGTCCATCAGCCCGACCTTGGTGTGCAGCCGGCCGGCGGTGTCCACCACCACCGTGTCGACCCCGGTCTCGATCCCCCGGCGTACCGCGTCAAAGGCGACGCTGGCCGGATCCGCGCCCTCCGGACCCCGCACCACCTCGGCGCCGACCCGGCCGCCCCAGGTGGCGAGCTGATCGGCGGCCGCGGCCCGGAAGGTGTCGGCCGCCCCGAGCAGCACACTGTGTCCGTCCGCGATCAGCACCCGGGCGATCTTCCCGCAGGTGGTGGTCTTACCGGACCCGTTCACCCCGACCACCAGCAGTACCGCCGGCTTACCCTCGGTCGGGGTGGCCGCCAACGACCGGTCCAGGGTCGGATCGAGCGCGCTGACCAGCTCCTCCACGAGCATCGAGCGCAGCTCGGCCGGGTCGCGGGTGCCGAGCAGCTTGGTCCGCGCTCGCAGCCGCTCCACCAGCTCGGTGGTGGCCTCCACCCCGACATCGGCCATGAGCAGGGTGTCCTCGACCTCTTCCCAGGCCGCCTCGTCGAGCCGGTCTCGGGCGAGCAGATTCAGCAGCCCTCGGCCGAGGGTGCTCTGGGAGCGGGCCAAGCGAGCGCGCAGGCGCACCAGCCGCCCGGTGGTCGGCTCGGGCCGCTCCAGCACCGGGCGCTCGGCCTCTTCGGGCGGCGCGGTGACTTCTTCGGGCGGTGCCGTGACCTCTTCGGGCGGCGCGGTCACCTCTGCCGGCGGCGCCGTGACCGGCCCGGCCTCGGCGGGCGGACGCGGTGCCGGCGGCCGCGGCCGCCGCAGTTTCGGCGCCACCAGGGCCGCACCGCCGACCAGCAGCACCGCCAGCACGCCCAGCACGATCAACAGGACGATCAGCGGGTCCATGCCAACGATCCTGTCAGATCCGGTCCCGTCCGCCTACCACGGCCCGCCGAACGGATGTGTGGTGAAATACGGGTCAGACGCTGGTGCAGGTGACCGAGATGCTGCTCGGCACGCCGTCCCCGGTCCCGGTGAACCCGGCCGTGATCGAGACCTGTCCCGGCGTCAGCATCGGGTCCCAACTCGCTGGTTCGATGATCACGCTCTGCGGACCAACCGTGAACACACCGTTCCAACTGTGGGTCACGTCGCTGCTGAGGAAGGTGATCTCCACGCGCCAGACCGCGTCGACGTTACCGGTGTTGGTCACGATCACTTGGCCGACGAAGCCCACGCCCGGGCCCCAGTGGACCGGGACGGTGTAGTCGACGTCGCAGCCCACCACCGTGGCGGGTTGTGCATGGGCTGGCGCCGCCGCGGCGGTCCCGGCGAACACCAAGGCGGCCACTGCCGCCAGCGCTGGTAGCACTCGACCCA
>Ga0079224_100003556_pt1 | contig 19778 bp, 19 predicted proteins | sample Stecom2015_FD_80414 | JGI IMG/M metagenome (GOLD analysis project Ga0079224, IMG submission 80414) | Agricultural soil microbial communities from Utah to study Nitrogen management - Steer compost 2015 | ecosystem: Environmental > Terrestrial > Soil > Agricultural land | place: USA: Utah...
GTTCCTGTTCGTCCGAGTCTTTTACTTGGGGATAAGCGGTATTCTTCATAAATGCTTTGCTTCTTCTCTTCTATAAATTAGTTAGCGGGTCACTACGGAAATCACCGTCACAATCAAACCTATGACAGATACAAAGATAGACGTCGTTGCGGTATACTTTGAGTTTTGTATACGTGCACCATTGGGTTCCACATAAACCACATCGTTCTGGGTGAGGTAATAGGCTGGAGAGTTCATGCTTTCACGTTTTCTTAAATCCAATCGAAACTCTTCCTTCTTCCCATCCTGTTCGCGAATGACCAATACATTATTACGTTCCCCATATATTGTCATATCACCCGCTAATCCTAGTGCCTCCAATATCGTTATACGATCGTTCTCAATCGTAAATGTGCCAGGACGAGTCACTTCGCCTAGTACAGTGACACGGAAATTCCGAACCACCATGGATATGCCTGGATCCACTATATATTTACTAACTTCTTTACGCAATAGATCCATCGCTTGCGTCCGGGTCCTGCCCGCGAGTTTAATCTTTCCCACTCTCGGAAAGTCAATCTCTCCATTAGCATCGATGGCATAAGTGGGAATAAAGGGGTTCGTAGCTTGTAAAGCTCCGCCCGCATTATATGGCGAGATTTGATTAAATGGCGCCGTAGCACGAACGTCATCCGCTGTAACGGAAATTGCCAAGATGTCCCCCGACTGCAATTTAGGAGCATTCAGTTCATACATGGTGTTCAATTCCACCGAATCGGGTTGGAAATAAACCAGGTTCTTTTTGCTCGCACAAGATGTACAAAACAAAATAGTAACGCTGAGTACGGCTAGTACCGCCCCTAACATACGTTTAGACATATTTTTACTGTTATATGGAAAATGCATACGCAAAAAGCTTTCCAAAATTTTGTTTGTTTTGTGCAAAAATAGCTTTTTCTTTCGAATGGACACGTATTTATGTGAATTAATGCGAATCTATACGCTTCACAAAGAAATCTTGGGTCCATGTATAATCGTCGTTCTTGGCGTTATCAATGCCATAATCTGCAAAGACAAGTAACTCGCTGTCTGGTTCTAACGCCTGAAACGCTGTGCCATATCCTGTCGGCACATGTAACACTCGTTGATCCCCAGCTTTCAAAATACGTTTTTCGATAGGAAGATCAGGTGATACATTATCCCAATTGTCTATCTTTACCAAATCCATTATGAAAGTACCTGAAAGCACATAAAACCAACGCTGTTCCATGCGGTGTGCCCGCCAGCCACGAACCAACTCCGTATCTGCATTCTTGATAATATAAAAACGCTTAACCTCTGTCATATCGAAATCGTTGACAAACCTGATCTGCCCTCGATGATCGTGTGCAACACCCCCTATTATGGATTCTACTATCTTTTCTTTCATTTACTATAAGTTTTAAGGCTGACTTTTGAACTGGACGTATTTACGGATCACCCATGTTTTTAAAATTAGATATAGCATGCTCAACCCACCTAGAAGCACGAGTGCAAATATCCACTGTTTATTAACATCCATATCCGCGAAATGGATCACGGTCAAACCAATAAGAAACTGGATCGCTCCATATAGAAAGGAGATCAACAACTTATTAATACCTGCTTCGTTACCTAGAAACTGGTATAGGTGAGAGCGGTGTGCGTCAAAAATATTTTCTCTTAAATATAAGCGCCGAATAATAGTCCATACCGCATCGATACCGTATACAGTTAAGAATAGAAAATACAGCAGATTACTTGTTTTGATAATAAGTGCCCCTAAAGCAAAGAGTAAGATGTAAGCGATGGCTACAGAACCCACATCTCCGGCAAAGCATTTCGCTTTCGTCCGGAAATTGAAAAAGGCGAACACAAACACTCCTAACATCGTATAAGCTAATAAATCCTGTGCAACAAAATCTAACTCGTTGTTCACAAGCATTAATAAACTTCCGACGGCCAAGCTATAGCAAGCTGTGATACCATTAATACCATCCATAAAATTATAGGCATTAATGACCCCGACTACAACAACAAAGGTAATAAGCAAATAATACCAAAACATCTCGAATACATCCAATTGATAGGCCATAAGCAACACGGAAGCAAAGTGGATCAAAAGACGGATTCTATTAGAAAGGGTAAAAACATCGTCCAAGAAAGAAACCACGGTCATCATCGTTAACCCTAGAAAGAACCACGGATATTGAAAGCCGGACAAAAAAAAGTACATTAGCGCTCCCAAGTAAAAAATAATGCCTCCACCGCGCAGAGTAATCGCCGTATGCGAAGACCGTTCGTTCGGTTTGTCGATGATATTGAAGCGATCAGCTACTTTAAAATAAAGCAGTTCTAAAACAAATAGTGCGATGAGTATAAGTATGTATATCATGTTGTTATTTGTGTTTTTATAAGTTACGAAAACTCTTAATCGTTTGTTCCAATCCATCTTTGGCTGTTAACGGTAGTTTTTCAATACCGAGCGCCTGTTTAATTTTTTGATTAGAAACTAGCAAATCGCTCGTCATCTTTTTCAATCGCTTTGAATTCAATGGAATAGGCAATATATCTCCCATCTTTGCGACGACCCTTATTAAAAATTTCGGCATTGCTATATTAAGTACATTTTTACCCGTGACGTTTTTTATTATCTCAATAATTTCCTTGGTAGATATTGACTCATCATCCGCTATATGATAAATACCAGAATTTAACTTTTGTTGATTGTCAATGATCATTTTTATAAAAAAAGTAAAATTATCAATGGAAATAAACGAACGTTTGTTAGTGAATGAGGCTAGTGGATATGGAATTCCTTTGGATATCAATTTGTACAGCAGGCCTAAATTCCCCTTGTCTCCAAGACCATGCACCATTGGTGGGCGCAATATAATCAGCTTTTTATTTTCAGGCAATCTTTGAGCAAGTAACCATTCTTCAGCTTCTCTTTTCGACTTTCCGTACCATGAAATCGGATTACATTTTTCTGATTCTGTTAGATGATTGTTTGATCCGAACTCTTCTAATGCGGCCAAAGAACTAATGTGAATCAACAAAATAGCATTTGAAGAGATGAAAGCTTGAAATATTTGCTTAACCAATTCTATATTGGCATAATGGTAATCTTGCTCTGTTGCTTTAACCCCGTGATCGTGGGCCTTCCCTACTAAATTGATTATATTGTCCCCTTTTGAAATGAACAATTTACTTTCCCAGTCTTTGTCCCTAAGGGATATCCCTAAAGAATCCGGAAGGGCCTGAAGTATATTTTGTCCAATAAAACCTGAACAACCCAATATAATGTTCATCTTAGATTCAGCTTTTCCTTATAAAAATCAATTACTTTATTCCAAAATCTATTTTGTTCGAAATTCTGTTCCATATTCTGTCTTGCATTTTGTGATAACCTTTTCCGAAGAGCAGGGTCCAGATATAATATTTCACATTTATCTAAAATCTCCGCCACGCTCCTAGGATTAATTAAGATGCCATTACTACCATTTTCGATAATTTCATTGCAGCCATTGATATCGGTCGCTATACATACCAAGTTCATAGCTGCAGCTTGCATTAGAGATTGAGGAAAACCTTCTCTGTAGCTTGGAAACACAAAAATATTAGAAATAGCTAAATATGGTCGTATGTCATTTTGATGACCAACAGATATAATATTTTTGTTTGAGTGGAGCATATTCAATGTAACATCCTCTAACGGATTTAATTCCTCAAATGGACCAACGAGAATAAGCTTACAATTGGAGTATTTATTATTCAATGCACTAAAGGCCGTGATTAATTCATTTACACCTTTATAATATGCAAGTCTTCCCACAAAACAATACACGATATCATCTTTATTGATTCCGAGATCGTTACGAAATTTTTCTACAAACAGCTCATCAAATAGTTCGGGATTAAAATACTCAAGGTCTATACCATTTGAACTGCCTCTTCCAATAACCTGAAGTTTATCACTTTTATAAATTTCATTTTCAATAAATTCTTTCTGTCGAAAAGAATTCGGCAGAACGTAATCCGCACAAAAATAAGTAATTCTTTCAACCTGAATTAGTAACCATTTTTTAAAGCCAATAGCTTCAGTCAAAGGTAAACCGGCGACTGTATGAATTTTTAAAGGAACTCTACAAAGCCAGGATGCTAACATACCCACAATACCTGCTTTTGGGGAATGAGTATGCACTATATCCGGCTTCAACTCTCTAATGAGTTTTATTGCCTTAAATAAGGAAAAAAGATCATTAATAGGATTTAAAGTACGTGTCAACTTTAATTCAAGGTAATCAACATTTTCTCTAAGTTGTATATTCTCTATTTCCCTATCTCTGGTACACGCAACCGTAATTTTAAAACCCTTTTCGCCAATATATTTTAATTGATGTTTTAACAATAGGTCTAATGAATGAGATACCGTTGTGATTCTTAATAATTTAATCATAGAAACTAAAATCTATTTCTATTTGTCTAGTAATTTCGCATATACTCCAATTGTATCAGCAGCATTCTTTTTCCACGAAAACCTCTCCAAATTTACTTTGGTTTTTTCTAAAAGAGATTCTTTATATTTTTCATCAAAAATTAATCTTTCAAAAGCCTGTTCTATAGAGAAAACATCAAACGGATCAAAATAAAAAGCTGCTTCTCCACAAACTTCCGGAAGGGAGGATGTGTTACTTACCGCCGAAATCGTCTCTAGAGAAGCCGCTTCCAACGGAGGAAAGCCAAACCCTTCGTAATAACTAGGCATTATAAAAAATTCAGCATTCTTATATAACCATAAAAGTGTATTGGAATCTACAAAATTCAGATAAATAACTCGAGAATTTTCTTTTACTCGAGTCAAGAACTCATCGAAGTCATGAGAGAGTTGTCCAACAATAACCAATTTTAAATCTGTCGATGAATGTTTATCACAAAATCTTTCAAATGCATCAATTAATCTTAAATAGTTTTTTCGAGTTTCGACATGGCCAACTGAAAACACAAATTTTCCCTCGACTTTTCTATCTGTCGACGATATGTTTTTCTCATTAAAAAAATCTCTGTTCACAGCCTCCAAAATAGCCGTTATTTTATTTGGTGGCACCGAATAGAATTTAATTATTTCACTTTTTGTAAATTCTGATATGGAAATGATATGATTTGCTCTTTTAATCGATCTAGGAACTTTATATTTGAGAAAATAATATCTTAATTTAGCATAGGTATTTGGAAATACCTCGAGCCGCAAATCATGAACAGTAAGTATTATTTTAGCGTGTTTAAACTTAGGAGCATGAAAGAATGGCGAATGAAAGAGATCAAATTTTTCTATTCTCTCTTGTTGTCTCCAGAACATCCCTTCTAACAAACTTCTTTTTATTGGATTTTTGGAAGAAAATGCCAACGAAATTTTCCGAAATTCTTTTGGTAAATTTTCTTCCGCATAAGCTAAATAATCCGCAGGAACATATAAAACAAATTCATATTCTGAATTTAGTTTATGTAAATTCCACACCAAATTATAAATGTATTCTTTTATTCCCCCCGCTTTTGGATAATAAAAAGCACAATTTATAGCTATCTTAGTCATATTAATGAATTAAAGATGATAAAAGTAAATACCGTGACATGAATTGTTTTGACATTTAAAATACGATAATTTTTATATTCTAACTGATTATTTCTGTTTGTTATTAACGAGACTATTCTTAATATTTAAATACTCGTTATCGGATATTACCATGTTTTTCCAGTAGTTATCAATTATAACACCTTGTTTGATAAATTCACTTGCATTGGAGTTTTTGAACCTGTTCTTAGAAAGAACCAATTTTCCACCACTGGATCCATTTAATAATACACCGGTTTTGTTTTGTATCATATTATCCGTTTCAGTATTTCCACAATCAATTATGGTATTTTCAGAAAAATCAATATTTTGAAGAAAGTTATTGATCGATTGATTTTGAAAAACGGCTGATGGAATTTTAGAAAATTCGTTTCCGCGAATATTTAATTCCGCAATCATTTTAGAAGAAATGGCAGGATAGGAATATTTTTTAGATCTAACACCTACATATGTAAACGAGTTATTAAGTATATTTATTTTTCCTATTGGACTTCTAATATTTCTGGACAATGAAACGGCTTCCGCAGGTAAATTTTGAATAACTCTATTACCGGATAACGTGATATTATTTAGTCTGAAATTATTAACCCAAAACTCGGCTAAATGGAGTACACTATTGCCGGTATTATTTGAATAGATAGAATTTACTTGTTCAGAGACTAATGCACCTATAACAAAAACATTTTTATAATTATAAATTTGATTATCCATTATAGTCGCATTAGAAGAGTGATTTTCAATTGCCGAAGCAATTGGTTGTCCTTTCTCAAGTGGGGGATTTCTGAAAATATTATTTTTGCACTCAAAACCTTCTGCTATTACATATATACTGCTATGATCATTTTGAATTACGTTGCCCGCTACTCCATCCCCCATGTTAGAAAAATAACAATTAGAAATAGCTATATTTCGCGCACCTTTTTTTTTATAATTTCCTCCTAATACAATAGTTTGTCTACCTGCATTATTCTGAAACCGGATATTATTAATAATTATATTAGAACAATGGTTGGCTCCAATTGCTATATTTGATCGTTTTAATACAAACGTTCCCAAATTTTTCTCACCATTCTGATCAATTACAAAATCCTCAAATTTAATATTTTCCACAAAATTACGTGAAAAGAAAATTTTAGGATCTTCCGAAACCATTGAATTACTTCCTTGTAACAATATTGTATGACGACCTTGACCAATAAACGCTAAATTTGAAAACAAAGGAATATAAACTGAATTCTTAGTGCTTTTTAACAGATATGTACCACTGCCAAAGATAATTTTTTTTACGCCATTTTGCGTGGCATATTCTACAGCTTTTCTAATAGCGGGGGCATCGTCAGAAATGCCGTCTGCTTTAGCTCCAAAATCATTAACATTTATTGATTCAGGACCTGTAAAATGCCATGACGTAGCGTATAAATTATTGATCTTAAGAAAAAGAATCAATAGGATTAAGGCTCCACAATGTAATAAATTTCTATTTTTCATATCTTGAACAAATTTTCATTATGTTATATAAAAGTTTCCAATATATGGATCTTTGGACCATCAATGTGGAATCTTATTTACATATAACAGAAAAACTAAACAGACTCATTTTAAAACATTTGCAAAAATACCTTGCCATTTTAAAACTATTTCAGCGGCATCAAATCGCGTTGATAACTTGAAAGCAGTATTAGACATTGAACGTCGACGTTCATCATTAGCAATAAGGAAATATAACTCATCGACATATTTCTCAAGATCATTATCCTCAATTAAAATACCAGAATTTTCTATTAAGATCTCAGAAGGTCCAGAATATATATCATAAGCTATACATGGTATACCAAAATTTTGAGCTTCAATAAGTACCATAGGCATCCCTTCAAAAAAGGAAGTCATACAATATACCCCTGCACCTGCAAAATATTCTTGCGTGCCTTTACTGCCATCGCATAAAACTATAGACGTGCATTTTTCTTTATCAATCAGATCTAAATAAAAATCCTTCAAATCTCCAAATCCAATTATTTGAAGCTGCCAGTCTTTAATATCATATTTTCGACTCATCACAGCCCAAATTTTTATCAAACGTTCAAAACCCTTCACAGGCACATATCGTCCAATAGCGATAGCTTTTCTTGAAGTGGTAGAATAACCATTCTCATCGTTTCTGAGAGGACTAACGTTATATGCGAAGGTTATCTCAGCCTTCATATTTAAGTTATTTTTCCACATCATAACGTCACGTTCTGTCAATGTTACTACCATATCGGCAAATTTAGAAGCCAATTTCCGAAAATATTCACGAGATTTTCTACCGTTGTTATTTTTAAAATTAAAATGTTCCCAAACGATCAGTTTTGTTCTACTTTTTAAACCTAACATCGGAATAAAAGTAAATAATAACGAAGATGACTCGACAGAAATTAAAATATCGAACTTTCCTTTCTTTATTAGACGTCGGAGTCTAAAAATCAGTGTGAAAAAATTCTTTTTATAGGATCCGATACCCAAACTAAACACCTTAACGTTAGGATGTAAAGGGAATGCTGATTCGTCAGCATTGTTATTGAGAGTAACTATAAAAACTTTGTTGGAAGTATTTTCTAGCAAAGAATTAGCAAGGGCAACAGTTGCCCGTTCCACTCCACCGGTTCTTTTTAGAGAAGATAAGAAAAATAAAATATTCATTTTAAATTTTATTATTCATTGTTTTCATCCGGAAAAGGTAAGGATAGATGCTCACAAAAAGCAAATTAAAAAAAATAGTAGCAAACAAATCATTCAAGCTTGCCCTCGGAATGAATAATACAAATGACGTAATTGAAAAATATATAATATATGATGTAATTTTAGTATGGCTTGCATAGACTTGCATCTCCTTTTTTGAGAAGATATATCCAAGATAGAATATTACCAATATAGAACCTAGAAAGTCAAAATTTACGAGTACATCTGCAATTGTTGTCGTTCCGACTCCATACGTCGTTGACGATAGTCTTGTAGCAATTACAGCTGTATCATATTGCATAGGGTCTACTGCTAAATAGCCAGCGAGTCCCGGAAAGATCCGTAATATACCAATGAAGAAACTATATCCATAAATTAGGAAATCCTCATGATACCATTTACTAAACAAAATAGTTTGAGAATATATTGAATTTGCAAGTTCAGCCGTGAAAGGAAAATAAGATTTAGCAATAGCGTAATTGCTTCCAATCGAAAGATCATTGTCCAGAATATTATCTATTCCATATAGTTTAAACAACGTAGCAAAAATAGATAATGAAAGGAAGATAGCTATTACTAATAATGACCTAACTTTTTTTCTTGTAAAAACAAAAAACGCAAACAAAAATGGAGTCAAAGTCAAAATAACAAATACCCGATTATGGGCCAAAAAGAAAATTACTACGGTTACTGCAAGAAATGCTAAATAACTCTTATTAAAAAGCTTAAAAAAATCTTTTATTCCTCTACCGTTGGAATTATTTATTTGGTTATTAAACAAAACCATTGCAATATAAATAATTGACAGACGGCTAAAAATAGTGTAAAAGGAAAAACCGATACCCTCAAATTTTACGCTACCGTGGCCTCCCGATACGTATGAAGAATCCAAATTTAATGCAAAGATGAGAAAACATAATACAATTATATAGAATAAGGGCTTAATATTGAATTTTTTTATTATTTTATTGTCAGGTCTTATTTGCGTAGAATTACTTCTTTTTAAATAGCCGAATGTCACTCCGATTATAAATACATCTAAAATCAACCCAGAAAAACATACCATCTTATTTACTATAGTCACATCAAATATAAAACGATATTGTAATAATGCGGTATTCCCAAACGCTATTTCTAGAGGAATTTGAAAAGAGATTATATAGGACATCACGAAAAAGAATAAGATAACTGAAAAATTATTATTCTTAATTTCTGTTTTATTTCTTTGAAATATCGAAAGAATAAAACAAACTAATGTCATTAGAGCGGAAATCAAAATAGTGAAGCGATCAAAATTCTGAACCGGATTGGAAATAAACAAAAAGAATTGGACCAAAAAAATAAGTAATTGTATTATTATCATTTCTCTTTTTAATTTTATACTCCTTAACTCTCATCACAGACAAACACGGAAATTATTTGTCTCAATTTACTTTCAAAATTTTGATGTTTTTAACAACTACTTTTTAGCTCAATTTCGATATACCCAAACTAAATTTATAGATATTTTATTTTTTTTAAATTAGCAAGTACCTTTATCATTGAGTCTCCTAATATATGATATCCTAAATCTATAAACTTGTGATAGACTCCTCTAGTACTTGAGTTGTAACTCCTGTCTTCTGAGTTGGAGGATTTTTTGATACTATTTAAAATATTTGTCCATTCTATCTTATCATTTTTATCAAACACGCCTTTTTTAATTATCTTTAATACAAAATCATCCAATAATTGACCTTTTAACGTACTTATAATTGAAGAAGGTGTTACTCTATATTTTAAGAGAACTTTTGGAATATTATCAATTTTGCATTGCATACTCATTAAATGCCAAAGCATATAATCTTCAAAATATTTACCAATATCTTCATTATACCCTCCACATCGAAGTGCTATTTCCTTCCGAAACATTACGGAGGGGTGTTTTATAGGATTCCCAAGCGTTAACATAACTTTAGTTAGTACATCGTGGCCTATCAGAGGTGGATTATACCATAAATGTTGACCATTATCGTCTATTACTTCAACAGCTGCTCCTAATAGGCCTACATCTGACTTTTTTTCTAGATATTTGATTTGTTCACTAAATCTGTGGGGCATACAAATATCATCAGCATCCATTCGCGCGATATATTTACCTTTAGATAATGCTAACCCACGATTCAAAGTCTTCGCCAATCCTCGGTTTTCTTGGTCAATAATAACGATCCTATCATCGCGAAATTCTTTTATCAATTCTAAAGAACGATCAACAGAACCGTCATTAATTATAATCAATTCAAAATCTTTAAAAGTCTGATCCAAGACACTTTTTATTGAATCTGTGACATATTTTTCAGCATTATAAACTGGAAGGAGCACACTCAAAATCATTCTAAAATCAATTTAACATTTTCGAAATCACTTAGCCATGAATCAAAAAAAGTTCTGTTCTTCCCATAACTATTGTCGAAGATAAACACTTCTTTGTTGAGTAATACAGCTAATATAAACCCATGAAGTCGCGTAGAATATACTGTATCATATTGATTGATGAAATTAATCCCTGTTCTTATCCTTTTATTTTTATAATTGCGACCGTGCAAACCATAAGCATCATCAACAAGAAAGCTTAATGGACTATCTATTAACATCTTTGAACCTAATGTTTCTACTACATTAGCCCAATAATTCATTTTATATTTAAGAGTACCTTTATTATAAAAACCAGGCCAATCCCGAACTACCACTCGATTGTCTTCAAATCTAGCCTTATCCAAATACTTATCCAAAAGTACAACATCGCCTAATTCTTTATCTAAACGTTGCAGAAAAAGAGTATTTCCTGTTTTAGTGTCGGTATGGAATTTTGTAAAATCATTAAAAAAAGCCATATCAGGTAATAGCAACAACTGATTTCTTTGAAAATACTTCTTAGCAATTTCAAAAGAAACATTGTCTCTAGTACAAATAATCAAATTAGGATGATTTGCATAAAGCTTAGCATCATAAAGAGCATTTTGAGCGTCGCTATAATGTAACGTTTGAGGAAAAATGATTATTTTGTTGTTGGGGAAGTCCTGTATTATTTTATTCCTAAAATTTTGATTGAATCTCCAAACATCTCCAAAATTCCCTCCACCGTGCAAAAGAATAACAGCACTTTCCGATATATTCTTCGAATTATAAGTATAAATATTTGAAGTGTAAAGGCATTTATAATCCAATTCCTTTAAATACTCCAATTCGCCTTGCCAAATTAATGTATCACCTATATTACTATGATTCGGGACATCAAGAAGAACATAATCGTTATCTATATGAGTGTTTAAACCAGCTCTAATAATATCTTTAAGCCTTTCAATCTTGTCTTTATTTGCAAATTTTATATTTTTCACGTATTCTATTTTTTTAACTTATTAAAAATGTAATCTTTTATCCTATAAAAATCTTTCCGAGAGACTCCAACCAAAAGTATTAGACTAACCAATACAATTTCCACAATAACAACGTAGAAAACTACCTTCCAAAGGTCATTTTCTTCGTTATTTCTGAATAAATAAACTACGAGACCGACATAAATAAGAACAGAAGATATCTCTCTGAAGTATACCAACACTTCTTTTCTCGTAAAATTAAGCTTTTTATTAATATACCAAAACCTATATATGTAGGTTAAAAAATTAAGAACTACATTAGTAAATAAAACATAATATGGAGGGAAACCATTTTTTAAGAAAAGGTATGAAATCGGAAGACTAAGTAAAATAATGAACGAAACAATTAACTGATAAGTCTTTATATTCCCTATGGCATTAACTGACATCCAAAAAGAACCTACCATCGCATTAATGATAGAATTTAATATTATAATCTGAGTAAAGGTCGCTACATAAGGAGGCAATGATTTACCAAGCCAGGCATGTAAAATAAACTGAGGGCAGACTAAAAAAGGAACAGCCAAAATAAGAAATAAATATAGCGAAAACTTCGAAGCATTAAGTACTAAATATTTGTGCTCTTGAAACTTCCCTCCCGCATAAGTTTGTACTATTTGGGGGTTAAACGCCACTTGCATATTTGATATAAAGTTATAAATAGCTGCATTAACTTGATTGGCAATTCCCATAGTTGCATTTATTGCGACACCAATAAAGATATTTAAAACCATATTAATCCCTTGGGTTGAACCTAGAACAGCTACTTGTCCAAAGAGGCTCCATCCAGAAAAAGAAAGAAGTTGCTTAAAAAGCTTTTGATCTCTTTTAAACACATACTTACATTCATCATAAAATACTCTATTGCAATACAACACAAAAAATGCCGCTACTAAAACAGTAACTATTAACAATAAAACACTATAAAAAACTAACAAATCATATTTGATAGGCATCAATAATATAAAGGCTATTAATAATTTCATAGAAGATTCTAAAATTCCGAGAAAAGCATAAAAAGACATTCTTTCTTTAGCAATAATTATCGCATTATAAGGAATTCTTATAATGTTAATTATTGTTGTTAGCACCGACAGTTGGTATACTATGTTCGCTGCTCCTATGCGTTGTTCGGGAATAGCCAGTTTATAATTTAAAAACCACAGCCCTATTGTTTCAGATAAAATAATTACAATTAAAGAAATTAAAATGTGAATGTTCAAACTCATGGAAAATACATTATTCACCCTTTCTTTAACTCGTGATACAATCTCGTAATTGAGAAATCTTTGAGTAGTATTAGTCATTGCATTATTTAAAAAGGAAAATAAGACAACTACTCCTCCCACCAAATTATAAATTCCATAATCAGTTACTCCTAAGGTTTGCAGTACTATTCTAGATGTATAAAGAGTGATTACAATATTAATAATCATCCTTATATATAAAAAAGAAGTATTTTTAACTATGGTGTTGGCATTTGACATTTGAGTTTGCTATTATAACCTTTGGTCAAATTCATCGAATAAAATACCCTTCACATCATACACTACCGCATTTTCTTTTTTCAAACTTGCCAAGTTTAAATCTAAGAATTCTCGATGTGCTACCCCCAGAACAATACCATCATATCTAGAACCTTCGGAAAGCTTAATATTCGATAAAAGATTATACTCATGTTTCACCTCAGCCGGATTAGCCCATGGATCATGGATCGATACCTTTACTCCATAATCTTCCAACGCACGCACCACATCAACGATCTTCGTATTCCGAACATCCGGACAGTTTTCCTTGAACGTAACACCAAGCATCAATATTTCTGCGCCGCTCACGTTGATCCCCTTCTTGATCATACATTTAACGACCTGTGACGCCACATATTCACCCATCGAGTCGTTCAACCGACGACCCGCCAGGATAATCTCCGGGTGGTAACCGTGTTCCTGCGCTTTCTGAGCCAAATAATATGGGTCTACACCGATACAGTGGCCACCGACCAAGCCCGGTTTGAATGGCAAAAAGTTCCACTTTGTTCCGGCCGCTTCCAGTACCGCATGCGTATCGATATCCAGTATATTGAAAATCTTCGCCAGTTCATTGACAAAAGCGATATTGATATCACGCTGCGAGTTCTCGATAACCTTCGCCGCTTCTGCAACCTTGATTGCCGGGGCGAGGTGCGTTCCCGCAGTGATCACCGATTTATAAACTGCGTCCACTTCCTGTCCTATTTCCGGTGTGGAACCTGCCGTCACCTTTAATATCTTCTCAACCGTATGCTGTTTGTCGCCCGGATTGATACGTTCCGGAGAATACCCCGCGAAGAAATCCTCGTTAAATTTCAGTCCGGAAACTTTCTCCAAAACAGGGATACATTCCTCTTCCGTCACACCGGGGTATACCGTCGATTCATAGACAACGATATCGCCTTTTTTCAACACCTTACCCACCGTTTCGGATGCTTTGTAAAGCGGGGTCAGGTCCGGGCGGTTGTGCTTGTCCACCGGTGTGGGAACCGTAACCACATAAAAGTTCGCATCTTCGATATCACTCAACTCATTCGAGCAGTAAAGGCCGGTATTGTTTTTTCCAAAGGGATTTTCATCGACAAGGACCGCATGCAATATATCGTCCTCTACTTCCAATGTTAAATCTTTACCCGAGCGGAGCTCATCGATACGTTTCTGGTTGATGTCAAAGCCCACGGTGGGATATTTTGTGGCGAACAGACGTGCCAAAGGCAATCCTACGTAACCCAGGCCGATAACGGCTATTTTCTTCTCGGTATTCATATTTTATTTTGTGTTCTTGCGATTCTGTGTTTTTGTTGTTTCGTTTTTCTGTTTTTTGCAAAAGACCGAAAAACGATCTTACGAAAAAACGATCTCCCTATTTCAGGTTGTCCCAGTACCATTTCACGGCTTCCTCCAAACCTTCACGGATAACATGCGTAGGTTCGTAGCCCAAAAGCTGGCGGGCTTTATCAACGGATGCCAAAGAATGCGGGATATCCCCTTGGCGGTTGGGACCATGGATTACCTCAACTTTTGCAATTTCCGCATCGTATCCCGTCAAAAACTCTTTAAGGTACCCAACTAGTTCATTTAAGGTCGTCCGGTCGCCCACAGCTGTATTATATACAGTATTGATCGCATCCGGATTATCGGTCAGCATCGCCCGTTCGTTCATCTGGATTACGTTGTCTATATAGGTAAAATCACGCGAATAATCACCCGCACCGTTGATCACAGGGCTATCGTGGTCCATAAATTTCTTGACAAACAGGGGGATTACCGCGGCATAGGCGCCGTTCGGATCCTGACGGCGACCGAAAACATTGAAATAACGTAATCCGATAGTTTCCAACCCGTAGGTCTTCGAGAATATCTCGGCATAAAGCTCGTTTACATACTTGGTAATGGCGTATGGCGACAGAGGCTTGCCAATGATGTCCTCTACTTTCGGAAGGTTCTCAGAGTCCCCGTAGGTAGATGAAGAAGCTGCGTAGATAAAACGTTTTATTCCCACATCTCTTGCTGCCACCAACATGTTCAGAAAGCCCGACACATTCACCTCGTTGGTGGTCTGCGGGTCATTGATCGAACGTGGGACCGAACCCAGAGCCGCCTGATGGAGCACATAGTCTACGCCCTGCACGGCTTTTTCACAGTCTGCGGTGTTACGGATATCACCTTCTATCAGTTCAAAGTTCGGATTGCCCGCATGTTGGACCAGATTATCGCGGTGTCCGGTAGCAAAATTATCCAGTACCACAACTTGATGACCCTGGTCAAGAAAATATTCAGTCAAATTGGAACCGATAAAGCCGGCCCCGCCCGTTATTAATATTTTATTCATATTCAAAATTTTATGCGATTCTTTCGTCAAGTTAATAATAGTTTATCTTATCTATTTAAAGATTGACGTACTAAACCAATTCAAATGATTAATCTAATAATTTCGATTGGTGTTTTTCCAACATATTATATATTTTCTTAACATCCTGCGATTTTTCTTTTTGTACAACCAAGAATGCATCTTTAGTGTAGATAAAAATAGCGTTCTTTAGCCCAACAAACCCTGTAAATATCTCAGTTCCAATAACAATATTCCCATTTTCATCTTTCGGGTATCCGTTTGCTAAAAAATAATCATATAATGCTTCAAATGAGCCCAAGTCTGACCACTCAAATGCCGTCGGTACTACTCGAATCTTTTTTGAACGTTCCATCACCGCATAATCTACCGAAATAGAAGGAATCTCTAACGAGAGTTCCGTGTCTAGAAATCCGTCATGTGCGTTTTCCCAAACCAACTTAGCTTTCTCAAAAACCTCCGGTTCATATTGTTGAAGTTCATCTAAAAACACAGATGCCTGAAAACAAAACATACCTGAATTCCACAAAAAATTGCCTTTTTCAATAAAATCTTCCGCTGTATCACGATTAGGCTTTTCTCGAAATGACTTAACCAAATCACCATCATATTCTATATAACCATACCCAGTTTCTGGTCTCCTGGGCTGCACACCGAAAGTCACAATATGTCCGTCCCTAGCTTTAGTGATACCATTTTCTATCGCCTCCGTATACTTTTGGCTACCTTCAATCATATGGTCGGAGGGAGTAACAATAAGAATGTCTTCCGGCTCAACCGCAAAAGCGGCAAAGGCAATCGCTGCAACAGTATTGCGAGGTGTCGCTTCCACAATATTCTTATAAGGAAGTCCACAATTAATCATGGCTTTATGACTCAAATGGGTATTATCTTTGTTTCCTACGACAACTACTTGATCTGCCACCATCTGATTTCGCTGAACGGTCATTTCAAACAAAGATTGGCCTTTGAAGAGATTCAGATATTGTTTAGGAGACTGTTTACGTGACAAGGGCCATAAACGACTGCCAATCCCCCCAGTTAATAATACATGTACTATTTTCATATGCGATTATAATCATCTTCAATACATACTATATGATTTTTCCCAAAACAGACCCGATATTGTAAATCAACAAAAAAAACAGGTTCAGTAGCTCTATTTTCTATACGATGATGTGCTCCTCGAGGAATTTCAGCATCTTCTCCCTTAGTATAATCTTTAATCTGTTCGTTAATTGTAATCGCACCAACTCCCGATAAAATTGTCCAAACCTCGCCTCTTTTATAGTAATATTGTAACGACAAACGGTTACCCTGGTTTCCTTTAATTTTCTTGGTCTTGTGTGTTTTAGCATCTTCCAACACCAAATATTCACCCCACGGCCCAATATCATATTCCATAATTAACTTTCGTTTTTGTCCTATTCTTGTTTCAATCATCGAATCGTTCAAACTGCGAACGAGGATCTACCAATTTCTTTCTAAGAATTTTCATCCTTATTTCTTCCCATTTTTTTCGCTCTCCTTGTCATATACGATCTTGCGTAAACCCGAACTCGAAAAGCGATGGTCCCGGCTATTGAAGTAAAGCTCGATACCCTTTTCTTCACAATATTTACGTCCGGTAAAATCCTTGTCTTTGTACTCGTCACCCACAATACGTACATCCAGTTTAAAAGAACGCAGAATGTCTTCCAGATCCTGTTCAGTGGAGTACGGTACAATCTCATCTACATATTCACAGCCACGTAATTGGATATAGCGCTCTACGACCGTCTGTGTAGGTGCATTTTTCTCCGGACGATCTAGCGTTGGATCCATCTGCAGACCACAAATCAAATAATCACATTGGCGCTTTGCTTCGGCCAGCATCATAATATGACCGGCATGCAATAGATCAAAAGTGGAAAACGTAATCCCAACGCGGGGCCCTGGATTATAATCTTCTCTTTTTTTAATTATTCTTTTTTCCATAATCGTATCCTTTATCTACTGTTAACCTTTGTACGCAAGGCGGACTTTGCTCCGCTAAAAGCAATAAAAGTGCCAAGTGTATGTTAAATTTATATATTTAAATACTTTTTATAGCATTCTTTTTTCGTTACTCCCCAATAGCGTAATATTTAAAGCCTATCGCTTCTAACTGGGATCGATCTAATAACTTCCGGCCGTCAAAAACAAACGCCGGCTTTTTCATCCGTTCCTTCATTTGTTTCCAGTCGTATTTTTTAAACGCATCCCATTCCGTCAGGACAGCCGCGGCATGTGCGCCGTCCAATGCCTGATAGGCGTCATCGACTACTTTCACCAATCTGCGGTTTGCCTCTGGCGTGCGTGTGCCAAGCGCATCTAAATCTTTATACACTTGCGCTGCAGATACTTTCGGATCATAGACGACTAGCTGTGCTTCTTCATCCAGCAAGTGGTCAGCCACATAGATCGCGGCCGATTCCCGGGTATCGTTGGTGTCTTTCTTAAATGCCCATCCCAGAAACGCGATGTGCTTGCCGTTTACCGTATTATACATCGTCTGTATAATCTTCTCGGCAAAACGTGTCTTCTGGTGATCGTTCATGATAATCACCTGCTCCCAATAATCCGCCACGGCGTCCAGCTTGTAGGAACGTGCGATATATACGAGGTTTAAAATATCCTTCTGGAAACAGGATCCTCCGAAACCAACCGAAGCTTTTAAGAATTTCGGGCCGATACGCGAATCCATCCCCACCGCCTTGGCGACCTCCTCCACATTGGCACCGGTTACCTCGCAAAGCTCCGAAACGGCGTTGATCGAGGAAACGCGCTGTGCGAGAAACGCATTGGCGACCAGTTTCGACAACTCCGATGACCAGAGGTTCGTGGTTAAAATCCGCTCCCGTGGAACCCAACGGGCATATATTTGCACCAATGCTTCGATCGCATCCACATTTTCACCCCCAATCAATACGCGATCGGGGTTATATAAATCTTCGATCGCCGTGCCTTCGGCTAAAAACTCGGGATTGGAAAGAACATGGAAATTAACACCGTTACCGGTATTGTTTAAAATACTTTTCAAGGCATCGGCCGTACGCACCGGAAGGGTCGATTTCTCCACCACAATTTTATCGTCTTTGGCTACCGTAGCAATCTGTCGGGCACAGAGTTCGATAAATTTCAGATCAGCCGCTTGTCCCTTTCCTTTTCCATAGGTCTTGGTCGGTGTATTAACCGAAATGAAAATCATATCTGCTTCGTCAATAGCCTTATCCACATCGGTTTCAAAAAACAAGTTACGACCACGTGCTTCGGCGACAACAGCATCCAATCCTTTTTCGTAAATCGGAAGCTGCGATAAGTCCTCATCGTTCCAAGCAGCGATACGCGCTTGATTAACATCGACCACCGTAATCTGGATATCGGGGTTTTTCTGGGCAATAACAGACATCGTCGGCCCCCCGACATAACCCGCTCCAATACACGTAATCTTTTTGATTTGTTTCATTACTAAAACTATTTTTCTACGTCTCTCCTCTTTCTGTCGGTTTTTAATCCCTTATTTAGTCCGACTTGTCTCCTTTTCTCTCCTTTATATAGTATCCCCCGGTTTTACGGCTTCCTTTTCGCTCTATTAACCCATTTTCAACGAGTTGGGCTATTTGTCGCTCAATCGTTTTTATCGGTCGGTTTTCTAACGATACAGACAAGTCTTTTGCTTGTATCCCTCCTTTTTTCTCTATCGTCAGTAACAGTGATTTTAATCCCTCATTTAATCCCTCATTTAATCCCTCATTTAATCCCTCATTTAATCCCTCATTTACACCGACATCTGTATCACCTTTTTCTTCTACGCCCCGCTTCTCATTAAACAGCACAACGCGGAAACCACCAGAGAATTCTTCAAAAACAGGATCAACCACTCCGTAATCTTTGCATATTTGCTGTACACGGTGGATACCCGAGCCGTAGCGCTCGATAAGGCCGACTTCCTTAAAGGCTTTCGCGTCTTGATCTTGATTTCGTTGATCCAGTTCTGCACCGTTTCTTTCCCCAACAACACACCTTTGATCTCTCCCTTATCGTCCACACCAACATACACCGACCCTCCCTTGGCATTGGCAAATGCCACCAACGTGGTGATCACCTCGTCCTGA
>Ga0079224_100003557_pt1 | contig 19777 bp, 16 predicted proteins | sample Stecom2015_FD_80414 | JGI IMG/M metagenome (GOLD analysis project Ga0079224, IMG submission 80414) | Agricultural soil microbial communities from Utah to study Nitrogen management - Steer compost 2015 | ecosystem: Environmental > Terrestrial > Soil > Agricultural land | place: USA: Utah...
GGTGATCCCGGCTCGCTTCGCCGCGATCTTCGCAAGCGTGTTCTTCGCCACGGCGAACTTCGCATGCCCACCGAGAGAGCCACGCAGCTCCTTGAGCTGGGCAACGGTGAGACCGCGGTACTCGGTCAGAACGGCGGCGCTGGACCCCTCGAACTCACGCGTGAGTTCGGCGATGATGCCGTTCTTGTCCGCCTTCGCCATGGGTCTCCTTCCAGCTATGCCGCCGGCGAAGGACCACGAAAACAGACAAGCCCCGGCGTAGGCACGGGGCTCACATGCAACGCGCGGGATTCCGCGTCGTGAAGCTCACTCCACGCCTACGCAGGCCGTCCACTCACGTGGATCCTTCGGTCACCGGAATGCGCCCGGCGACGACCGGCGGTCTTCGGCAGGAGCAAGGATACGTGCGGATTCCCGGCGTGTCGAATCAGCCGCGCTGCGGCACCTCGAACCTCTCCAGGGAGGGCACCTGCTCCTCGGGCAGCTCCCCGGCCTGGTCGGCCGGCGGCGCCTCGATCGACATGGGCTCGTTGAACGACTTGAAGAACACGGTCGCGGTGGCCGTGCCGATGCCGGTCTGCACCTCGCTGAGCTGGAGCTTCCTGGGCAGGCCCTCGTCATCGACCCACACGTCGAACTTCACCTTCTCGCCGCCGGGCGGGAAGGTGACCTTCGCCCGTTGCTCGGCGGGGAGCAGCCGGAGCGCCTCCTCGACCGGGAAGGTGCCGCTGTAGTGGGTCGTCTCCACCCCGCCCACCGGCTCACGGCCGGCCTGCTCGACGTCCTTGGACGCGGTGAGCATGGCGAGGTTGGACTTCAGGTCCGCCGACCGGAACTGCTCGAAGATCCGGTCGACCTTGGCCCGGTCGGCGGGCCGCTGCTTGAGGTCGATCTTCAACCAGGGCTTGTCCGTGTCCAGGAGGCCCTTGAGCATCTCGATCTGCGCGTAGGCGACATCCTCGAAGAGGATGACCCGCACCCCGCCGGGCACCTCGTTGCCGTTGACGGCAGAGCGGTCGAGCGTGATCTCCCAGGCGAGTCGCGGGTGCTCCTGGTACCGCACCGTGGCCTGGGCGTTGACCGGCCCCTCCTTGTAGTCGGGGATGTCCAAGTTGAGGCTCGCGATGTAGGAGGTGACGTCGTCGGCCCGCTCGGCGGAGCGCTGGAGCGCCTGAGCTGCGGTGAGCTCGTAGTTCCCGAGAGATGACGTCTTCGGGGCGGATGACGTGCCGTCCGCGCCGCATCCGGCGGTCACGATCGCCGCCGCCGCCGCCAGGGCGGCACCGAGCAGTCGCCGCATACGAAACATTCCCTTCTCTTTCCCCATAGAGCCGTCATTGATCTATGACGCGGACGGTACGTCTCAAGTTCGGCGCGGGCCGTACGGCCCGGCTCCGGGGCCGGGCGACGCGGCGCGGGCACGGGCCGGCCGGGCAGGCCGCGGCGGACCGGGAAGGCGCAGACAGGACGGGCAGGCCGGGTAGACGCGCGGGACGGCTGGAAGGCGGAGGGCCGAGAAGAGGGCGCCGGCGCCGCTGACGCACGGCTCAGGCGCCGCGACGGCCGGTTCCGGCGGGAAACGAGACGGCCGGCTCCGGGCGGGCGAAGGAGGCCCGGGCGCGGCGGGAGAAGCACCGCAGGTCGCCATGGGACGCAGCGCCGATCACAGCGGGAAGACCGCCGGTCGCCACGGGACGGATCAGCCGGTCACGGCGGGAGACACCGCCGGTCACAGGGGAAGGCCACCGGTCACGGAGGGAAACACCGCCGATCACAGTGGGAACCGGTCACCGCGGGAGGCAGCGCCGGGCCACGACCGGGCGAGAAACACGAGAGCCCCCACCGAGACCGGTGGAGGCTCTCTGCGACGTCGGTCGTGACACCCAGGCAGGGGTCAAGATTACGGGATCACCCGGACGACCGTCCGCTCAGGACCCCAGCTCCGCGGTGATGTTGCGCGTCACGTTGGGGTCGATCGGGATGCCGGGGCCCATGGTGGTCGCCACGGTGACCTTCTTGATGTAGCGGCCCTTCGCCGCGGACGGCTTGAGACGCAGCACCTCGTCGATGGCGGCGGCGTAGTTCTCCAGGAGCTGGCGCTCGTCGAAGGACGCCTTGCCGATGATGAGGTGCAGGTTCGCGTGGCGGTCGACGCGGAACTCGATCTTGCCGCCCTTGATGTCCCGCACGGCCTTGGCCACGTCCGTGGTGACCGTACCGGACTTGGGGTTCGGCATGAGCCCACGCGGGCCGAGCACGCGGCCGAGGCGGCCGACCTTGCCCATCAGCTCAGGGGTGGCGACGACCGCGTCGAAGTCGAGGCGGCCGTTGGCCACCTCCTGGATGAGCTCGTCGCCGCCCACGATGTCGGCGCCCGCCGCGCGCGCCTCCTCGGCACGCTCACCGGTCGCAAAGACCAGGACCCGGGCGGTCTTACCGGTGCCGTGAGGGAGGTTCACGGTGCCGCGGACCATCTGGTCGGCCTTGCGCGGGTCGACCCCCAGCCGGATGGCGACCTCCACCGTGGGGTCGAACTTCGTGGTCACGGTCTTCTTCGCCAGCCGGATGCCCTCCAGCGGGCTGTACAGGCGCTCGCGGTCGACCAGCGCCGCCGCGTTCCTCCAGTTCTTGCTGCGCTTCACGTGATGCTCCTCAAGGAGTTGGTGGTCCGGGCCAGCGCCGGCCCTGCCACCGGGATCTCGGCTTTCTCATCCTCGGCGGAGCGTGCTCGAGGCCGGGGCGTCGCACCCCGCTCCCCTCGCGCCGCCTGCCCCGCTCGCGGGGGCCCACCCGAGGGTCTCAGTCGACGATGGTGACGCCCATGGACCGGGCGGTGCCCGCGATGATCCGCTCCGCCGCGTCGAGGTCCTTGGCGTTGAGGTCCTTCATCTTGGTCTCGGCGATCTGGCGGAGCTGCTCCCGCGTGATCTTGCCGACCTTCTCGCGGTGCGGGTTGGCGCTCCCCTTCTGCAGACCGGCGGCCTTCTTGATCAGCTCCGGCGCCGGCGGCGTCTTGGTGACGAAGGTGAAGGAGCGGTCCTCGTAGATGGTGATCTCAACGGGGATGATGTTGCCCCGCTGGGACTCCGTCGCAGCGTTGTACTGCTTGACGAACTCCATGATGTTGACGCCGTGCGGACCGAGAGCGGTACCGACCGGCGGCGCGGGAGTGGCTTGCCCAGCGGGGAGCTGGACCTTCACCAGGGCCGCGACCTTCTTCTTTGGAGGCATTTGTCCTTCTCCGGGTCCTTTGGTCGTACAAATCCTCACGGGCAGGTGGCACCGGTCCGCAGACCGGCTCCCGTGAGGACGCGAGAACGGCTATCGAGTCTAAGCGAGGCGACGGATCGGCGAGACGTCAGAGCTTCGCGACCTGGTCGAACGAGAGCTCGACCGGCGTCTCCCGACCGAAGATCGAGACGAGCACCTTGAGCTTCTGCGATTCGGGGCTGACTTCGCTCACCGTGGCGGGCAGCGTCGCGAACGGCCCGTCCATCACGGTGACCGACTCGCCGACCTCGAACTCGACGGCGGGAGCCGCCGACTTGGCCGACGCCTTCGCAGCGGCCTCTTCCTCCTCCGGCTCCGGCGCGAGCAGCCGGGCGACGTCATCGAGACCGAGCGGGCTCGGCTTGTTCGAGAGGCCGACGAAACCGGTCACACCGGGCGTGTTGCGGACCGCGGCCCACGACTCATCGGTCAGCACCATGCGGACCAGCACATAGCCCGGGAGGACGCGCTCCTTGACCGGGGTCTTCTTGCCCCCCTTGATCTCGGTGACGGTGTGAGTCGGCACCTCAACCTGGTAGATGTAGTCCTCCATGTTGAGGGAGATGATCCGACTCTCGATGTTCTGCTTGACGCGGTTCTCATAGCCCGCGTACGAGTGCACGACGTACCACTCGCCGGGCAGCCCGCGAAGCTTCTCCTTGAACTCCTCGACCGGATCCGGGGCGCTCTCACCCTCGCCATCGGCCGTGGACGCGTCCTCAGCCGAGTTCGCTTCACCCGCGGTCGAATCGGCGGCGCTGGTGCCAGCCTCTTCCACGACCTCGTCCTGCTCGGCCTCCCACTCTGTGCGGGAGCCTTCGGCCGGCATCTGGGACTCGGGCACGGGACTCTTCCCTCTCGATCGATGCGGTGGCGTGTGGTGGAAGTCTCGGAGGGCGGATCAGGATCCGCCGAAGACCATCAACACTACCTTCCCCATCAGGGTGTCGAGCCCGAAGACGATCCCGACCATGATGAGCACGAAGACCAGCACTACCGCCGTGTAGGTGATGAGCTCGTTGCGGCGGGGCCAGATGACCTTCCGCAGCTCGGCGACGACCTGCCGGTAGAAGAGCACGGGAGAGGTGCGCTTGGCCTTCTTCTGTCCGGCCGCCTTGCCAGGCTTGCCGGCGGTCTCGCCGCGGGTGTCGATAGCCACAGCCCTCACCTGATCCGTCGTGTCCGTCGCAGCTTGCGGCGCGCTCGCCACGCCCACGTGCGCGGACCGCACTCCGCAGGGCACGAGGGACTCGAACCCCCAACCGCCGGTTTTGGAGACCGGTGCGCTACCACTTGCGCCAGTGCCCTAAGCCAGGAACCACGATACCCGAGGAATCTCCGCGCTGGGCGACATTCCTCACGTGGCCCGCTAGACGCTGAAGTGTACGGGGAATCCGCCACTTCGTCGAACCCTGCGGTCCGCGGAACTCACCCTACCGCCGCGCGCGCCCGGCCGTCCCGCTTTCCCGGCGCGTGTTTTCCCAGTTCAGGCGGGATGCCGGAATTCCGGGAAAACGATCCACAGAAGACGGGGTATCCGGGCCGTGCGGCCACCGCGTCTGGGACGATGGACGCATGACCCGTCCTCGCATCTCTGCGCGCATTTCCGCAATCTCCGAGTCGGCGACCTTGGCCGTGGACGCCAAGGCCAAGGCGATGAAGGCGGCGGGCCGCCCGGTGATCGGTTTCGGCGCGGGTGAGCCCGACTTCCCGACCCCGGACTACATCGTCGAGGCGGCCGTCGAGGCCTGCCGTAACCCCAGGTTCCACAAGTACACCCCGGCCGGCGGCCTCCCCGAGCTCAAGGAGGCGATCGCCGCGAAGACCAAGCGGGACAGCGGCTTCGAGGTCGAGCCGTCCCAGGTGCTCGTCACCAACGGCGGCAAGCAGGCGGTCTACGAGGCGTTCGCCACCCTGCTCGACCCGGGCGACGAGGTCCTGGTACCCGCGCCGTACTGGACCACCTACCCGGAGGCGATCAAGCTCGCCGGGGGTGTGCAGGTCGACGTGGTGACCGACGAGAGCACCGGCTACCTCGCCTCGGTCGACCAGCTCGAGGAGAGGCTCACCGAGCGCACCAAGGCCCTGCTGTTCGTGTCGCCCTCCAACCCGACCGGCGCGGTCTACTCGCCGGACCAGGTCGCGGAGATCGGCCGCTGGGCGGCGGAGAAGGGCCTGTGGGTCGTCACCGACGAGATCTACGAGCACCTCGTGTACGGCGACGCGAAGTTCTCCAGCATCGCCACGCTCGTGCCCGAGCTGCGCGACCGCGTCGTGGTGCTCAACGGGGTGGCCAAGACCTACGCGATGACCGGCTGGCGCGTCGGCTGGCTGATCGGCCCCAAGGACGTGGTGAAGGCCGCGACCAACCTGCAGTCGCACGCCACCTCGAACGTCTGCAACGTGGCCCAGGCCGCCGCGCTCGCCGCGGTCTCGGGCGACCTGTCGGCGGTGGAGCGGATGCGCGAGGCGTTCGACCGCCGGCGCAGGACGATGGTCCGGATGCTCAACGAGATCCCGGGCGTAGTCTGCCCCGAGCCGAAGGGCGCGTTCTACGCCTACCCGTCGGTGAAGGCGCTGCTCGGCAAGGAGATCCGCGGCCGGCGCCCGCAGACCACCACCGAGCTCGCCGAGCTCATCCTGGAGGAGGCGGAGGTCGCGCTGGTGCCGGGCGAGGCGTTCGGCACCCCCGGGTACTTCCGCCTGTCGTACGCGCTGGGTGACGAGGACCTGGTCGAGGGGGTCAGCCGGGTGGCGAAGCTCCTCGCCGAGGCCCGCTGAGCCCTGGCGAGCGGAACGGACCGGCGGAGCGCACGGCCGTCCCGTGTGCCGTCCACGCGCGCCCCGTGTGCTCCGCCGCGCCCCGGTCCCGGGCTCCCCGGTCCCGGTCTCCCTGAGCCCGGGGCGTGAGGCACGTGCCGCGCCGCCGTCCCCGGTGGCCGTTTCCGCCGGGCGCCCCGCCCCGGTGCGCCCGGGAAGGCGCGCGGCCCGGTGACGCGCTCGGTGATCACCCGGCCGGGGTCCGGGCGCGCCGGTCGGGCGGCGCCCGGGCTTTCGCCGAAACGCGCCACGGGCCGCCGCCGGGATGCGGCACGATAAGCGAATGGCTCGTCCGCTCGACAGGCTTCCCAAAGCCCATCTGCATCTGCACTTCACCGGCTCGATGCGGCATGCCACGCTGATCGAGCTGGCCGAGAAGCACGGCGTCCATCTGCCCGATGCGCTCGTCCGGGAGTGGCCGCCCAGGCTGCGGGCGACCGACGAACGGGGCTGGTTCCGCTTCCAGCGCCTCTACGACATCGCGCGCTCGGTGCTGCGCCGCCCCGAGGACGTGCAGCGGCTGCTCCGGGAGGCGGCCGAGGACGAGGCGCGCGAGGGCTCCCGCTGGCTGGAGATCCAGGTCGACCCGTCCGGGTACGCCCAGTGGTTCGGCGGGCTCACCTCGACCCTGGAGCTCATCCTCGACGCGGCCGACCGGGCCTCCAAGGACACGGGCGTCGGCATCGCGGTGATCGTGGCGGCGAACCGCACCCGCCACCCGCTCGACGCGCGGACGCTCGCCCGCCTCGCCGTCCAGTACGTGGGCAAGGGCGTGGTGGGGTTCGGGCTCTCCAACGACGAACGCCGGGGTCGCGCCCGGGACTTCGATCACGCCTTCCGGATCGCCAAGCGCGCCGGCCTGCTCGCCGTACCGCACGGGGGCGAGCTGCTCGGCCCGTCGAGCGTGCGGGAGTGCGTCGAGGACCTGCAGGCCGACCGGGTCGGCCACGGCGTGCGCGCGGCCGAGTCCCCCTGGCTCATGGAGCGGCTCGCCGAACGGCAGATCGCCTGCGAGGTCTGCCCGCTCTCCAACGTCAGCCTCGGCGTGGCGCAGCGGCCCGAGGACGTGCCGCTGCGGCGGCTGTTCGACGCGGGCGTCCCGATCGCGCTCGGCGCCGACGACCCCCTGCTCTTCGGGGCCAGGCTGCTGCCCCAGTACGAGCTGGCCCGGCAGGTGTACGGCTTCAGCGACGCCGAGCTCGCCGAGATGGCCCGGCAGTCGATCCGGGCGTCGGCCGCCCCGGACTCGGTCAAGAAGGAGCTCCTCGCCGAGGTGGACGCGTGGCTCGCCTCCCCGCCCGAGCCCGTCTCCCCGGCCGAGGCCGTCCCCGCCGCACCGTCGCAGGCCGAGCCCGTCCCCGCGGAACCCGCCGCGGCCGGGCCAGCCCCGGGCGGGTCTCCCGTGCCGGCACCCGCCCCGGGTCTCATGGCGCAACCGGCGTGACCGGCCCGCGGAGCGCGGGCGCGTTTTCCGGCCGTCCGGCGGGTTCGCCGAGATCGGGAACGGCCCGCGGAGCGCGGGCGCGTTTTCCGGCCGTCCGGCGGGTTCGCCGAGATCGGGAACGGCCCGCGGAGCATGGGCGCGTTGTGCCTCGTCCGGCCCACCTCGGGGACGGCGGCCCGTCGCTCGCCGGCGGAGCCACCCGGTCCCGGGGCGCGGTTCGCGTTACGGTTGGGATGGGTTCGCCCGGCGGGCCATGGCGGAGCTCGTCCCGCGCGTCCGGCGATGCGCCCCTCCCCCGGTGCCGGGCGTACGGCCCGGCTTGCAGGCGGGTATCGAACCCGTGCCGGCGATCCGGGCTCCTCGATGATCGCCAACTACACTTGCCACGACCGTCAGCGCGTGAATGAGGATCTGATGTCTGGATATGACCGGGTAGTTCAGCCGGCGGCCGGAGACGACGCCCTGGAGAACCACCTCGGTGGGGACGAGGCGAAGAACTACCGGCGGTACGAGTTCGACATGGTCGCGCCGCATGTCGGACGGTCGATGCTGGAGATCGGGTCCGGCCTCGGGCACTTCGCCGAGCAGTTCCTCCCGCGCGTCGACCGGCTCGTGGTGAGCGACTTCGACCCCTACTGCGTGGAGCGGCTCCGGGAGCGGTTCGCCGGCCACGGCAACGTCTCGGTGCTCCAGTTCGCGCTGCCCGCCGAGGTCCCGCTCGACGAGCCGGTGGAGTCGGTCGTGATGATGAACGTCCTCGAGCACATCGCGGAGGACGTCGATGCCCTGCGGTCGGTCGCCAAGGTGACGGTCCCCGGCGGACGGATCGTCATCTGGGTCCCCGGGTACATGCAGCTCTACGGCGACTTCGACCGCAAGGTGGGGCACGTCACCCGGTACACCCCCACCACGCTGCGCCGGACCGTGACCGCGGCCGGGCTCGACATCGAGGTCCTCAAGCCGATCAACTTCCTCGGCGGCATCGCCTGGTGGGCGGCGGTCAAGCGGGGCGGCGTGGGCTACCCCGACCCCCGGCTGGTGAAGATCTACGACCGGACGGTGGTGCCGCTCACCCGGTTCATCGAGCGCTTCATCCGGCCGCCCTTCGGGCAGACCGTCTTCTGCGTGGCCCGCGTCCCCGGCTGACCGTCCACCTGGCCGGCCTCATCGATCGGCCGCTCGCCCGGCCGTTCCCCGCCACGGTCATCCGCATGGCTCGGTGTCCAGAGCCGACCCCGTCCGCATGGCCCGCGTCCCCGGCTGACCGTCCACCTGGCCGGCCTCATCGATCGGCCGCTCGCCCGGCCGTTCCCCGGCATGGTCATCCCCATGGCTCGGTGGCCAGAGCCGACCTCCCACATGGCCTGCGGCCCGGGCTGACCGCCCGCGTGGCCGTCTTACCCGCCTACCCCTTCCTCCCTGGCAGATCATCCGCCTGATGGGCGCCCTGGCCGGCGCCGCTGGCATCCCTCCAGAGCGTGGTCCCGCACACCCACACCCGGCCTCGCCGTACCGCCGACCGGCGGCGTTCCCGGCACCACATGAGCGCTCTCGACCGGCACGGCCGCCCCCCGCGCGGGCCTCTCCGAACGGCCCGGCCTCCCTGACCGGCCCGGGCCGGTACCGCCGGGGTGCTCCTCTCCCCTGGCCGGCTCTCCCCTGGCCGGCGGCCGTACCGCTCTGAGGGCTCGGCCGTACCTCCGCTGGGAATGCGGCCGCACCCGCTCGTGAACCTTTCACCGCCCATCGCCGGCGCGGCCACACGGGCGGTTCCGGAGTGTGCCCACCGCCCCGTCGTCCGGCTCTTCTCGCAGGTCAGCCATGCCGCCAGTCCGGCATCGGGGAAGGGCTGATCAAGCTACTCGCGGGTAAACATAGCGGTACCTGGTGCCCCGCCCAGGGGGACCACACGCCGCGAGGCGGCCGCCGGCCCGCCGGAGGCGGCACGCGATTCGGCGGGGCATGCCAGCCGCTGAGGAGGTCGTGATGACCGATTACGCCAAGGCGCGGGAAGTCGCCGAGGAGGCCCGCGAGCAGTGGATCAGGCCGAGCTTCGGCAAGCAGCTGTTCCTGGGTGATTTCCGGCTCGATCTCGTCTACCCCGCACCGCCCGAGCCCGAGGCCGCGGTCGCCAAGGGGGAGGAGTTCCTGCGGGTGCTCACGGAGTTCCTGCGGGAACGGGTCGACCCCATGGCCATCGAGCGGAACGCCATGATCCCCGATGAGGTGGTCAAAGGGCTGGCGGAGATCGGCGCGTTCGGGATGACCATCGGCGAGGAGTACGGCGGGCTCGGGTTGAGCCACTACTACTACTGCCAGGCCCTCGCGCTCACCGCCTCGTACTCCCCCGCGCTGTGCGCCCTCCTCTCCGCGCACCAGTCGATCGGGGTGCCCAAGCCGATTCAGCTCTTCGGCACGGAGGAGCAGAAGCGGCGGTTCCTGCCCCGGTGCGCGCGCGGTGAGATCTCCGCGTTCCTGCTCACCGAGCCGGACGTGGGCTCCGACCCGGCGCGGCTGTCCACGACCGCGGTGCGTGACGGCGACTCGTACGTCATCGACGGCGTGAAGCTGTGGACCACCAACGGGGTGGTGGCCGATCTGCTCGTGGTCATGGCCCGCACCGGTGAGAAGATCTCCGCCTTCGTGGTCGAGGCCGACTCCCCCGGGATCACGGTGGAGAACCGGAACTCGTTCATGGGCCTGCGCGGCATCGAGAACGGCGTGACCCGGTTCCACCAGGTCCGGGTCCCGGCGGAGAACCTCATCGGCCGCGAGGGCCAGGGCTTGAAGATCGCGCTGACCACGCTGAACACCGGCCGCCTGTCGCTCCCGGCCACCTGCGCGGGAGCGGTGAAGTGGGCGCTCAAGATCGCCCGGGAGTGGGGCGATCAGCGGGTCCAGTGGGGCAAGCGGATCGGCGGGCACGAGGCGATCGCCAAGAAGATCGCCTTCATCGCCGCCACCGCGTACGCGATCGACGCCATCGTCGACCTCACCTGCCGGCTCGCCGACGACGAGCGCAACGACATCCGGATCGAGGCGGCGCTCGCCAAGCTGTACGCGACCGAGATGGCCTGGCTCGCCATGGACGAGCTGGTCCAGATGCGCGGCGGGCGCGGGTACGAGACCGCCGAGTCGCTGCACGCCCGGGGCGAGCGCGGGGTGCCGGCCGAGCAGTTCCTGCGCGACCTGCGCATCAACCGGATCTTCGAGGGCTCGACCGAGATCATGCACCTGCTCATCGCCCGCGAGGCGGTGGACACCCACCTCTCGGTCGCGGGCGCGCTCATCGACCCGAAGGCCGACCTGAAGACCAAGGGCCGGGCGGCGGCGAAGGCGGGCGGCTTCTACGCGAAGTGGCTGCCGAGCCTGCTCGCCGGGTCGGGGCAGCTTCCCTCGGCGTACGCCGCGTTCGGCCCGGTCGCCCGGCACCTGCGCTTCGTCGAGCGGACCAGCCGCAAGCTCGCCCGGAACACCTTCTACGGCATGTCCCGCTGGCAGGGGCGGCTGGAGCACCGGCAGGCGTTCCTCGCCCGGCTGGTGGACATCGGGGCTGAGCTGTACGCGATGACCGCGGTGTGCGTGCGGGCCAAGGAGGACGCGGCGAAGGCGGGCCCGGGCGCGTACGCGATCGCCGACGTGTTCTGCCGGCAGGCCCGGCTGCGGGTGAAGGACCTCTTCCGCCGGCTGTGGGTGAACACCGACGCCGAGGACACCGGGCTGGCGCGCCGGGTGCTGGAGGGCGACTACCTGTTCGTCGAGGAGGGGATCCTCGACCCGTCGATCGAGGGCCCGTGGGTGGCGCCGGCCCGGCCGGGGCCGTCCGAGCGGCCGGACGTCCACCGGCACATCGGCTGAACCGGGCGCCCGGGCGAGCAGGGGCGCCACGCCCCTCCCCCGGGCGGTACGGCCCGGCCGGCGCGGGCCGATCACTCGGACCGGCCAAGGACGGGGGCCGGCCGGTCCACGGCCCGGCGGGCCACGTGCCGGCCGAACGGGCCATCCGTACGAAGACGGACCATCGCGGCTGCGGCGGCCGGCGTACGGCGGGGCCGTACGGCCGGCGCGGCCGCTCCGGGGCCCGGAGGCCGCGCGACGGCCCGCCCGAGGTGGGCCTCCCGAGGTGGCGGAGAGGCCCTCGGCCGGGCCGGTTCCGGTGCGCCCGAGCCCACATGAGACACGACCGGCCACCACACGCGACCCGGCCACAAGACGCGACCGGCGGGGCGGCGGGCCCGTAGGCCTACCGCCCCGCCGGTCTGATCCCAATTCCCCGCCGGCCGCCCTGCCGCCGGTCATGGCAGGGCGGCACGTCCGTCCCGCTCAGAGACGCTCGATGATCGTGACGTTGGCCTGGCCGCCGCCCTCGCACATGGTCTGCAGGCCGTACCGGCCGCCGATGCGCTCCAGCTCGTGCAGGAGCTTGGTCATGAGGATGGCGCCGGTGCCGCCGAGCGGGTGGCCGAGCGCGATCGCGCCGCCGTTCGGGTTGGTCTTGGCCGGGTCAGCGCCGATCTCCCGGAGCCAGGCGAGCGGCACCGGGGCGAAGGCCTCGTTGATCTCGATGACGTCGATGTCGTCGATGCTCAGCCCGGCCCTCTGCAGCGCCTTCTTGGTCGCCGGGATCGGCGCGGTGAGCATGTAGACCGGGTCGTCGCCGGCGAGCGCCAGCGTGTGGATCCGGGCTCGCGGGGTGAGGTTGTGCTCGCGGACCGCCCGCTCCGAGGCGATCAGCACGGCGCCGGCGCCGTCCGAGACCTGCGACGACGTGGCCGCGGTGATCTTGCCGTCCGGGCGCAGCGTCGGGAGCGCGGCCATCTTCTCCAGGCTGGTGTCGGGCCGGGGGCCCTCATCGTGCTCGACCCCGTTGATGGGGACGATCTGCTCGGCGAAGTAACCGTTGGCGATCGCCTTCGAGGCCCGCTGGTGGCTTTCGAGGGCGTACTTCTCCAGGTCCTCGCGGGAGAACCCCCACTTCTCGCACATCAGCTCGGCGCCGCGGAACTGGGAGATCTCCTGGTTGCCGTACCGCTCCACCCACTTCTCGCCGTAGGGGAAGGGCATGCCCTTCTCCAGGGGGATGGTGACGTTGGAGCCGATCGGCACCATGGACATCGACTCCACACCGGCCGCGACGACGAGGTCCTGCGTGCCGGACATCACGGCCTGGGCGGCGAAGTGGATGGCCTGCTGCGAGGAGCCGCACTGCCGGTCGATCGTGACCCCGGGGACGCTCTCCGGCAGCCCGGCGCTCAGCCAGGCGTTGCGCGCGATGTCCAGGGACTGAGGGCCGATCTGCGAGACGCAGCCCATGATCACGTCGTCGACCGCGGCGGGGTCGACGTCGGTGCGCTCGATGAGCGCGGTGAGGGTGTGAGCGGCGAGATCGGTCGGGTGGATCGTGGACAGCCCGCCGTTCCGCTTGCCGACCGGGGTGCGGACCGCGCCCACGATGTACGCCTCTGCCACGATGCCTCCATAGAAACCGAGCAGTATTCGGTTTGAAGCGTACCCCTCGGCACTCCGCCGGCAAACGGTCGAATCCGATCCGATACCGGACGACCGGAAACCGCGGCCATCGGGCCGGAGGGCTTCGGCAGGCGCGATCCTCAGGAGGCGCGGTCTACCCGCTCGGTGGCGGTCATCCGGGCGTACACGATGACGTTGTCGAGGTAGTGGCCGCTCACCCGGTTGTACACCCCGCCGCAGGTGATGAGGCGGAGCTCGGCGTACTCCGTCCGGCCGTACACCCGCTCGGTGGGGAACGTGTCCTTGCTCGCCTGCTCCACGCCCCCGACCGTGAAGACCGCCACGGTCCCGTCCATCCGGACGACCTCGATCCGGTCGCCGTACCGCAGCTCGTGCAGCCGGCTGAAGACCGCGCTCCGGGTGCGGGTGTCCTTGTGCCCGAGCAGTACGGCCGGGCCGGCCTGGCCCGGGGTCGGCCCGCCCCTATACCAGCCGACGAGGTTCGGCTCGTCCATGGGCGGGCTCTCGAGCTCGCCGTTCCGGTCCGTCCCCACCGAGATGATCGGCGCGTCCACCCCGAGCTTCGGGATGATCAGCCGCTTCGGGGTGGCGGGCTGGAGGGGCGCGGCCGGCGGCTCGGCCGGGACCGGGGGCGGTGCCGTGGCGGCCGCCTGGGTGAGCGGCTCCCCGGGACCGCCCGGCCCCACCGAGGGGGCGAGCCCGCCGGGTTCCTCCCGCTGCAGTCTGATCGTCGAGCGATCCGGGGCGGCGTACTCCTCGGGCGAGCTCACCACGGAGATCACCCCGATGATGACCGTGATGATCCCGGCCACCGCGGCGAAGAGGAGCACCCCGCGCAGGGCCAGGCTGGCGCTCCCGGCCACCGGCTCGGGCTCCGGCGGCACCGGTGCCTGCGGCACCACCGGCGGGAGGACGACCGGCTGGAGGACCGGTGGTGGCCCGGCCGGCAGGTTCGGGTCGATCGGCGCGCCATGGGGCGGGCCCGGCGGGTACTGACCAGCGGGAGGCATGGTCATGGCGGCCTCCCCGTCACGAGCGCTGCCGTACGCCCCGGGTCCGCGCGCGGAGCGCCAGACCGCCCGCCGCGGACGCGAGGACCAGCGCGCCACCGGTCAGGATCAGGACCCGGCCGTCCGGGCCGGCCTCACCGCCGCCCCCGGTGTTCGCCCCGCCCTTCGGCGTGCGCGTCACCTGGACGCCCTGGGTGGGCTGCATGGTCACGGTCTTGTACACGGTCCGGGTCGGCCGGGGCGTGGTCGGGCTCGGGGTCGGGCTCGGCGAGGTGGGGAGGGACGGTGACGCCGATCCCGACGGTGTCGGCGAGGTGACCGGCCCCGCGGCCACGGTGACCACGTGCGACGCGGGCGTCGCGCCGGGCGCCGGGGTGCAGGAGTACGTGACCGGCGTGTCACCGGTGCTGAGCTGCAAAGTGAACGCCTGAGCGGTGATCGTCATGGCTCCGGCGGCCGCCGGGGTCACCGTGGCGGTCATCGGCGGCCACGGGACCGGCACACCGCTCGGCACCTCGAGGCCCGGGGTGGAGCTCCCCGCCGCCTGCGCGGTCGTGGTCGCCGACGGGCCGGCGACCACGAGCTGGCCGGTGAGCGTGATCGGCTGCGTGGCGGGGATCGGCCCGGGGGCGGGCAGGAACTTCCCGGGCTCGGTCGGCTGGGTGTTCGCCCAGACCACGGTGACCGGCTGGGACGGCGCGGCGCTCGCCGGCCCGGCCAGGGAGACGGTCAGCTCGGGCGCGTGGGTGGCCCCGGACTGCGCCGCCGTGCAGGTGTACGCGACGGTCACCGGGGCGGCATCCGCCTCGATCAGGAAACCACCGCCGAGCAGGACGCTCGCACCGATCGCGCCGGCCAGGGCCGCCCGCGCGGCGATCCGGCCGGTCGCCTTCGACTCGCGCACTGACCTCGCTCCCATCCCCGTCATCCGTGGGCCTGCCACGATCTGACGAAATGGTCTTCCCGTCGTCAGATCCTAAAGAAAAGTGATGATAATCGGCATCTCTTAATGATCGTCCCAGAAGCCTGCTGGAACGTCACAGATCACCCGAAGATCGCTGAAGATCACAGGACGGCGCGGCGTACGGCCGGGCCCGGAAGGACGTCCGGCCACGGGGCCGCGCGGCCGGACCCGCAAGGGCGAGGCCCCGGGCCGGCTCAGACGACCGAGGTCAGCGTGGCGTAGACGATCACGTTGTCGGTGTAGTGGTGGGTCTTGGCGTCGTAGAGCCCGCCGCAGGTGATCAGCCGGAGCGACGCGGTGGCGGTGTTGCCGTACACCCGCTTCGTCGGGAACGTCAGCTTGCTCACCTGCTCGATCCCGTCCACCGTGAAGATCGCGGTCTTCCCGTCGGCCCGCCGGATCGCGATTTTGTTGCCGCGCTTGAGCTCGCGCAGCCGGTAGAACACGGCCGCGCCCGCGCGCGTGTTCACGTGGCCGAGCAGGATGGCCGGCCCCTGCTCCCCGGGCGCCGGGCCCAGCCGGTACCAGCCGACGAGGTTCGGCTTGCTGAGCGGCGGAACCTGCATCTCGCCCTTCGCGTCCACCCCCACCGGCTCCACGGGCGCGGAGACGCCGATCGCCGGGATCCGGATCCGCACCGGCCTGCCCTTCGTCCGCGCCAGCGTCATCCGCGCGGCCGAGGCGTTCTTCGGGGTCAGCGTCAGCGGCCGGCGCGGCCGGGCCGCGGGATCCGGCGGCGGCGCGGTCGCCGCGGCGGCGGTCAGCGGCTGATCGGTGCCGCCCGGGCCGACGGTCGGGGCGAGGGCCGCCCCGCTCACCCCGGCCCGCTGGGCGTTCACCGGATCGGCCTCCTCGGCGGACGGCGAGAGCAGGGCGAGCGTCCCGGCCATCACCGCGACGATCCCGCCGAGCGATCCGGCGATCAGCATGCCGGCGAGCACCGGCTGGGGCAGCGACCTGCGGCCCGGCGCCGCACCCGGCACCGGTTGCGCGGCAGGCACCGGTTGCGCGGCCGGCATCGCCTGGGCGGCCGGTACGTGCTGTACGGCCGGCACATGCGGCGAGCTCGGCATCTGCGGCGCCGCCGGGGACTGCGGCGGTGCCGGAGTCTGCGGCGCGCCCGGGCTCCCCTCGGCCGTGCCGTACGGACCGGCGGGTGCGGGATCCGCGGGCCGGTGGGCCGGATGCCCGGTCGGCCCGGCGGACGCGCTCTCCCCGGACGCGGCACCGGGGGTCACGCCCTCACCCGAGGCCGCCGGCTGCTCCTCCGGGGTGGGCGCGTCACCCGGTGTGGTGCTCATCGCCGCCCTCTCCGGCCGCCGGTCCGGTCGCGTGCGCGGCCCGGCGCCGAGCCAGCGCCACCCCGCTGCCCGCGGCGAGGGCGAGCAGCAGACCACCCGAGCCGAGGAGCATGGCCGCGCCCGCGGCGTTCCCGGCCGGGGCCTCACCGGTCTGCACCCCGCCCCGCGGCGTCACCAGCACCTGGGCGACGGTCGGGGTGGCGGTCGCGGTCACCGTGGTCGTCACCGTCGGCCTGGGGCTGCCGCTCGGGGTCGGGCTCCCCGACGTGCCCGGGCTCGGGCTCTGCCCGCCGTCCGACGGGCCCGGCGACGGGCTCTCGTTGCCGTTCCCGCCGCCATCGCCGTTCCCGCCGTTGCCGTTGCTCGGGGACACGCTGGGCGTGGACGAGGGACCGCCGTTGCCCGGGCCGTTCGACGGGCTCCCGGCGCCGCCCTCACTGATCACCACGCGGATCGCGGTGGGCTTGTTCACCGCGGTGCAGGTGACCCGGAACTGGCTCGGCGGGTCGAGCAGCTCCTCGGTGACCACCCGGAAGCCGTCGACGATCGCCCACTTGTCCTCGGTGTTCGTGATCTCGAGCGTGTGTTCACCGTACGGCAGGCCGCGCACGCTCCAGAGGGTGTGGTTGCCGCGGTTCACGACGGTGACCGGGTTGCCGTTCTCGTCCTTGGAGGCGTCGGCGTGCTGCGGGACGCCCGGCCGCCCGTCGATCTTGAATTCCAGCCGCCCGGCCCGGTGGTCCTGCTCTGTGATGAAATCGACCCCGGTCCCGGTGAACTTGAACTCCACCCGATGCCACGCCTTGTCGGTGGCGTGCACGTCGTTGTGGATGTCGTTGAAGTGGGCGGGGCGGTCGTTGTCGTCGCGCCAATGATCCCCGTGATAGGTGACCGCGGGGTCGTCGTCGTTGACGATCCGTTCCGACGCGGGCGGTATGAACCCCAGGGTGAGCCGCTCCGGGACGATCTCGAACGTGCCGGGCTGGGTCGTGCTCACCGCGCCCGAGATGAGCGACGGCAGGGTCAGGGCATCACCCTTGCGCAGCTGCTCCTGCTCCTGCGCCCCGGAGGAGTGCAGCTCTCCGGACCACTGCTGGCCGGTGACCTTCACGGCCCCGGTCGCCGAGAGCCGACCGCCGGCGGCGAAGTAGTCAGGGGAGACGAAACGGGACGTGTCCGCGTACTTGATGTCCCACCGGATGTCGAGCGGCTGCCCGACGGTCAACGCGGTCTGCACGGTGAGGGTGGCCTTGAGCTGAACCGGTGTGCTGCTGACGAGGCCCCCTCGGCACCGATACGTGAGGTCGATCTCGGCGGTCTGGGCCTGGGCCGGGGTCGCCGGGGTGGCCAGGAGCATCCCGCCGACCACGCTCGCCACCGCGGCGGCGAGACCTCTGCGCCGCCTCGCTGTCCACTGACTCACCGCATGCTCCGTGATTCGCGATGCCGACCGGCTGACGACGTAAAGCGAGAAACGGTAAAGCGTCAGTAGATCTTAGGCCGGTACGCCTCACGGCATGACCACATCCGCCAAAGGTGGCTTAGTTGAGACCTTTCACCAGGACGTATCCAAACCGGGACGATCGACCGATCGAAACCAGAACAGTATTCTGGTCGTGCCGAACGACCCAAGGAGGCGTAACCCGATGCAGCGCGACCTCTTCGAGGAAGAGCACCTGCTCTTCCGCGACACCGTTCGCGAGTTCCTCGCCCGCGAGGTGGTCCCCCACCACGCCCAGTGGGAGAAGGACGGGATCGTCCCCCGCGACGTCTGGAAGAAGGCCGGCGAGCTGGGGCTGTTCGCGCTGTCCGTGCCGGAGCAGTACGGCGGATCCGGCATCAGGGACTTCCGCTACAACGCCGTGCTCGACGAGGAGATCATCCGCGTCGGTGCCAGCGGCCTCGGGTTCTCGCTGCACAACGACGTCGTCGCCCCGTACCTCCTCGACCTCACCAACGACGAGCAGAAGGAGCGCTGGCTGCCCGGGTTCGTCTCCGGCGAGCTCATCACGGCGATCGCGATGACCGAGCCCGGCGCGGGAAGCGACCTGCAGGGCATCCGGACCACCGCCATCCGCGACGGCGACCACTACGTGCTCAACGGCCAGAAGACGTTCATCACCAACGGCATCAACGCCGACCTCGTCATCGTGGTCGCCAAGACCGACCCCTCCGCCGGGGCGCGTGGGATCACCCTGCTCGTGGTCGAGCGCGGCATGGAGGGCTTCACCAGGGGACGGAACCTGGAGAAGATCGGCCTGCACGCTCAGGACACGGCCGAGCTGTTCTTCGACAACGTCCGGGTGCCCGTCGCCAACCGGCTCGGCCCGGAGGAGGGCCAGGGCTTCATCCAGCTCATGCAGAACCTGCCGCAGGAGCGGCTGTCGATCGCGGTCGCCGCCGTGGCCGCGTCCGAGCGCGTCCTGGAGATGACCATCGAGTACTGCCGGAACCGCAAGGCGTTCGGCCGGAGCATCGGCAGCTTCCAGAACACCAGGTTCGTCCTCGCCGAGCTCGCCACCGAGGTCGAGATCGCCCGGCACTACGTGGACAAGTGCATCCGCGCGCTCAACGCCGGGGAGCTCACGGCCGTGGACGCGGCCAAGGCCAAGTGGTGGACCACCGACCTGCAGAACAAGGTCATCGACCGCTGCCTGCAGCTCCACGGCGGGTACGGCTACATGCTCGAGTACCCGGTGGCCAAGGCCTGGCTCGACGGCCGGGTGCAGAGCATCTACGGCGGCACGAACGAGATCATGAAGGAGATCATCGGACGCTCGTTCGGCTTCTGACCCGCGGGATCTGACCGACGTAGGGGCTTGGCCGGGGCGCCGGTGGACCGCACCGCCGGCGTCTCGGCGTGCCATCGACGTCCCGGCGTGCCGTACCAGCGTCACTGGTCGGTCCAGCGGTCCGGTGCGCTCATCGCCGGGCGTGCGCGCCGGAGATTCGTGACCACGAGCCGGTCGCGGGCCGCTCGGTCAGCGGATCTGCTCCTGCCCCCAGAGCAGGAGCATGACGACGATGAAGACCACCATCACGCCCGCGTAGCGCAACGGCGTCAGCTTGAAGAACCTGCGCACCCGGTTGAGCGCCCAGGCGAACAGAAACGCTAAGAAAACCAGGAGGATGAGTCCGGAGTCCACTTGATCCAGTATGGGGCCCGCCCTGCCGCCCGGTCACGGCCATTGCCGGATCACAGCGGCCAGGTGGCGGCACCGGCCGCGCCGGCCGGGTGACCTGGCCGGCCACGGGGACCGCCGACCCCTGGGGGGAGCTCGCACCCGTGACCTGCCGCCGAGGGAAGATCGACAACGCTAGCTTGTGAGCCGTGGCGACCGGACAATTGACCCTTCTGACCTGCACTTCTGCACAACCGCCGGTCTGCTGCAAATCCGGGCCCAGCGGACCCGCCCACACCGGTCGCGACCTGCGACTTTACCTTGGGTCCGCTCATCACCCCTAGAGGGATCGCAAC